>ERZ1090881.550-NODE-553-length-17771-cov-11.803850_pt1 | contig 17771 bp, 13 predicted proteins | sample MGYA00478470_ERZ1090881 | MGnify/ENA primary metagenome ERZ1090881 (study PRJEB33644, sample SAMEA5815736) | chicken gut metagenome | biome: Chicken; feature: Gastrointestinal Tract; material: Caecum | place: Ireland | collected 2019-01-01 | study: A study of the...
TCATGGATCGTCCGTGCGATGACGTCGTCCTGCTGCTCCTTGGTGAGCTTGATGAAGTTGACCGCGTACCCGCTCACGCGGACAGTGAGCTGGGGGTACTTTTCGGGGTGCTTCTGCGCGTCGAGCAGCGTCTCGCGGTTGAACACGTTGACGTTGAGATGATACCCGCCGTCCGCCACATAGGCGTCGAGCATATTGACAAGGTTTTCCGTCTGCTGATTGCTCATAATAAGTTCCTCCTTTAATCTTCGTCTTTGCCGAGCGACTGCGGCGTCACCGAGAAGGTGTTGGAGATGCCGTCGCGGGCGTAGTCGTAGGGAAGTTTGGCGACCGATTCGAGGGAAGCAAGCGCGCCGTGGGAATCTCTCCCGTGCATGGGGTTGGCGCCGGGAGCGAGCGGTTCGCCCGCGCGCCTGCCGTCGGGCGTGTTGCCCGTCTTCTTGCCGTACACCACGTTGGAAGTGATGGTGAGGATGGACATCGTCGGCACCGAGTCGCGGTAGGTGTAGCAGGACTTAATTTTATTCATGAACGTCTTGACGATCCAGACTGCGAGCTCGTCCGCCCGGTCGTCGTTGTTGCCGTACTTGGGGTAGTCGCCCTCGATCTTAAAATCGGTGACGATGCCCTCTTCATTGCGGATGGGGTAGACCTTCGCGTACTTGATGGCGGAAAGGCTGTCCGCCGCGCACGAGAGCCCCGCGATGCCCGTTGCGAAGAAGCGGCGCACCTGCACATCGTGCAGCGCCATTTCGAGCGCTTCGTAGCAGTACTTATCGTGCATGTAGTGGATGAGGTTGAGCGTGTTGACGTAGAGGCGGGCGAGCCACTCCATCATCTGCTCGTACTTGCGCATGACCTCGGAAAAATCGAGGGGACCGTCGCCGAGGATGGGCGCGTATTCGGGCGAGACCTGCATGGGCTTTCCCGTCTTTTTGTCCTTCATGAGCTCGTCCTTGCCGCCGTTGATGGCGTAAAGCAGACACTTTGCAAGGTTGGCGCGCGCCCCGAAGAACTGCATATCCTTGCCCACGCGCATGCTCGAAACGCAGCAGGCGATGCAGTAATCGTCCCCCATCTCGGGCCGCATCAGATCGTCGCTCTCATATTGGATGGCGCTCGTCTCGATGGAAACTTCGGCGCAGAAGCGCTTGAAGCCTTCGGGGAGCCGTCTCGACCACAGCACCGTGAGGTTGGGTTCGGGCGCGGGGCCGAGGTTTTTGAGCGTGTGCAGGATGCGGAAGCTGTTCTTGGTGACGAGCGTCCTGCCGTCCACTCCCATGCCGCCGATGGACTCGGTGACCCAGGTGGGGTCGCCGCTGAACAGTTCGTTGTACTCCCTGATGCGCATGAACTTGACGACGCGCAGCTTCATGACGAAGTGATCGATAAGCTCCTGCGCTTCCTCTTCGGTGAGCTTCCCTTCGCGGAGGTCGCGTTCGATGTAGATGTCGAGGAAGGTGGAATTGCGGCCGATGCTCATCGCCGCGCCGTTCTGATCTTTGACGGCGGCGAGATAGCCGAAGTACAGCCACTGGATGGCCTCCTGCGCGTTCTCGGCGGGGCGGGAGATATCGAAGCCGTACTCCGCCGCCATCGCTTTGAGCGCCTTCAATGCCTTGACCTGCTCGGCGACTTCCTCGCGGTCGCGGATGCGGTCGGGCGTCATGTCGCCGTCGATGCGGGATTTATCCTCTTCACGCTTTTGGATGAGGTAGTCGACGCCGTAGAGCGCCACGCGGCGGTAGTCGCCCACGATGCGGCCGCGGCCGTAGGTATCGGGCAGCCCCGTTAAGATATGCGCGGAGCGCGCACGGCGCATCTCGGGGGTGTAGGCGTCGTACACGCCATCGTTGTGCGTCTTTCTGTAATGCGTGAAGATATATTTGACCTCGGGGTCGATGTGATAGCCGTACATTTCGAGCGCCTCTTCCGCCATGCGGATGCCGCCGAAGGGCTGCAGCGAGCGCTTGAAGGGCTCGTCCGTCTGAAGGCCCACGATCTTTTCGAGCGACTTGTCGAAATACCCCGCCTTGTGGCTTGCGACGGTGGAGACGATGGAAGTATCTGCATCGTACACGCCGCCCCGTTCGCGCTCCTTTTTGGAATACTCCATGACGATCTCCCAAAGCTTTTTGGTCGCTTCGGTGGCGGGCGCGAGGAAGGCGCCGTCGCCCTCATACGGGGTGTAGTTGCGCTGGATGAAATCGCGCACGTCCACTTCGTCATTGCTCCACTTGCCGGGCTCGAAGGAATGCCATGCCCCTTCGAAGTTATGTTGTGCAAAGTCTTTTGCCGTCATATGGCGTTGACCTCCTGAAGTATCTTACTGAATTTGTTTCGTTTGAAAAAGAGTTTCGTCCGAGACGAGGAGCCTGCGTAAGCGGCAAGGGAGCTTACTAAGAGGTAAGTGACCGCCGCCGCACGCAAAGGCGACAAAGTATTCGGGCAAAAAATATTTTTCAAACGCGGGCCTCCGAAATTTTAGCGTCCAGCCAAAGGGAAAGTATCTCCTCCGGCTGATAGCCCGAACAGCGCGCCGTCACTTCGCCGTCTTTTAAGACGAGCACCGTCGGAACGCGGTCTATCTCGTACTTTCTCACCTCTTCGGCGTTTTCTTCCGTCACTTCGAGGTGCTTGAGCGGGATGCCCCGCTCCGCCGCCAGCTTATTTAAAAGCGGCAGGAGCGAAAAACAGTTCGCGCAGCTCTCGCCGCTCACTTCCAACAATTCAATGTTCGCCATCTTTCCCTCCGATGCCCCTCGATAAGATCATGCGGGCGTTTTGGACGCGCTCTTTCTCGGGCGGCCGCACCCCTTCCAAGGGGTACTCCATACCCAGCGCGCGGTATTTTGCGATGCCCAGCGTGTGATAGGGCAGCACTTCCACCTTTTCCACCGTCTTCAAGCCGTCGATAAAAGCTTTGAGCCGAAGCAGCGCGCCGTCGTCGTCCGTGATGCCGGGCACGAGGACGTGCCTGATCCACATGGGCTTGCCCCGCTCGGAAAGATAGCGGGCAAACGCCCTTGCGTGCGCCCCCGAGCACCCCGTGAGCGCCCTGTGCGCCTCCTCGTCGATGTGCTTGATGTCGAGGAGCACAAGGTCGGTGACCTTCAGAAGCTCGTCAAACGCGCTTCTGTCCGCATTCTCCTCTGCGGGGAAGGGTGCGGCGGAGGTATCGAGGCAGGTATGCACGCCCTTGGCTTTGAGGCGGGAAAAAAGTTCTGTGAGGAAGGGAAGCTGCAGCATGGGCTCGCCGCCCGTCGCCGTCACGCCGCCCTTGGTGCCGAAATAGCTCTTGTATTTGAGGGCTTCTTTGACGGCGTCTTCCACAGAAACTTCCCTGCCGCCGCCAACTTGCCAGGTGTCGGGATTGTGGCAGTACTTGCAGCGCATCGGGCAGCCCTGAAAGAAGATGACGAAGCGGATGCCCGGACCGTCGACCGTGCCGAATGATTCATAGGAATGGATGCGCCCCGTCATGCCGCCCTCCTTACTTTGCTCTGCCGCCTGCAAGCCGCCCGTTCGCCCTTCCGCAGTTTGTGCAATTTGTGCATAAACCCCTCAAAAAACAGGAAAGGACAGCACCCTACCAAAAGAGGTACTGCCCAGACGAAACGGCTGCTCTGCCCCTACGGTTTCACGCGGTGCTCCGCCAATTCGTCAGTCGCCGTAAGGTGCTATCACTATAACACAGAACTTGTGTTCTGTCAAGCAAAAAGCACAAGATTTTCCGATGAAAAGATTTTTCACCACAAAATCTTGTGCCAGCCGAGGGAAATTTCCACTACATATCCACGTTATTCCAGACGGATGCGGCGAAGCAGCGCGGCGTTGCCCACGGCTCTGCCGCCCCCTAAGACGACCGCCATCTGCGGATCGCCCGAAAGGTGCGCTTCCATCTGCAGCTTTTTCGACATATACTCCGCGAGCCCCGCGATGTTGCACACGCCGCCCGAGAGATACAGCCCGTTTTTGAGCATCGCCGCCGAAACTTCCGCGGGAAGCTTTTTTAAGACGAGGTCGGCGTATTCCGCGATCTTATCGATATACACCTTGATGGGGAAGACGATATCCGCCGAAGAGACGGAGACCGAGCGCGGGCGGCCCGACTTGATGTCGCGCCCGTTGATGATGGTGCTCTGGTTGTCGTCCTCGATGAGGCTGCCCACCGTGTTTTTGAGCTTTTCGCTCGTCAGCGCGCCGATCTTTAAGGAGAAGGTATCGGCGATATGGTCGATGATGTGCACGTCCATATTGCTGCCGCCCACGTTCATGGAGAGCCCCGCGATGATGCCGTCGAGCGAGAACGCCGCAACGGACGTGACGCCCGCGCCGATGTCGATGGCGAAGACGGGGTTGCTCTCGGAAAGGGGCACGTCCTGACCGAGCACGCTCAGAAAGGGCGTTTCCGCAAAGTTGACCCTGCCGATGCCCGCCGCCTTTGCGACGCGGTACACCTTCTCGCGCGATTCCACCTTATACCCGCAGGGCACGCAGAAGAGCGCTTCGACGGACGTTCCGCGTTTGACCACCTTGCGGAGGAAATATTCGAGCAGCGCCCCCGCGAGCCGTTCGGAGACGATCTCCCCCTCATACACGGGGAAGCAGACGTCCGTCTGTTCGGCGGTCTTGCCGAGGAGGCGCTTCGCTTCATTCCCGAAGGCGCGAATTTCGCCCGTATCCTTCTGCACGGTGACCGCAGTCGCCTCGGCGAGCACGATGCCGCTGCCTAATTTGTAGATCTTCGTCACCGAAGTGCCGAAGTCGATCGCAAGTTTTATCATAAGTGCAACTCCTTGACATATTCACGCACGCGTTCGAGGGGAAGCCCCACGACGTTCGAATAGCTGCCCCCGAAGGAACAGACAAAGCCGCTGTCCTGAATGCCGTAGGCGCCCGCCTTGTCGAGCGGGGAGCCCGTTCTGATGTACGATAAGATCTCCTCGTCCGAAAGGGAACGGAAGGTGACAAAAGTCTCTTCGACGCCGCTCCTTTCCCCTTCGGGCGTGACAAGGCACACCCCGGTATAGACGGAGTGCGTCTTTCCGCTCAAGAGGCGGAGCATCTCGAAGGCGTCCGCCTCATCTTTGGGTTTTCCCAATATCTCGCCGCCCATGCAGACGACGGTATCCGCGCCCAGCACCGCCGCATCGGGAAAGCGGGAAAACACCTCCCTCGCCTTCCCTTCGGCAAAGCGCAGGCAGCGCTCTTTTCCGCCCTCCTCCGCCTTCGCGATCTCTTCAAAGCGCGAGGGCACGACCTCGAAGGCGGGAACGATTTCCGAAAGGAGCTCCCTCCGCCGCGGGGAATTGCTCGCGAGCAGGAACTTCACAGGATCTCCAGATTTTTCTTGAAGGTGCGCTTGAAATCGGTATTCGCTTTGAGCGCCTGGCTGATCTCCAGCGTCGCGTCGCCCGTGACTTCCGTCTTCATGATGACGGAATCGCCCAGAACGTCGCAGTTGATGCCCGTGACGACGCCCTGACCGCTCCTGTCGAGGCTCTCGGCGATGCGCAGGAGCACGCCGAGCTTCCGGACGATCTCGACGTCCTCTTCGCTGACGATATCCTTATAGCGCGCCCAATCGGAAGAAGCGAGGTCTTCCTTGGTGTGGCAGCCCGCCACGAAGGCGGCGAGCACGATCTCGCGGTGCGTCGCGCCGTGGATGGGCGAATTGAGGATGATATAGCGGCTGTGCTGCTGGTTGTTGTAAAAGCGCACGCGCTTGCCGCAGTCATGCAGGCTCGCCGCGATCTTCAACACTTTCAGGTAGACGCGCGGGAACTTGTGCAGCACTCTCAGCTGCTTGAAAAGCTGGATGGAGAGCTTGACGACGTGCTCGACGTGCGCCTCGTCGCACCCGTAGAATTTGAGAAGGGTGCTCAGCGAGTAGCCGAGGACATCGGAGAGCGGCCGCTCTTCCGTCATGGGGACGGCCTGGTTGAACATGATGCCCTCGCGGAGGCCGCAGCCGCTGACGAGGAAGTTTTCGATGTGCAGATAGTCGAGGAAGGACTTGACGATGGCGAGCGCCGCGGGCATGATATCCGCCCGGTTGGGGGAAAGGCCGCGGATGCGCTTGCGCTTTTCGACGTCGAGGACGCGCACCATCTCATAGACGGAGCGGAAGTCGTCCGCCGCGAAGGAGTAGTTGTGCACGATGCTCAAAGGATACTTCCTGACGAGGCGGTTGATCTTGTAGAGGTTGCGGAAGGTCCCGCCCACGCCGATCATCTGCGTGTCGGGCTCCACTTCCGAGAGCCAGTCGATCTTCTTGAACTGCTCGGTGAAGAATTCCTCGATCTTCGCCGTCTGTTCTTCGGGAGAGACGCCCTCGTCCGCAAAGAGGTCGGTGAGCGTCACGGCGCCGAAGCCGAGCGTCGCATAGTGCAGAATGGTGCGGCGGTTGTAGTAGACGATCTTGGTGCTGCCCCCGCCGATCTCGAGGATGATGCCCTTGGGCACGTCCATCGAGTTGATGACGCCGCGGTAAACGAGCGTCGCTTCCTCCTCTTCGGAGAGCACGCGCACCCGCATGCCGCAGGTCGCCTGGATCTCGTCGAGGAAGGAGCGCTGATTTTTGGCATGGCGGACTGCCGCCGTCGCCACGGGGATGATGCGGTCTACATGGGACGCCTCCGAGAGGCGCTTGAACATTTTAAGCGTTTTGATGGTCTCCGCCACGCGCTGCGGCTTCAGAAAGCCGTCGCGGTCCATATCCTGTCCGAGGCGGACGCTCTCCTTGATCTCGTCCTCCACCATGAAATAGCCCTCTTGGAAGAGGTCGACGATGACGAGCCGCGCGGAATTGGAGCCCAGATCGATGATACCCAATTTTTCCATTTGGTTCCGTCCTTATTTGTAAAATCGTAAGAGCGCCGTGCAGGGCTGCCCCCCGCACGGTCTACGACGGAATATAAATTATGACCCATTCTTATTCCAAATTCTTACTGTGCTCATTTTAACACACGCGGGGGCATTTGTCCATACCCTTTTGGAAAATATTTTCCCTTTTCACCTAGTTTTTTGGCGCTTTTCACCCCTGCCCGCGCTTTTTTTCGCCGAAGCGAGGCGGAAAAGGGAGAGCGCGACGAGAAAAGAGCCGAACGCGCGCCGAAGAAGCAGGGCGGGCAGATGCGCCGCAAGCAGCGCCGCCGCAGCGGAAAGGGCGAGCGCGGGCAAAACGAGAAAGAGGAGCCCCTCCTTTTTGAGGAGCCCGTTCTTGGCGTGCACGGTAAGGGCGAGCGCCGCCATCGGGAAGAAGGAGAGAAGGTTGACCCCCTGCGCCGCCGCCTGCGGAACGCCGAGAAGCAGCGTCAGAAGGGGGATGAGCGCCGTCCCGCCGCCCATGCCCATGCCGCCCAAAACGCCGCCTAAAACGCCGCACAAAAAGAAGAGATAAAAGCTCACGGAAGGAGCAGCCTCACGCCCGCCGCGAACATGACGAGTTCGAACAAAAGGGAGACGGCCTTCAGAGAGAGCTTCCCCAGAAGCTTTGCGCCCAACGCGCCGCCGAGGAGCACCCCCAACGCGACGGGCAGAAAGACGCCCATGGGCACGAGCCCTTCCACAAGATAGACGGCGCCGCTTAAGAAAGAGGCGGGCGCGATGACGGCGATCGCCGTCGCGTGGGCGTTCTTTTCTTGGAGCCCCGCGCGCTGCAAAACAGGCACGGCGAGCATGCCCCCTCCCCCGCCCAACAGCCCGTTGACGGCGCCGATACACGCTCCCCCAAAAAGATAGGCTCGGATGCTTCCCTTCTTCATGTTCCCCTCCCGCGGCGCAGTGAGCGCGCGTTTTTCTTCAGTTTGCCCCGCCACAAAAAAATTAGCCTTTTTTTCTCGATTTCACTTAGAAATGCTTGCTTCTCTGCGCGTTTTCTTGTAAAATAGTGCTATTGCAAGAATTGGCTCAACGGGGATGCGCTCTGCCTTCCCGAGAGCCTAAGAATCTAAAAAAGGGTGTTTTATGGCTAAAAACAATCGAACGGAAACCTGGAGGAAATACGTCCTTTCCGTGCTCTCGCTCACGGTCGCGACGACTCTCTCCTTAGGTGTCTTTACCGCCTGCTCGGACGGGCCGGAGGACTCGGATGACGAGGATACCACCGTCTCCGCAACGGATACGCAGCTCATCCGCAACGGCAACTTCGAATTTTATTCCGATAAGGATGTCGAGGAGGTCATCGAAAAGCGCGGCGTCGTCAACACGCCCAATAACTGGACGTTCTCGGCGGGCACGCCCACGTCGGATACGGCATCGGGCATCATCGATACGGCTGATTGGTCGTACTTCACGCAAACGGGCGGCTACCCCTTCTCGACCTATACGAAGGACGACGAGGAAGTGACCACCTTCGCCTCCGTCGACGAAGCGGCGGCACATTGGGAGGACGACAACGTCTCCGCCTACGACCGCCTCAAATTCCTCGAGATCTATGAGGACGAGATCGACGATCTTGACGACGGTTCCGACGAAGCGGAGCTCTTTGCAGAGTACAGCTACTCTGTCGACTTCGAGGACGTCGAATTCCTCGCAGAGGAGCTCGGCAGCGGGCTCACGCTCCACGACGACGCGGCACAGCGCGAGAACGGCGATACGAGCGTGCTCATGATCCACAACAAGAGGACGAGCGAGAACGTCCTCGGCACCGCGCAGCACTACACCTCGGGCACGACCATCACGCTTGAAGCGGGCACGGCGGCAAAGCTCTCCGTCTGGGTCCGCACGGACGCCCTCACCCACTACTATTCCGAGTCCGAAGAGACGGAAGTCACGCGGCGCGGCGGCGCGTACATCGGCATCACCAACACGGTGGGCGGTACGACGCTCGACCAGATGCAGATCAAGAACATCAACACCAAGGGCGAATGGAAGGAATACACCGTCTATGTGCGTGCAAGCACCTTCGCTTCCTCCACCTTCACCGTGGTGCTCGGCCTCGGCCGGGGTTCCTCTTCCGACCGCTATGAAAACGTCAACGGCTACGCCTTCTTCGACGACGTCAAGTGCGAGATCATCACGGCGGAAGCGTATGAAGAGGCTTCCTCTTCCGACTGGAACACCTGCACGGTCAATTCCCTTGCGGACGAGAAGATCTTCGATACCGACACGGTGAAGGGCGACACCTTCGCGCTCGACCTCTATGCAGGCTTCGACGCGGCGGCAGACCTTCTCGACAACGCGGAAGTCTCGCTCACGAGCGAAGTCTCGGGCAGCAAGACGTACACCTCCGAGAGCATCCACCCCTCTCTCGGCGACAGCGAAGAGAACGTCACGGGCCTCATGACCCTTTCCGAGATCGCAGAAAGCTCCAACCGCTATCTGCAGAACGTCTACAAGAACGACCTTGAGGGCAAGTATCCCTTCGGCGAAGACGGCGACATCCTGATGCTCCTCTCCGCGAACGGCGCCGCTTACACCGCGAAGTCGAACGACATCACCCTCGCCGCGGGCGAGAGGATGCTCGTCTCCTTCTTCGTCAAGACGAGCGAGATCGCAAACGGCCTGACGGGCGCGAACGCCACCCTCGTGGACGGCGAGAACCGCACGTCGCTCACCGCGTTCGACTCCAACACCGTCGACACCGTCGACATCGACGACGAGACCAAAGATATTTACGACGGCTGGGTGCAGTGCTTCTTCTTCCTCACCAACGAAACGGACGAAGACAAGACCTGCCACATCGAATTCACCTACGGCCCGACGAGCATCGTCTCGACCGACCGTTATGACTATGCGGACGGCTACGCAGCCTTCACCAACTTCGAAACGAGGAGCCTCACGCGCACCGAATACAGCTACGCTTCGACGGGCGACCGCGCGGTGAAAGTCTCCCTGACGGGAAAAGCCTCCAATGCGAGCGCCTTCGACGAAGTTTCGGCAACGGCAAGAAAGGACCTCGAAGTGCGCCCCGCGCTTCCCGCTTCCTTCAAGGGCACCCTCGGCGGCAGCACGGCGGTCGATCCCGACAGCGAGATCTCCAACGTCAAGCCCGAAAACGTGTATGCGGGCCTGCTCGATACCGAGTACGCCGATAACTACTACGCTTCCGAAGAGGCGTGGAGGAGCATCCTCGATACCTCTGCCGCAAACGGCGACGAGTGGTGGACGGGCCTCTTCGGCAACGCCAACCGCCCGCTCGTGATCGCGAACGGCGAAGAAGCTTCCTACGGCTTCATCTCCGAAGACATCTCCCTTTCGGCAAGCTCGGCGCAGCGCGTCTCCATGCGCATCCGCCTCTCCGCAGACGCCAAGGCTTACGTCTACCTCACCGATACGACGGATTCCAAGTCCGCGGGCAAGACGATGACGGTGAACGCCCCTCTTGTCACCTATTGGTACGACGACAACGGCAACATCTGCCGCATCGACCCTTCCTCCGACGAGTATGACCGCCACAGCGACATCCTCTTCACCCTGCAGGACAACGGGCTCTACACCCGCACGGGCGATACGAGCGCGATGTACTACGCGAACCTCTATAACTACGATCAGGACGACGAGGGCAACCTTGTCACCCGCGACGGCACCGTCGCCTTCTACGAGAACGAGGGCAGGTACTACGCCTACTACGACCTCGAGACGGACAGCTACTCCACCGAAGTTTCCTGCCTTCCCACCGAAGTGGGCGGCGAGAACATCACCCGCTACGACTACCGCAGCACGACGCTTCCCACGGCGGTCATCGAAGTGGACGGCGCCAAGGCGGCAGGCGAATGGGTGACGGTAACCTTCTACCTCAACGCGGGCAGCGAAGCGAAGGACTACCGCCTCGAAGTGTGGAGCGGTTCGCGCGACGGCTCCGCCCCCAACCCCGAAGGCAGCTACGTCATCTTCGATAACTACTCCAACGCTTCGACGAGCGACTTTGCGGCCCTCCGCGACGAGGCACTGCAGGAAGTCAAGGAAGCGAACGGCGTTTCCGAGAAGGACAACATCACCGATCCCGCGATCGCGATGTACTACACCTTCACCTTCTACGACGCGACGAGCTACCTCCGCTACGACGCAACGCAGGACGAGGACGAGCTCGGCAACCCTTACGGCTCCTACACGCAGTCTTCCTACGAAGAGCAGCTCATCTACCTCTACTGGGATGACAGCGAAGGCATGGCGACGGGTTCCCCTGCCTACACCTTCTTCCTCGACTACTCCGCGGCGGATGTGACGGTGGAAGAGGACGACCTCGGCGAGAGCGACGATACGACGGACGGCGAGGACGATTCGACGGCGGACAGCAACGTCTGGCTGCTCATCTCCTCCGGCGTGCTTGCCGTGGTGCTCGTGGCAGTCATCGTGCTCGTCATCGTGAGACGCCAGCTCGAGAAGCGCAGCCGCAAGCAGCGCGTCAAGGCAGCGAGCGCACCCGTTGTGCGTCCCGTTCCCCCTCAGGTGAGAAAGTCTTCTGCAAAGAAGGACGAGCCTGTTGTCCCCGAGGATGAGAACGATCCTTACAACAACTAAGCCCTGAAACACAAAGAGGCTCCCATCCGGGAGCCTCTTGTTTTATTCTGTGAACCTCTTATATTATTGTGAGCCCCCTTTTCTGCTTCGGAGAGCGCTCTTATATTATTTGGAGCCCCCCCTTTTCAGTTTCAAGGAGCCTCCTATACTTTATATTATGGTTTCAGAAAAAGAAACGCCGCGGGTGCCCTTCATCGGGCGCCCGCGGCGTTCATCTGAGTTAACGCACGGTATAAACGCGGTCATCATACGAAAAAGCCGTCAGCTCGACATCCGAGCCGGTACAGCAGACCTCCCTTCCGAGACAGTATACAGACCGGATGCCCTGTTCTTTGAGTGCCTCTGTCTTCCCCACATCAAACGTTTCCGCCGTATAGACGGGCATGAGCGAGAGCACGATCTCGGCACACCCCGTTCCGCGCGAGTAAGCGATGAGATCGCCGATGCAGCTCTTATACAGACCGTCCTCCGTATCGATATAGGGATGTGCGGTTTTGCCGTCTGCAAAGGTATAAAAGTGGCCTGTCCCGCTCGTACCGACGGAATGACTGCGCAGGCGTACAGCGCTCACAGCGCCCTCTCCCGTCATCTTTCCCGCCAGCCAGACGCCCTCTTCCGACGCATCGTACACATCCATCGAAAACGCCCCTCCGTCTTTCAGCACGCGGCTGTAGCCATCCAAACTGCTGATCTGGCCGCGCGTGAATCCAGCAGCGGTCATGTGTTCGGCAATAAGATCGATCGCAAAGGCATTCCTCAGAAAAAAGAAGTCAAGATAAGTGAGCGTGCCGTCCTCGGCAGCAAAGCCGTTCATGTGCAGGAACGACGTATATTCTTCCGACACCTTGAGCCGCACCTTCCCCTCTCCGAGAAGCTCAAGGCATATGCTCTCTCCATCGTTGACGAAACCCGCGATGCGCGCCACCAGCTCGGCAGTTCCTTCACTGCGGTACGGGTCGTATTCGGCAGCAAGTTCATCGTTAAGAGAATAGAAAAGACTGTCGTACAGCGCGTAAACGGGCGCATAATAGAGCAGCCTGACATCAAAGCGCTGCACGAGCTCGAGCGCATTGTACAACGTTTCGTCCACCGTCACCGTCTGGTTGGGCGCCGAATTGACGGACGCCAGATTTCTCATGCCCTCGAAGCGCACCGACGGTTCAAAGAGGCGGTATGCCTTTACCGCGGCCTCCCCGTATGCTGCAGAGACCGCCTCCAGCTCTTCTGTTCCCTTCAGACCGCCTTCCGAGATCTCATAGAAAAAGATAAATTCACCGCTGCAGTTGGTCTCGCCCGTCGATGCCGCGATCTGTCTCCATCCGGCGTCCGTCGAACGCCAGAAGAGGATGGCTGCAGCAAATGCGCACAGCGCCGCGACGATCAAGAGGATGACGAGTACGATCCTCAGCTTGATGTGTTTTTCCGAAAGTTCGATCTTTTCCACCGGCTTGACGGCAGGCGTGTGATCGGGAGCTTTTCTTTCCTTCATATACCGATTGGATAAACCTCCTGTTCTGTATGCTTCCCCGAGAAAAAAGCGACCGCAGTAAATGCGGTCGCTCTCTCAGAACAAAGTACTCAAAAGGATGATACCGAACAACAGGATGATCGCACCGATGACCGACCATCCGATGATGGTACCCTTCTTGACGGCCTTATAGTTCCTGTAATACCGCTTCGCCTTAAAAATGGGGAATGCGATCAAGCCAAGCAGCGGCAGGAAAAACGCAAGGACCGTGTACCAAACGCTGCCCGTATCGTGGATGGGCGAATCCAAAATCGGTTCATTGGAAACGGGCGTCTCTTCCTTTTGGCGAGCCTTTTTCTGCCCGGCCTCCGTATGATCGACCTTGATGGTCTTGATCGGCTCTCCCTTTTCGCGCAGCGCCTTGTAGCGCTCGATCTCCTTCTTGTTTCCGTACACATAGTGGTCATGCCCGATATTGACCATCTCAGGCTTGTCCTCCGAATAATCGTGTATGGAGGGATCGTAGGTGTAGAGCACCTTGTGCTTTTCCAGCGTGGGGTCGGGAATGGGGATCGCGGAGATCAGCGAATGCGTATAGGGATGCATGGGGAAGTTGAACAGCTCTTCCGCCTCTGCGATCTCCACGATATCGCCCTTGTAGATGACGCCGATCCTGTCCGAAATAAAGCGGACGATGGAGAGGTCGTGTGCAATGAAGAGGTATGTGATCCCCTTCTCCTGCTGGAATTTTTTGAGCAGGTTGAGCACCTGAGCGCGGATGGATACGTCAAGCGCCGAGATGGGCTCGTCGGCAACGACAAATTCGGGATCCATGACCATGGCTCTCGCAAGGCCGATCCTCTGACGCTGCCCGCCCGAGAACTCATGCGGATAGCGGGTGAGGTGCTCGGGGAGCAGACCGACCGCATCGATGATGGATTCGACCTTCTGCATCCTGTCCGCATCGTCTTTGTACAGATGGAAGTTGTAAAGGCCTTCCGACACGATATACTCGACCGTCGCTCGCTCGTTGAGGGACGCTGCGGGATCCTGGAATACCATCTGCACATTGCGGATGACCTCCCTGTCCAGCGAATGCGGGATCTTCCCCGAGATCCTGACACCCTTGTAGTCGATCTCGCCTGCGGCGCAGGGGTTCACACGGATGACGGCACGGCCGATCGTCGTCTTGCCCGAACCGCTTTCACCGACGAGAGAAAACGTCTCCCCTTTGTAGATGTCGAAGCTGGCGTTCTTGACCGCCTTGACCGCTTTATCCCCCTTGCCGAACGTGATATCGACGTTCTTGACGGAGAGCAGGATCTCCCTGCCCTGTTCATCGACAGGGCCATGCTCGGGAAGATGGTCTGCGGTCTCGCCGAGCTTGCGCTCAGCGCTTCCATCAGAGGGATCAGCCGATTTCTTGCCAAATTTTTCTTGGAAAAACTTTTTGACGGATGCAAACATTATTCGGTTATCTCCTCTATGTTGAATGCCTTGACCAGCTTATCGTGGATGTCGGTGATGAGCTCCGGCTTCTCCGTCTTGGGAGCGCGGGGATCGAGCAGCCACGTCTTTGCAAAGTGCGTATCGGTAATACGGAACATGGGCGGATCTTTCAGCGTGTCGATCTTCAGGCAGTAAGGATTCCTCGGTGCAAACGGATCGCCGACGATCTTGTTGTAAAGAGAAGGCGGCGTACCCGAGATGGAATACAGCGTAGTATTGCGCTGCGCAAGCTGCGGCAGCGAGGAGAGCAGCGCCCAGGTGTAAGGATGACGGGGATCGTGGAACACTTCGTTCACCGAGCCGAGCTCGACGATCTGCCCCGCATACAGGACGGCGACCCTGTCCGCAATGTTGGCGACAACGCCCAGATCGTGCGTGATGAACACGATCGTATAGTTGAATTCCTTCTGAAGATCCTTGATGAGCTGCAGGATCTGCGCCTGAATGGTGACGTCGAGCGCCGTCGTCGGCTCGTCACAGATGAGGATCTTGGGCTGACAGGACAGCGCGATCGCAATGACGATCCTCTGCCGCATACCGCCCGAATACTGGAACGGATAGTCGTCGTAGCGGCTCTCCGCGTTCGGGATGCCGACCAGCTTCATGAGATGGATGGCGCGGGCGCGCGCTTCGACCTCCGAACAGTGCTGGTGCTTGATGATGATCGAAGAGATCTGCTTGCCGATCGTGATGATGGGGTTGAGCGACGTCATCGGGTCCTGGAACACCGTCGCGATCTTTCCGCCTCGGATCTGCTGCCAGTCCTTGGTGTATTTGATCTTGGCAAGGTTGAGCACGCAGACGCCGTGCAGCACCGTATCCGTTTCGTCGAGATAGCGGACGCGGAAAGCCACGTTGTCAAAGACGGCGTTCCGCTCGTTCTCGTCGGAGAGGTCGACGCCCAGACGCATCGCCTTGCCCAGCGCGCGGGTGAGCCTGAACAGCAGCCAATACCGCTGGAAGAGATTGGAGTAACGCCCGATGGAGAGATAGATCTCCTTTGCAAGGATATGGTTGCGCTCCGCCGTGTCGTCCGAGATGGCGCACGCGGTCTGCTTGGCATAGCGTTCGCGCAACTGTCTCATGGCGTCGCGGTGATCTGCCGCGGCCTGTTTCTCCGCACGCGCCTGACGCTTATGCTCCGCGATCCTCTCCTTCTTCGCCTTTTCCAACTGCTTGATCTCGACCGTATAACGGGCGATCTCGGAAGAGACTTCCCTGTACTTCTCTTTTTCCTTGCGGGAATCGAGGGTCTGCTTCAGATTGAAGGCTTCGGTGCGGCGGTAAACGAGATCCGACATCTTTGCGTCGAATGCCTTCTTCTCCTCCTCGCTGAGTTCGAAGCGCGCTTTCTCCTCGCTCTTCAGGCGCAGCATTTCCCGGTAGGTCTCTGCGCCGAGTTCGAGCTTCGAAAAGCGGTCCAGCCTCTTCTTTGCAAGCTTTACCGAAACCCTGGCGGTCTTTCCCTTTCTGACGACGGTGTCGTCGAGCTCCTCGTCGTTGAACACGAGATCGCCCTGCGAGATGAAGCCGTTGGAATCGAGCATCCCCGCAAAGGTCTTGGTAAAGACGGACTTGCCCGAGCCGCTCTCGCCGACGATGGCGATGGACTCATTTTCGTAGATGTCGAGAGAGATGCCGCGGATGGCGGTCAGCGTTCTGCCGCGGACGCGGAATTTCACCTCGAGATCTTTTACTGAGAGCAAAACTTTCTTGTCTTCCATGTCAGGCACCCGTTACATATGCGTCCTGGGATCGGAAGCATCGCCCAGGTTCTGACCCACGACGTAGAGCACGATCGTGATGATGGAAGCGATGGCAACGGGAGCCCAGAACTCCCACTGCCAGCCGGGCGTGAGCATGGAGCTCTGCGCCTCCTCGATGAGGCGGCCGAGCGACATATCCGAAAGGCCCATACCGATGTAGGAGAGGAACACTTCGTAGGAAATATACGAAGGGATCTCCGTCGCGGCAAGCGTCACGATGACGGAAGTCATGAAGGGCAGGATGTTCCTCTGCGCGATGCGGAAGATACTCGTACCCAGACAGCGCGACGCCAGGTTATACTCTCTGTCGCGGATGATGATGACCTGCGTGCGGATGAAATAGGCGATCGCAAGCCAGCCCGTGACGGTGAGCGCAAAGACCATCGTCCAGAAGGATGCCGTCATGATGAGCACCATGACCGAGATGAACAAAACATACGGGATGTTGCCGAGGATGTTGTAAACCTCGTTCATCACGATGTCCACCTTCTTGGAAAAGCCCCAGATGGCGCCGATGATGACGCCGACGGTCAGGTTGATGAGCGCGCACACGAATGCCAGCGAAATGGAGATGCTTGCACCGTACCACACGGCGTCGAACGTGCTCTCGCCGCCCGCTCCCGCACCGAAGATCCACTTCAGCGCGGCGCCGAAATGGGCGAACGCCTCGGCAGGGTTGAGGTGATGCGACTCTGGGTCGGTATTATAAACATACTCATACTGAACGACGAGCGGATACAGGTAAGCGAACACCACGATGAACGCCAGAAGGCAGAGCATGATGATGTTCAGTTTATTCTTGAAGAACACCCTTGCCACGGACTTCCAGTACGAATAGCGGGGAGCGGTGATCTTCTCCGTCTCGTACTGCGAAATATCGTAGGGGGCGAAGAGCTCTTCGTCGGAAAGCTCGAATTCCGACAGATCCATTACATTCTCGTTCATATCCTACCTCCCTTTCGACGAAAACGAAATTCTCGGGTCCATCAGCGCCATCAAGATGTCGCCCAATATGATGGCCAGAACGGATAGGACCGCATAGAACAGCGTAACGCCGATGATGACGCTGTTATCGTAAGCGGCGATGGCATTCGTCAATAGGTTGCCGACGCCGGGAACGACATAGACAGACTCGGTGATGATGGCGCCCGTCAGCGCGCCGAGCACGCTTGCGGGGATATTGTGTACGAGCGGGATCGCCGCGTTCTTCATGATGTGCCGCCGCGCGATCTCCCCTTCCGAAAGCCCGCCTGCCCGCGCAAACTTGACGTAGTCCGAATTGCGCTGGTCGATCATATAGCGGCGCATCCACTTCATGAGGTTGGCGATGGACGGGAGCGCCAGCGAAATGATGGGCAGGAACCACATCAGCGTCGTGGGGTTGGTGAGGCTGAACGTCGTGGGAAGCCCTATCGCGCCGCCGATCGTCTGGAACATGAAGATATAGGCGAGCGAAGGCACAGCCATGATGAAGATGATATAGACGGTGCCGATCTTGTCGATCGCGCCGTCCTTGCGGCGCGCCATGACGATACCGAGCGGGATGCCGACGGCGTAGG
>ERZ1090881.553-NODE-556-length-17744-cov-7.971847_pt1 | contig 17744 bp, 21 predicted proteins | sample MGYA00478470_ERZ1090881 | MGnify/ENA primary metagenome ERZ1090881 (study PRJEB33644, sample SAMEA5815736) | chicken gut metagenome | biome: Chicken; feature: Gastrointestinal Tract; material: Caecum | place: Ireland | collected 2019-01-01 | study: A study of the...
AACATCGGGAGTATCATACACCGTTTTATAAGAGAACGCAAATAGAAAAAAGGCCTGAATTTTTGAGGATTTTGGGCAAATTATCATATTGTGGGAAAGGAATGAAATTATGAGCGAACGCCGCAGGAGCAGTGAGAGAAGAAGGAGGCAGATGGAGGAGGAAAGACTCCGTGAAGAAGAGAGGCGAAGACGGATTGCCAGGGCCAGACGCCGCCGTCAGGTGATCAGGAGACGAAGGATGATGGCGCTGGGAATCCTGTTGGTAGTAGTGGTCCTTATCGTGGCTGCAGCCGTTACTATATATAGAAGAAATCAGGAACGGAAGCAGCAGGAAGCACTGGAAAAACAGCAGCAGGAAGAGGCCGCAGCTCAGGAGGAAGCGGAGAATAATACACTCCATATAAGAGCTGTAGGAGACAATCTGATCCATGATGCTTTTATTGAAACCGGCAGTGACAATGACTGGAATTTTGACTTCCTTTATGAGAATATCAAAGAAGATATTTCTGATGCAGACCTGGCTTCTGTCAATCAGGAAACACCTTTGACAACGGAACATGAGAATGCAGCAGGTTATCCGGATTTTAATACTCCTTCAGAGGTAGGCGACGCTTTAGCGGACGCAGGTTTTGATATTGTCACCCAGGCAACGGAGCATGCCTTCGACCAGGAGGAGACAGGAATCAGGGATACGATTTCTTTCTGGGAAGATGAACATGAAAAAATAACCTTGCTGGGAATCCATGACAGCGAAAGTGACTCCAGGTATCAGATTATTGAAGAAAAAAATTTCAAGATCGCTGTTATGAATTACAGTACCATGCTGAGCGAGAATCATTCTATTCCCGAGGATTCTTCCTATATGGTCAATCTTTATTCAGAAGAAAATGCTCAGGCAGATCTGGAGGAAGCCAAACAGGAAGCAGATGTGGCTATCGTATATCTTCATGGGGGACAGGACGAATCTGTGGAGCCGGAGGAACGGCTGCAAGAGAGAGTCCAGTTTCTGGCAGAGCAGGGGGCGGATGTGATCATCTGTTCACATCCACATATCCTGAAAGGTTATGAACTGATAGAAAAACCGGATGGAAAAGAAACCCTGGTATACTATTCTCTGGGAAATTTTGTCAGCGCCCAGTCCAGCCTGGAAAACCTTCTGGGAGGAATGGCCGACTTTACACTGACGAAAGAGGGAGATGAGGTTACAATAGACAGTTATTCCATGATTCCTCTTGTTATGCACTATAATGCAGATTATACAGAGTGTTCTGTTTATAAACTGTCCGACTACACAGATGAACTGGCTCAGGAACATGGAATCCATGAAGAAAATCCGGAAGCAGACTTTACAATATCCGCTCTGGAAGAAGCTGCAGGCAATGCCGGTGAACTTCACACAGAATGGAACTTCCAGACAGATGAGACCGATGAAGAAGGCACAGATACAGGGGAGAGTACTGGAAACAGTGAAACAGACTCCCAAAGCAATGATGAGAATAACAGCAGTTCGGATCAGAATACTGCAGAAGATGAGGATAATGGCGGATCGGGCAATAGCAGCCTCGGAGACAACCAAAATACAGATGAAAATTGACAGATGCCGCTATGCCGGATCGGGTCATAATATGTAAAATGTGAAAGCAGAGGCTTTTCCGGAGAAGTAAAGACGTATTTTCCGGAAGAGCCTCTGTTTCAGAAAGGATTTTTATACCGGAGGAGAGTCAGGATTTATGAGAACTGTCCTTAGTGATACAGTCGGGGGAAAAGGGGAGGATAGATTTATAGGAATCCAGCTGTTCCCGGGATTGAGGCAGAGAGGGGATTAATCCGGTTGCTTCGGTAGTCCCGCAGCCGTCCAGATCATCAGCGGAAGTAGCCTCTACATTGTATTTGTCATCTTTTACGTGGGTTTTATCTTTCATGAGATGACCTCCTTCTGCTCTTAGAATTTCCAAAAATAAAGAATCTATACAAAGTTACAGGAGAAAGAAAAATGGGAAAACATAAAGAAAAAGAAATCAAAACCAATGCAATGAGAATTTTAGAAAAAAATAAGATTCCTTACGAAACTATTCAGTATGAATGTGAGGAATTTATAGATGGCCTTCATACAGCCGAGAAGACAGGGGCTCCTGTGGAGCAGTCTTTTAAAACTCTGGTGGTCCAGGGAAAAAGCAAAGAATACTATGTTTTGGTGATTCCCATAGCAGAAGAGATCGACCTGAAAAAGGCAGCCAGAGTGCTGAATGAAAAATCTATAGAGATGATTCATGTAAAAGATATTACAAAGGTAACCGGTTATGTAAGAGGAGGCTGCAGCCCTCTGGGTATGAAAAAACAATATCCCACAGTTATCCACCGCTCTGCTCTGGAATATAATGAAATCTATGTAAGCGGAGGGCGGATAGGAACTACTTTAAAGTTAAAGCCGGAAGATCTGGCAAAAACCGTAAAAGCGGGCTTTGAGGATATTATTGTCTGCGGAACTCAGGTTTCGAAGGGTCAGACCTGAAAAGATTCCTTCAGGATATCAGCCAGGAGCTGATGTCCAAGAGGGGTAAGGTGGATGCCGTCAGTGGTAACTGCATCATATCCCAGTTCTTCGATTTTCCGGTTCAAAGGTTCCTGAGTAGGAATAAAATAGGCACCATAGTTTTTGGCCAGCTTATGGATGTTTTTTGACATCTTTTTCTGCCAGGGAATCCAGTCCTGGTATTTTTCATCCTTTGGAAAAACAAAAGGCTCCAGGGTGATAACTTTAGCGTCTGTTTCCCGGGAAAGGTCAAAAAGCATTTCATGGTAGGAGCGGATGCTGTCTTCAAGAAGATACAGCTTATCCTGCCAGGAAGACTGGGAGCGGGCGATCATGCCGATATCATTAACCCCTACTAAAATACTTACATAATCAGGGTGGAGAGAAATACAATCATGATGAAGAGACCGGGCTACCCGTTCAGTAATATAGCCGTCCACACCCCGGTTTACAATATTCCACTTTCTTTCCGGATCCTTTATGGATTCAGCAAGTATATTCACATATCCATAGCCCAGCTGATTAGGAGAGCTTTTTCTTCCTGCATCTGTAATACTGTCACCTAAAAATATAATGATTCCCATAACATACTCCTCTTTATCCTCATAGGAATAGTATACTCTTATTCCTTATTCTAACTGAAAATCCATCGTATTGCAAACGCTAATTTTCAGAGGGGACACTCAGAGGCCGGGAATGGGGCGAATTATAGCGGAAATCTTCTTTTGCGAAACTGATGATATCGTTGTCTTTCAGAAGGCATTTTTCCTCGGGAGCCAAAGGAATGCCATTTATCAGGGTTCCGTTTTTAGAATTCAGATCTACAGCATAACAATGTTCCCCCTCCCGCAGGATTCGGGCATGTATCCGGCTGACAGTAGGCACGTCAAGATAAATATCCGCAGAAGCGGCCCATTTTCCGATAAGAACCTGTTCCTTATCCAGAGAAAAGATTTTTCCGGCATTTTTTCCCAGTCCGGTAAGAACGGGAAGGGAAGTTTCCGGTTCTTTTAAGAGGACGGTAAGGGCTTCTGAAATCACTTTTTCTTCTCTTTCGTCTTTTGGGGGCCTTGAAGGAAAAGGAGTGGGAACATGAGGGCTGAAAGAAAGCTCTCCGGGATCAGCAGAACAGGTATTTTTTTCGGGGGCTGAAGGAGAAGACTTCTTTTTCTTTCTGGCCAGAAAAAAATATACAAGGATTCCAAGACCTGAAAGAAAAAGAAGGAGGATCAGAAAGAAGGCAAGGTGGAAAAGAGAAAAAAGTCGAAAATGCCAAAAGAGAAAGACAAGGGCACATAACAGAAAGATTCCTGCGATTCCGCCCCAAATCCCATAAGAAACAGGATGCTCTTCTTCTTCACTGTAGAATTCATCTAATATTTTTTGCCGTTCTTTTTCCCGGGCTTCTTTTTCAGGATCTTCCATATGAGAAAAATCTGAGTCTTCCTCGGATAAAGCGGTATCCTCGGGATTTTTCCGGGGATTTGCTTCCCACAGAAGTTCTTTTACAACTGCGGGGCGTATGTTTTCTTCTACGGCTTCCTTATAAACTCCATACCCCAGGGCAACCGCCCCTTTGTCTTTATGATCGATCCTGGAAAGAAAATACTCGGTCAATGCCTGAAAGTCTTTCCCCTTTTCCCTGATTCGATAGGGAAACCAGACAAAACGGTAATTTCCTGACTGGGTTTCCCGATAGAGATAAGAAGGATCCAAAAGGAGAAAATCTGTATCTAAAAGATATTCGCCCAGAATTTCCCAGAGGTTCAGCCAGCTTTGCAGGACCTCTTCCAGATCTTCCCGGGCAAGTTTTTCTTTTTCAAATAGATTTTTCAGTGACTGACAGCCTGTGATATCGTAGCAGAAAGATTCTTCGCCGTTAAGCCGCTGGATCTTGCAGGAGAGAAGGCCGGGAATGGCATTTTCCAGGAAGATGGCTTTTTGATAATGCGGTCCTGCCATTTGGGAATCTTCGCTGAGGATCAGGTAGCTGAATCCCCGGTTTCTTTTGTAACTCACTTCCATTAAACATCACACTCCTTATCCGGAATCCTTTGCTGCCTGTATCAGATTCCGTGCTTTCTCAACTTTTTCGATGAAAAGCACGGGACGTATCACTTTGCTTTTTAAGGTTTTACTCTGCTGCCATCTGAGATTCCAGAAAGGAATCCGGACCGTATGAGAGAAGCTGGCGGTAATTTCTCTTTTACTTCCGGAAACTGAAAAGTAGTCTCCACGTCCCTGAAGTCTGCCTGCAGCTTCCCGGACCCCGTCGCCTGACCTGCCCACTGCACAGGAACTGCCATATACTGCAGCTTCAGCCAGAGAGGCAGTATCCCGTATCCGGGTATAAGTCCCAAGGAGCAAGAGGAGCGCCGCAAAGATCACCAGCAGCCAGACGCCGGCAAGCAGAGCCATTTCTACCGTGTAACTTCCCTTATATTTTTTTATATTTATCCTTTCATCCAAAAATATCCACCTGCCAATCCTGTGAATAAAAAGGGGATAAAAGGGATTTCCAGACCTTTCTTTCTGCCAAAAAGCAGAAGGGCCAGGACTGCGGCAAGGAATACCCCAAGAAGCCCAGCAAAAAAGATACCGATACATTCCCAGAATCCCAGAGACAGGCCAATAAACAGCAAAACCAACCCATCCCCGTATCCAACAGCTTCCCTGGTGATTCTGGCCAGAATAAGGAGAAAGATGCCTGGAAGCAGGCCGGCAAATAGCCGGAAGATTAAAACCGGAAGATCATCTTTCGGTGAGAACAGTTTCCAAATACTTACTGCTGCGGCCAGAATTCCATATATTTTTAATTTCCACAGGGAAACCTCTTTTTCCCGTATATCCTGGATACTGCAAAAGGCAAGCATGACTGCATTTACCATCCATTCTAAACCCATAAAATTCCTCCCTTCTAATGCTGCGCAGCGCATCTGCTGCAGGCCCTCAGTCCTTCTATGTCAGACTTTCTTACGGCTGTTACGGTTCTGGTCAGTCCCGGACAGTTTCTGGTACTGTGGCAGCAGCTGCCGGTTTTTGTGATATAGACAAAGCTTTCTAAAGTACCATTTTTCATACATTTTTCGCAGGGATAATAATGTTCCCCATATTGATTTGTCTGGTTGTCAACATCTGATTTGGATACTCTGGTTATAGACAGAGACAGATGGGTACAGTCTCTGGAAGTGTGATAGACACTTTCCCATTCGGCAAGATAGACCATATCCCCTGAAGGTGGACTGGACTGAAGACTGCCGCTATAGCCTGTCCAGATCCGGGCCTGCCCCAGCAGCTGGAGCCTGGCAGGAAATATCCGGAAGAGACCGCCGGGTCCCGTATAGAGAAAAGATGCCTTTAAAGTGACAATATCATCCTGAACGCCAGAACCAATAAGGACAAATCCGTTGATTCCACCCTGGATCCCTGTAAGATTTTCATGTTCCAATGCAGCCCGTACTTTTCCTGTTCCATAGGCGATACATACTGCATCGGTTACAACTCCAACCGGCGAACTGCTGTCTTCTTCCTGACAATAAGCATACATACCCAGTTCCTTTGCACCTTCGCACAGGGAAGTCTGCACCAGAGCACAGATCCGATATAAATCTAAAATACATATAAAAGCAGTGATCAGCAGAAAAAAGAGAGGCAGAATAAAGGCGCTTTCTACTGTCAGACTTCCTTTATGCCGAAGAGAGCTGCCCTCCTTCCTTTTATTTTGCTGTGCTTTCAACAGAAATTCCATGTTCTGCCTCCCCATTTTACATTTCATAAGTGTAAAACCGTTCTCCCTGCCATTGCTGTTCTTCAGGACCGGAAATCCAAAAGTTTATAGAAAGAGCATCCAGACAGGCATCAAAAGCAAAGTTTTCCCTTCCCTGTATCGACCGGATATTCTGTTCGATCATATCCATACAGCGCAGAGTAAGAGTATCCGCTGATGAGAAAGACAGAAGAAGAAAAAGATATTCCCGATAATCCAGGCCTGAGGAACCGGAAGAAGCATCCTCTGTACTCAGATGATTAAGATGTGTTTTCCAGGAGGCGCTGTCCTTTACCAATGGAACTGTTCCTCCCGACAGCAGTGTTTTTACATCACAGATACTTTCTATATATGCCCATCCGGCAGCCAATACGCCCTGGACCAGGGTCATGCCTTCCGGGATCAGAAGCAGTAAGGAGAGGGCAGAAGCACAGGCCTGGAGTTCCGCCCGTTTTTGCCCGTCCGTATACAGAAAGGCAATATTGGAAGCTTCCCGGAGAAGCAGAAGCCGGTTAACCACATACCGGAGGTTTTCCTGGTCACTGTCCTTTCCGCCCAGGACATATTCCGCCTGATAGGCCAGACTGCCGCTGTGCTTCTCATGAGTATAATAACTGAGGGTATCCAGGATATATTCCTGTATCAACAGCTTATCTGTTGCAGAAGGTTTTTCTGCTGAAAGAGCCAGTTCACCCATTCCCAGGGTGGCTTCTCTTTTAGAAAGAAGAGACTGCCGGTCCAGGGATTTCTCTGACAAACTGTCTCCCTCCGGCAGCACCAGTCCAAGAAAACCGTGACTGCGGATATTTTCTATGATTTCCAGTGGATTATTGGTCTCTGATATTTCTTCCATGGGAGTTTCCTGATCCATGGGAACTTCCTTTAAACCGCCTTCCTGGATTTTTTCCTGTTCCTCCATGACCGCTTTGTTTTGATTTATCTGTTTTTTTATGAACTCAATTCCTTTGCTTCCAAGATTATCCTTCATATAGCGGATGATCTGTGCCTGTACAGCTGCCCCATTGTTGTCAGTAGCCAGCCGGAAGCCATTTATGCCGCAGGCTTCCAGATGGCAGGAAGAAAGTCCGGAGGAAAGGACTGGCTGGGCAAATGCTTCCGTCTGCGTAAGAAGCTGAGAAAGATTCAGAGCATTTTCCCCATAACCGCCGTCCAGAAAAAAGAGGTGGTAATCTTTCAAAAGATCCCGGTCATATTGTGCAAAGAGGGAATACATGGCAGTATCCATGGCGTTTACAGCCTGAACCCTGCCGCCGGAGACCCTGGAAGAACGGATACATGCCCCCAGGAGAGAAAGAAGTACCAGAAGCAGCAGACACATAGTGCAGGTCATACTTCCTTTGATTTTCATAGTCTTGCTCCATCTGCAGCCCAGTGTGCTGACACAGTACACTGGGAGACTGCTGAAAATTTAAATACTGTTGCTTTGACTGGTGATCTTTGAAAGGATATTTTCTACCAGACTGGTAAGCTGTTCTTTGAAGATGATGACAAGTCCGATGAGGACCACCAATATTAATATAATTTCCACAACGCCGACAGCGTCTTCTTCTGTCCATAAATCTTTCAGGAGATTCATAACATCTCCACCTCCTCTCATTGTGAGCTGTTTCGGGATTTAAAAGAAATTTATAAATGCGGGAACCATAAGTATGATGAACACAACCAAGAGCTGGAGGATCATTGGCAGCAGCAGTTTGGTAGCAGCTTCTTCTCCCTGAATCCTGGCTCTTCGAAGCCGTTCTTCTCCGGCAGATACAGCTTCTCTTTCCAAAAGCTCTAAAATACTCTGGTTCCCTTTTTTTAAATTCTGCACCAACAGAACAGACAAAATCTTGTACTCTGCAAGACCGCAGCGTCTGCCCAGTCTTTCATAAGCATCTTTTTCATAAACGCCTCTTTCCATTTCAAGACAGGTTTTCACCAATTCTTCATAGGCATACCGGGTTCCGATAAGAGCGGATTCCTTTCTTTTCAGATAGTCAGTAGCCAGTTTTTCCATAGATTTCCGGATACTGAGACCAGCTTTGAGAAAAAGGATCAGCTTCTGGATGATATCCGGATAATCCTTTTCCATTTGCCGGAAGCGCAGGGCCTGAGCCTGCTTTTCTTTTTCTTTTGCCAGGGGAAAGACTCCCAGGCCGAGAAGCAGGGATAAAAGACAGATGATCCAGCTGTCCCGGTCCCGGACTAATTGGTAGTTTATTTCGGTTCCTTCTACCACAGATGGAAGAAGCAGTTCTCTTTCTGTTTCGTCACTGATATTTTCTGCCTCCTGCTGAATATTTTTCTCTAATAACTGTACTTCTGAGAGAGATGGAGGAAACACTGTCGGATGTTTTTCCCATACCAGCTGGTTTTCTCCTATAGAAAGAGTACACCGGAGAGTTACCTGACAGCCTTCTTTGGGAATCTCTTCTCCAAGCTTCCCGTCCCAGCTGAGCATGTCCGGGGCATCGGTACTCCAGAAAAACTCTGCGGGATTTTCTGCCAGAGAAGAAGGAAGATCCAGATCTTTTTTCAGACAGTTTTTATCAGAAATATTTTTCTGGTACCATCTGGAAAGAAAAGATTCGGCCTCTTTGAGATAGGCTTCAATCTGGGAGAGAGAATACTGCTGCTCATCCACGGTGATCTGAATTTCTTCCGTTCCATTTTCTGTAGATATGCGGAGAGTTTCCTCATAGGCCCCCTGACCGAAAGCTTTTCTGGGCAGAGCCTGAGTAGCGGAGGAAGCATTTTCCTGCAGGAACATTCCAACACCAAGAAGATTTCCACAGAGAATAATAGCCAGAGACAGGAAGAGTTCTTTCTTTTGATTTTTCGGCAGTTTAAATTTCAATTTCCACCAGCCTTTCTCCCCACTGGTAAGCAAAGAGATAGATACCAAGACACAGGGTCATAATACAGATACCCACAGGATTTCCATAGAGTACAGATAAAAAAGAAGGAGAGGAGATCTGCAAATATAAGATGATCCCTAAAGGAAGAAGGCTCATGATCCGCTGTTCCAGCCGTCTGGAGGCCAGCATTGCCTGGATTTCCTTTTTAACATCCATTTGTCCTTCCATAGAGGTGATACATTCCTGAAGGATCTTGCGCATATTGCCGCCCATTTTTTTAGACTGTATGAGAATCTGGGAAAAATTCTGAATATCCTCAATACCGGTGCGGCTGCTCAGACTGTTCAAAAGCTTTTCAACAGAGACTCCATGTTCCAGCTGGATTTCCATATAGCGAAACTCCACGACCATTTCCCCTTTCCTGCCATAGATACGTTCCAGATCTTTCCTGGTTTCCTTAATGGCGTTTTCCAGTGAATAACCGGCGGAAATGCTTACCTGAAGCGCAGACAGAGCATCCCGGAACTGAAGCCAGAGCCTGTTTTTACGGCATTTTAACTCCTGTTTTTTTCTCTGATAAACGTAGTAGGCTCCCAGAGGGCAAAGAAAGAGAAACGCCAGGGCTTTCTGATAGAAGAGACGATTGATCACAAGACAGAGCAGGCAGGCTTCTCCGGTAAAACGGGTCCAATGCAGCCAGGTTATTTTCTGATAAGAAAAAAAGGGGGCTTTTACAGAAACCTGGATTTTCTTTGAGGGGATCATGGAACGAAAGTTAAAATTCTTCATAATTTATGCCAGCCTTTCTGAATTTTTCTCTGTGGATCATTTCTCCGGCTCTTTCCAGGGCGCTTTGCCGGATGAAAAGAGGACGCAGCTTAACCTCTTCGCCATCCATCCCTTGGATCTCGGAAATCTCCAGGACTTTGCGGCTTTTGTCCCGCAGCCTGCCCAGATGTATAAAAAGATCAAAACCGGAGGCAATCTGTCTGCGGATCACGGGGATCGGAAGCTGTATTCCCATGAGGACCATGGTTTCCAGTCTGCTGACCATATCCTGACAGGTATTGGCATGGATCGTGGACAGACTCCCGTCGTTCCCTACATTGACAGCCTGGAGGAGCTGGGCAGCTTCTCCGGAGCGGACTTCTCCTACGATGATTCTGCTGGGGCGCATACGAAGACAGGTTTTGAGAAGATCTCCGATGGTTATTTCCTGGGACTTTTCTATATTTGCCTGCCTGCATTCCAGCCGCACCAGATTAGGGATTCCCTGAAGCTGCAGTTCCGCGTTGTCTTCAATGGTGATCACCCGCTGATCCCTGGGGATATATTGAGACAGTGCATTTAAGAAAGTTGTTTTCCCGGAACCGGTTCCTCCGCCGATAAGAATCGTATATCCGGCTTCTACCGCCTTTTTCAGAAAATCCGCCGCTTCAGGAGTAAGGCTGTCCAGTTCCAGAAGTTTTTCCATGGTAATAGGATCCTTGGGAAACTTCCGGATGGTGAGCACCGGTCCGTCAAGGGCTATGGGAGGGATCACAGCATTGACCCGTTCGCCTCCCGGCAGACGGGCATCTACAACGGGTTGAAGGGTATTGATTACCCGGTTGCAGCGGGAAGCGATCTGACCGATGACATCCTCAAGCTTTTCCGGAGAAGAAAAACGTTTTTTCCACGGGATAAGCTTTCCATCCTGCTCAATGAATATCTGATCCCAGCGGTTTACCATGATTTCAGTAATGTTGTCATTTTCCAGAAGCTCTTCCAGAACGTCCATCTTCCGCAGGGAACGGAATAATTCCATGCGAAGTTCTTCCAGACGGACAATAGGCAGATAGGTGCATTTACTTTCCTTTAAAAGAAGACGGTCAATGATCTCCAGAACTTCATCATCGGAGATTTCCCAGGTGTTTTCCAGCGCTTTGGTTAGTTCTGTGCGCAGCTTATTCAGCAGAACTTCGGTGCTATCCATGGAAAGCAGTCACCTCCAAAATTTTTCTTATATCTGCGCCCCATTTTCCCCACAACAGATTTTTAGGAAAATCCTGGCCCTTTTCTGCACAGGGGGCAAAGGGAAGATGAAGCTCCTGGATCTTTGACTCTAATGTGTCTGAGAGGGAAAAAGCGATTTTATTGAACTGCTCTATTTTCTGCCTGGATATCCAGTCGTCCAAAACAGGCATATAAATCTGCGTACACAGATCCAATACAGAAAACAGCTGATCTACACCGTTTCCTACATCCAGTACCAGCAGCTGATAGGAGCTTTCTTTTTCCAGATGTGCAAAGAGGGCAGTCCATTCCCTGTAGCTGATATTCCGGAGATCCTCAAAAGAAGAGACAGGAGAAAGATAGTCCAGATTTCCCCAGGAATGGACCAAGTCTGTCAACGGAGGAAAGGCTTTGCCCTGGCGAAAATGATAAAAGAGATCACTCAGGTTTTGGGAAGTATCTTCTTCGGAAAAAATCTGCCGGCCGGAATAATCTTCCATATTCAGGTAAAGAGCATTCCGGCTTTCTCCCCATATCTGACCTGCGGTAAGAGCAAAAAGCGTCTTGCCGCATCTGCCCAGGGGAGAATAGATTCCCATCAACTGGATTTTCTTTTCATATCCGAAGCTGGCATCTGTAAATGCAGATTCCTGACAATAGACCATGACTTCCCGAATGAGACTTTCCGCAGACTGATACTTATAAATACACTTCTGGTCCCCACATTCCAGTTCTTTGTCCGAGGACAGAACGATCATATGGGGAATCTGAAGCGCCTGTACCTGACTGCTTAAATTTTCTTCTGCGATGAGAAGAAATTCAGGGTGGTTTATTCCGGCATACTGGCAGAATTTTTCAGGATCTGTAAAGGCTTCTGCACGAAAAGGCAGCTTTTTTCGGTTGTTCAGATATTCTGCGAGAGTTCCGGCATATCCCGCTTCAGAATCGCAGACGGCGATGGTGTTTTTTTTCAATAGCAGACTCCTCCTGTCAATAAAATGATTGCAACAAAAATAGAAACTGTGAAATGGAAATTTTCCGGTCCCAGTCCTTTTCTCCGATAAGGCTTCCAGCTTCTGTTCCCTCTGCAGCTATAAAAATAGCTTATGAAATAAGAAATGCGCTCCTTGAGATTTCCGCAGGAAATAAGAAATGCAAAAGAAAGAATTGCCCCTGTAAGGAAGGTAAGCAGAAGTAAGCTGAGAACTTTCGGATACCCTAGGATACCTCCCAGAACAGAGAGAAGCTTTATGTCTCCGCCGCCGATCATACGAAAGTAGAACAGGGGAAGGAGACAGAACAGGGGGAAGGAGACCCCGGAGAAAAAACGCAGGATTCCGGCAAAACCGGAATAAAAGATATCCAGGAGCAGGCCAAAACCAAAGCCCAGGCAGATTAGCCGGTTGTCCACTCTTTCCTGTAGAAGATCCATAAGAAGCCCACCGCCGGCAATGGTAAAAAGCAGTATTTCCCGGACGGGCACATGATCACCTCTTTTCTATATATGAAAAAATGAAAGGAAAATCTGGACCGATGGGTCCATAGAATGAAAAGATACTTGAGACTCTCCCATATGGGGAAAAGACCTTCTGTTGATGTAAGACAGATTATACCTGTGAAAAAAGGATATGTAAAGGAAAATACTGCACAAAAAGAGAATTTGGAAATAGTATCCAAAAACTTACGGCTGTAAAGTAAAAAAATTCTGGCAATATATGAAAAATAAGAGGAATAAATTGTTTGTTAGATGAAAAACAAAATTCTGCCTGGCTTACAAAGGACATTTGATAAGTTTGTTTTTAGAGAAATCAACGAAACTTTCATGACAATAGTAGCTGTATCTTGCATATGCAAGGTAAAAGTTTTATAATACATTTAAATTAGAAAAATTAGGAAGATTACAGATAAATTGAAAGATTTTAAACGAGCCATTGCCTTTTGGAAACAGGCACCTGTGAATCATACGATTATTCTATTGAATATTCTGGTATTTATCCTGGTGGAGCTCACCGGTTCCTGGGAAGATACCAGCCATATGCTCAGATGGGGAGCAGCAGGAACTCTGAATATAGCGGGAAACCATGAATATTATCGTTTGCTTACTGCTATGTTTCTTCATTTTGGCATTCAGCATCTGGGAAATAATATGCTCGTACTTCTTTTTGTGGGAGACTGCCTGGAGAGAAATCTGGGCAGAGTAAGATATGGAATCCTGTATCTTCTAGGGGGAATCGGAGCAAATCTGCTATCCCTCTTTTATGAGATTTATTCCAATGAATATGTGGTGTCCGCCGGGGCCTCCGGAGGAGTATTCGCCGTGATCGGCGGATTGTTTTATATTGTGCTCAGAAATAAAGGTCATATCGAAAATTTTACTTCCCGTCAGCTTCTTATATTGGCCTTTCTTTCGCTGTATCATGGAGTGACAAGCACTGGAATTAACAACATGGCACATTTTGGAGGCCTGGCGTTAGGGTTCCTTTTGGGGATTCTTCTTTATCATAAGAAAAAACCTGTTGAGACAATCAGGTAATGGGCAGTATTACGGTGAAAGAAGTTTCTTCTCCCGCAGCGGAACGAAAGAAAATATGGCCGTTATGAGCGGATACGATTCTTTTGCAAATAGCCAGTCCAAGTCCGGTTCCTCCCTGCTTGTGGGTGACAAATGGCTCAAAAATATCCTTCTGATAACCGACAGGTATGCCTGTTCCGGTATCCTTTACACACAGATAGACATTTTCTCCATCACAGCTTAGAGAGCATCGGATCAGCCCCTGACTTCCAATCGCCTCCCTGGCATTGGTAAGAAGGTTCAGGAGAACCTGACGGATCTTGGTAGGGTCTGCGCTGATCAGAGGAATTGCAGTTTCTTTTTGATAGAGTACAGAGATTCCCAGATCCTGACAAAGGGGAGTTACCGATTCTACCGTTTCCCGAAAAATATGATCCAGATTTATTTCCTGTAAATGCAGTTTGGCAGAATTATTAAAAGAAGAAAATTCTTCCAGAAGAGCTTTTAGAAAATTCATATTTTCCATGACTTTTTCCCAGCAGTCATCCTTTACAATTTCCGGATGATGACTTTCAAAAAGCTGGAGAAAGCTGTTGATAAGTGTTACAGGGTTGCGGATTTCATGAGAAATCTGTGACAGCAGAAACTGCTGTTTGGTTTGTAATTCCTGATAAAGGGCTTCATAGTCAGAATTGTTGTCTCCCGGTATGGGAAAAACAGAAGAGCCTGTTTGCGATTCCATAATATTCCTCCCAATTTTTTTTTCGTAGATAGTTTAGCACTGAAATTTTTAAATGGCAATTAAATTTGTTATACAAAAATTTGCAAATTTCGACAAAAGTGTCACATATACCGAATGAAATTCGGATATATAATATAGGAAAGGAGAACACAAAAAATGAAAGACTGTATATTCTGTAAAATTGCGAATGGGGAGATCCCATCAGCCACTCTCTATGAGGATGAGAAGTTCAGGGTGATTCTGGATCTTGGGCCAGCAACCAAGGGACATGCTCTGATTCTTCCAAAATCACATTACGAAAATCTCTATGAACTGCCGGATGCATTGGCAGGAGAAGCTATGGTGCTTGCAAAAAAGGTTATTACGGAGATGAAAGATGTTTTAAACTGTGACGGATACAATGTAGTCCAGAATAATGGCAAGGCTGCAGGACAGACGGTCTTTCATTTCCATATGCATCTGATACCAAGAAGGGACGGAGATGAAGCCGGCATTTCCTGGACACCGGGAACATTGACACCGGAGGATCAGGAGGAGATTCTGTCAAAATTTTCTTTAAAATAACAGAAGTGGATACAAAAGATGAACGAAAAAAGATTTCGGGAAATCTATGAGCAATACTATCGTTTGGTAAAGAGCGTTGCATTCAGCGTATTGAATGATTATGACTTTGCAGAAGATGTATCCCAGGAAGTATTTCTTTTATTCTCACAGAAAGTTGAAACTTTAAAAGAAGAATACTATAATCAGTGGCTTCTTGTGAATGCAAAAAGAAAAGCCATTGACTTTTGCAGGAAAGCTTATCAGGTACATGAAGTTGCAGCATCCATGTGTTTCGATGAAGATGGAGGACATCTGGATAACGCAGCGGAATGGCTTGGTGATGTAAAACAAAATTTCTTTGAAGATGAGATTGCACATAAGATTACGTTAAGAGAATTGACAGGAAAATTATTTGAAGATTTAGCCAACAAAAACAGCGAATGGTATGAAATCATGATGAGAACGGTTGTAGAAGGCGAAAGTACAGAAGAAGTAGCCCGTGCTCTTGGCATCTCCATAGGAAATCTGAGAGCCAAGAAGCACAGAATGAAAAAGTGGATTAAAGAAAATTTCAGGGAAATCTACGAAGAATCCGGACTATTTCACTGAATTTTCAAAAAGCTGTACGATTAATTCGATGGAATCTTTATGTTTGCTTGAGGACATTGCAGTGATATAGGACTCCCGGTTTTCGTAGAGGTCATGAACCGCATCCAGGAGAGAATCCTTTGTGATTTCCTCTTCTTCCAGCACCTTACTGTATCCCAGATGTTCAAAAGAGCGGGCATTCAGTATCTGGTCGCCCCGGCTGGCACGGGCAGAAAGAGGAATGAGCAGATTGGGCTTGTTTAAAGCGCTGAGTTCACAGATCGCATTGGCACCGGCTCTTGAAATTACAATATCCGCTAATGCAAAAAGATCAGCCAGCTCTTTCTTAATATATTCGTACTGTACATAGCCTTTGGTGTTTTTCAGATTTTCATCTAATTTGCCTTTTCCACAGAGATGCACCACCTGGAAATCCTCCAGAAGTTCCGGAAGGATGGATCTTACAGCTTCGTTGACAGCGGTGGCGCCCAGACTTCCTCCGATGATCAGGATAACAGGCTTATCCGGAGAAAGTCCGGTAAAGGCCAGGCCCTTTTCTTTACTTCCGGTGAGAAGTTCCTGACGAATAGGCGTTCCCGTAAGAACTGCTTTATCTTTCGGCAGGTTGGAAATGGTTTCCGGAAAATTACAACAGACCTTTGTGGCAAAGGGAATACAGATTTTATTAGCAAGTCCGGGGGTCATATCTGATTCATGGATAAAAGTGGGAATTTTTCTCCTGCTTGCAGCGATTACAACAGGAACTGTGACAAAACCGCCTTTGGAAAAGACAACGTCCGGTTTCAGTTCCTTCATAAGTTTTTTCGCTTCCATGAATCCTTTCAGAACCCGGAAAGGATCTGTAAAGTTTTTAACATCAAAGTAGCGCCTTAATTTACCAGAAGAGATTCCGTAATAAGGGATCCCAAGTTCTTCAATAAGTTTTTTTTCAATTCCTTCATAAGAACCAATGTAAGAAATTTTATATCCTAGTTCCTTTAATCTGGGTATCATGGCAATATTAGGGGTTACATGTCCGGCAGTACCTCCGCCGGTAAGAACGATATGTTTCATGGTGTTCCTCCTGATTTGAAAAGTAACTACAACTATATGATAATATGATACACTTGCGGGGAAAAGTCAAGAAAAGTTAGGAGTTTCATGAGTAAAATAAAAGAAAAGAACATCCGTGCAAAGCTTCGATCTGCTGAAGAAGCAAAGGACCGGGAATTTGAACAGTGGGTACAGCAGCAATTTATGGCAGAAGCGGCGGCTATTGAAAAAGAGATTGATGAGATCCCCGATTCTGAAGAATTTGAACCTACAGAAGAAAAATTCCAGAAGCTTTTGCAGATGGCAAAGGAGCAGGGCTCCATCCATACAGATTCTGATTCTGCACAAACGAAAGTAAGCGAAGATAGAACCAAAGAGAAGAATGGTATTATTACCAGTGAAAAGATTATAAGCGAAAAACTGAATAATGAAAAATTGAATAAGGAACCAAATGAAACTGACCATACAAGAAGCAGACGCAAGTTTGCAGGAATGGGAGAGAAGGTGATAAAGTGGGCTGCTGTTGCTGCGGTAACGGTATTTGGAATCTTTGGGGTTTCCATGACCAGTGAGGCGAACAGGGCATATGTGATGGAGACGGTAAACGATGTGATGGGAAATAGCACTGAGACGGAAATAGATAATGAGGATACGAAAGATAGTTCTTTGACAGAGGAAGAAGCTAGAGAAAATATTATAGCTGCATTGAATATAGAGATGCCACGTTTTTTTTATTGGCCTACTGATGCCGAATATCAAGATTATTCAATCGACGAGGCAGCACACACTGCAATCATGCTTTACACAAATAATGATGCGAATATTCATTTTGTGGTTATTTCAAATGAAAAGGATGCTTCATTTCTTGCTTCAAGGGATTTAGGAAAGCAAATAAAAGAATTAAACAGTGAATACATGCAAAATATAAAAGTAGGTTTATGGGAGGTTTTAGATGAGGGAGATGAACAGCCAACTTATATACTTCAATGGGAATATAAAAATGTATATTATGAATTGTCTGGAAAAATCTCAGAGTCAGAAATGGAAAATATAGCTAAAAATATCCTGTATTAGGAGGTGCTGATTTTGAAAAATAAATCCCTCTGCCTGTCTCTTATACACATCTGACGCTGCCGACGATCTTACGCGTG
>ERZ1090881.557-NODE-560-length-17698-cov-4.651873_pt1 | contig 17698 bp, 17 predicted proteins | sample MGYA00478470_ERZ1090881 | MGnify/ENA primary metagenome ERZ1090881 (study PRJEB33644, sample SAMEA5815736) | chicken gut metagenome | biome: Chicken; feature: Gastrointestinal Tract; material: Caecum | place: Ireland | collected 2019-01-01 | study: A study of the...
GGATTTTTCCGACTTCTTTGCTTTTACGTCTGTGCCTCCTCTTCCCAAAAATCTCACGTCGTTTTGCTTGCCTTCGGATTTCGAAAGACAGTTTGTTTAGCAAGGCGGTCCTCGCTCGGGGATTCGGCGGAAAAGTATCTCAAAAGTATTTCATCTGTATGAGTGACGAAGAAAAAGGGGACAGGGATAGAAGTTTGTTGTTGAGTAATGCGCGGATGCCGCGTCAAGGCGATGCGTCGTTTCGCCTGCGGAGGGGCTTCCCGCCGAGACAAGCGCTCGAAGATATGGTCAAGAGACGAAAATTCTGCCGTTTGAGTCTCGATTATGCCATGCCGTTTGACTTTTGCGACAAAGTATGATATATTTGAATAAAACCTTATAATTTTGCCGCGAAAGACGGCACGGAGTGAGTATTCAATGACAGACGGCAGCAGTCAAGGCGATCCGTTCCCACAGATCGTCGACATTCACAGCAAGGGAGAATATCCCGCAAATGTCCTTTCCAATCTCTATCCCAACGAGTTTGAGCTGGACGGCGTTCGTTGTTCGAGCATCGAGGGCTTTTTGCAGTCCCTCAAATTCCGTTCTGCGCGCAGGCAATGCGTTGTCTGCGGGATGAGCGGAAAAAAGGCGAAGGACACGGGGCATCGCAAATGGCTTTGGAAGTTCACGGGCAACCTGTATTGGCAGGGGAAACGCATCAAGCGCGAGAGCGGGGAGTTTGTGCAACTTATTCGCCGCGCGTTTTCCGAGCTTGGCAAAAATCCCGTGTTTTCGGAGGCGCTTCTTGCGACGGAGGGCAAAAAGCTTGTTCATTCCATCGGAAGGGCGAACAAGCGCGAGACCATCCTGACCGAAGCGGAATTTTTAGAAAATCTCGATCTTTTGCGCGATGAGCTTCTCGCTTCCCGTGCGGAGGAGAAGGACGGCCCGGACGCGCCGCGCGCTTCCGGGGCAATTTAATTGACAAAATACGCGCGCGGTATTATAATATTGTTCATACAGAAAACTACTTTTCAAGAGGAGAGTAAAGGCAAATGATACGACTGATCCGAGGCGGTTGCTACTACATGGGCGGAACGCTGGTCAAAGAAAACCGCGCCTTTCTGACGAGTGAGCAGAAGGCGGCGGCACAGCGCTGCACGATGTCCTATAAGATCCTGAAAAAACACAACATCGGAAACGAGCAGAACCTTCAGCTCAAGTTCGATGCGATCGCGTCGCACGACATCACCTACGTCGGCATCATCCAGACAGCGAAAGCGAGCGGGCTGAAGGAATTTCCTCTTTCTTATACGCTTACAAATTGCCACAATTCTCTCTGTGCGGTCGGCGGTACCATCAACGAGGACGACCACGTTTTCGGCCTCTCCGCGGCGAAAAAATACGGTGCGAACTATGTCCCGCCGCATCTTGCCGTCATCCATCAGTACATGCGCGAGGTGGAAGCAAAGGTCGGCCGCATGATCCTCGGCAGCGACTCGCACACCCGTTACGGCGCGCTCGGCACGCTTGCAGTGGGCGAGGGCGGTCCCGAGCTTGTCAAACAGATCCTCAACAAGACGTACGACATCAAGCGTCCCGAAGTGATCGCGGTCTATCTCCGCGGGAGCCTGCGCAAGGGCGTCGGGCCGCAGGACGTCGCGATCGCGCTCTGCGGCGCCGTGTTCAAGAACGGCTTCGTCAAGAACAAGATCCTCGAATTTGTCGGTCCCGGCATCAAAAATCTCTCCATGGACTATCGCAACGGCATCGACGTCATGACGACGGAGACCGCCTGCCTCTCTTCCATTTGGGAGACGGACGAGAAGACGCGCGAGTACTACGAAGTGCACGGCAGGGCGGCGGATTATGCCGAACTGCGTCCGGGCGAGCCCGCATATTATGACGGCGGCATCGTCATCAACCTGAGCACCATCGAGCCGATGATCGCGCTTCCTTTCCACCCGAGCAATGCCTTCACCATCCGCGAACTTCTCGCCCATCCGCGCGAGATCCTCGAAGAGGTGGAAGCCGCGGGCAGGAAACTGCGCGGCGACGACAAATTCACGCTCACCGACAAGATCCGTGAAGACGGACTCTATGTCGACCAGGGCATCATTGCGGGCTGTGCGGGCGGCATGTACGAGAACATCGTCGAGGCGTACGAGATCCTGAAAGGCAAAAGCACGGGCACGGACGAATTTACGCTCAGCATTTATCCGTCCAGCCAGCCCGTCTATAAAGCGTTGGTGCAGAACGGCTACATCGGCGGGCTCATGGACACGGGCGCGATCATCAAGACCGCGTTCTGCGGCCCTTGTTTCGGCGCTGGCGACGTGCCTGCGAACAACGGGCTCTCCATCCGCCACACCACGCGCAACTTTGAGAGCCGCGAGGGCAGCAAGCCCGCTGCGGGACAGCTTGCGGCCGTCGCGCTGATGGACGCGCGCTCCATTGCCGCCACGGCGGCAAACGGCGGCAGGCTCACGCCTGCGACCGAGGTCTCCTATGTCAAGAAGGTCAAAAAATACTTCTTCGACGCGGAGATCTATAAAAACAGAGTTTATCACGGTGTGGGTGCCGCGCACAAGGAGCAGGAGCTCAAGTACGGTCCCAACATCGCAGACTGGCCCAAGATGATCCCGATGGGCAAAAACGTGCTCATCAAGGCGGTCAGCGTCATCAATGACCCCGTCACCACCACGGACGAACTCATCCCCTCGGGCGAGACCTCTTCCTACCGCTCCAACCCGCTCAAGCTCGCGGAGTTTGCGCTTTCGCGCAAGGACCCCGGCTATGTCGCGCGCGCAAAGGCGGTCAAGGCGGACGAGGACATCCGCCGCGAGACGGGCAAGCTTCCCGAAAACGTGCTCAAGGCACTTGGCGATTTCGAGATCCCCGACGGCACCATCTACGGCAGCTGCGTCGTCGCGAACAAGCCGGGCGACGGCTCCGCGCGCGAACAGGCGGCGTCCTGCCAGAGAGTGCTCGGCGGCATCGCGAACATCGCAAAGGAATACGCGACCAAGCGCTATCGCAGCAACCTCATCAACTGGGGCATGCTCCCGTTCGTCGCCGAAAAACTCCATTTCAAGGTCGGCGATTATATCTACATCGAAAACATCGTCAAATACATCACCGAAGGCGCGGAGAAGATCCCTGCCAAGCATTTCAGCGGCCACACAGTCAAGGACATCGAGCTCAGCCTCGGCGCGCTCACCTATGACGAGAAGAGCATCATCCTCAAGGGTTGCCTGATCAATTTCAACGCCGCGAAATGATGCGCGCGTCGCTTCCCGCGTCGGCGGGGGCAAGGAGGGGTTTCGAGTGTTGACGCTGAACGATTACAGGGACATCATCCCGCTTGCGCGGGAGGAGAAGCGCATGCAGCTGATCGACGAGGCGGAAAAGAGCGCCATCTGCGATGAGATGCTGGGCATTCTTCTTGAAGAGCGCAACGAGATCGCCGCCTTCAGCTATCCTTATAAAGTCAAGCGCAATTTGATCTGGGGCTACCTCAACGAGCGGGTGCCCAAACCCGTCACACCCAGATTTCTCGAGATCCAGGACCGCCTGTTCCGCTCGGAGACGCTCGAGCGCGGCATCGTGGACGTGCGTTCCTTTGCTTATGAGGACGGCATCTCCCTCTGGCAGGGCGACATCACCCGCCTCAATGCGGACGCGATCGTCAATGCGGCGAACAACTCGCTTCTCGGCTGTTTTATCCCGCACCACAAGTGCATCGACAACGTCATTCATTCCCGCGCGGGCGTGCAGGTACGCCTCGACTGTTCGCGCATCATGGGCGCGCAAGGGGAGGCGGAGCCTGCGGGCTGTGCCAAGATCACGCTTGCCTATAACCTTCCTTCGGCGTACATCATCCACACCGTCGGTCCGATGGTCGGACTTCAGGCTACGGACGAGGACAGGCGCGTTCTTCGCAACTGCTATGTGTCCTGCCTCAATCTCGCCAAGGAGATGGGGCTTTCCTCCGTCGCGTTTTGCTGTATCTCGACGGGCGTGTTCAGTTTCCCGCGGGACGAGGCGGCGGCGATCGCCGTCGGAGCGGTCAAAAACTGGCTTATGGAGAAGGGCGGCGGCATGAAGATCATCTTCGATGTATTTCTCGACAAAGACCGCGAGATCTACGAAGAGGTGCTCAAAAACACATAAAAAAGACAAAGATCCCGCTTCGGCGGGATCTTTTCACATGGGCTTGCGCACAAAGGGCGGAAAGGGCGGACGCGGCGCGGCGGGCGCGGTCTGGGTGATGGAGCGCCCGATGCGCGATTCGGGCATTCCGCCGTAATTGTAGAGAACCAAGATCGCCGCAGTCAGACAGACGGCGCAGAGCGCCAGAACGAGAGCTTTTTTCATACCGCAAGTATGTGCGTCGGCGGAAAAATTATGCAGGCGGAAAACCGACCTTCGGGCGGAGGGGTATTTCCGCTTGCTTTTTTATCTTTCATGGTATATAATGGATGCGATTTAAACCTGAATCGAAGGGTTCGTCCCGACGGTAAAGGGGCGAACGACAAATTTTCCGATCAAGACGAATTTTTGCGTCCTCCTTTTGCCGCGGTCGAAAGGAGGTTTTTTTATGTCCGAAAACAGGGTCGCCGTCGTCAGCATCGTCGTGGAGGATACGGAGCAGTCTGAAAAACTCAACGCGATCTTGCACGAGTTCGGCGAATACATCCTCGGCAGGATGGGGATACCTTACAGGGAGAAGGGCATCTCTCTTCTCTCCGTCGCGCTGGACGCGCCGCAGGAGCGCATCAATGCGCTCACGGGCAAACTCGGTATGCTCGAGGGTGTCACCGCCAAGACGCTGTTTTCCAAATATTGACCGCCTTTCGTCGGCGCAAGTTTAAATTTGAAAAAAATTAATTTTCCGAAGGAGTGATTCTCATGAAAAAGATCCTTGCGGTGGTGCTCGGCGCCATCCTTTTCTGCACGGGCATCTTTGTCCTTTCCGCCTGCGGCAATGACCAGCCGGAAGGCGGCACACAGGTTAGCGGCTACGCGCCCGACGGCGCGCCCGCACTCGCGCTCGCGCAGCTGATGAGCGAAGACATGCAGTTCGGCGGGACCGTGACTTATAACGTCGTGGCCGCGAACACCATCCAGACCTATGTCACGGGCAACGCGCCCAAGGCAGACATCGCGGTCCTTCCCGTCAATGCGGCGGCGATGCTTCTCGGCAAAGGGGACACCTATCAGATGCTCGGCGCGGTCACGCACGGCAACCTGTACGTCCTCTCCGCAAAACACACCGAAACTCTCAAGGCGGATAACCTCGCGCAGTCGCTTGCGGGCAGCAAGATCGGCTGTCTCCAGCTTGAAAACTTCGTCGGCTATGCGCTCCGCGCCGTTCTTTCCAACTACGGGATCGCCTACGAGGTCCGCTCCGACAAGAATGAGAGCAACGACACGCAATCTGCTTATCTGTATCCCGTCGAGGGAACGGAGATCACGCCCGCGGCGGACTATGACTACATGATCGCGGCGGAGCCCGCCGTGACCAAAAAGGTCAACGCGACCGCGTCTGCCGCAAAGCCGCTCACCGTCGTCGGCGATCTGCAGGGGCTGTACGGCGAACAGGGCTACCCGCAGGCGGTGCTCGTTGCGAAGAAGTCTCTGATCGAGGAAAATGCGAAGTTCATCGACGATTTCACAAAGGCTGTCGATGAAAGTGCGGCGTGGATCCTGGACGAGGGCACGAGTGCAAAGACGATCTACGACGCGGTCGTGGGCCATTTTGCCGACAAGCAGATGTCTCCCACCTTTAGCGAGAGTGACCTGACAAAAGCCGTGATCGGCCGCTGTGCGGTGCGCTTTGACGCGGCGCAGGACTGCAAGGCGCGCGTAACGGAATTCCTTTCCGAGCTTTCCGAAGCGGCGGGCAAGACCTTCTCGGCCTCCGACGCCTTCTTCTATACGGGCACGGTTGACTGAGCGGAGCGATGAGAGAGTTCCTGTCCGGCAAAAAATTTAACCTGCTCTTTTCGGCGCTGGCGATCGTCGTCCTCTGGGCGGCCTGGCTGATCGCCTACGCCGCGGTGGGGAACGATTATGTCGTTCCCTCCTTTTGGGATACGATGAAGAGCCTGGGCGCACTGTTTGCGGAGGGCTTTTTCTGGCGTTCGCTCGGCATGACCTTCCTGCGCGCGGCGGAGGGCTGGGCACTCGCGTTCGTCTGCGCGGTGCTGACCGCCTCGCTCGCGGCGGTCAGCGGACAGGTCCGCGCCTTTCTTGCGCCCGTCGTAGCCGTTCTGCGCTGTATCCCGACGCTTGCGATCACGCTGATGCTCCTGCTCTGGGCGGGCGCGGGCACGGCGCCCGTCATTGTGACTTTTCTGATGCTCTTTCCCGTGTCATATGCCCAGCTCACGGCCGCATACGCCGCGATCGACCCGAAACTCTTCGAAATGTCGCAGGTGTACCGTCTTTCGCGGCGGGAACGCATCTTCCGCATCGTGGTGCCGCAGATGCTTCCCTCGCTCTTTGCGCAGGCGGGGCCTAATCTTTCGCTCGCGTTCAAAGTCGCTGTCTCCGCCGAAGTGCTCGCGTTCACCTATGTGTCCGTCGGCGGAATGATGACGGAGGCGAACTCCTATCTGCAGATCCCGCGCCTGTTCGCGCTCACAATTGCGGTGCTCCTGTTGGGCGGCTTGCTCGAATTTGCGCTCGGAAATCTCACCCGCATCACCGACAGGTGGAAAAAAGGAAGGGAGGGGAGGAAAGAGAAATGATCGAGCTTCGCGACATTTCCAAACACTATGAAGGAGTGACCGTATACGAGCACTTCGACCTCTCCATAGAAGAGGGAAAGATCACCTGCCTTCTCGGCGGAAGCGGTTGCGGAAAGACCACCCTTTTGAACATCCTCGCGGGCACGGTGCGCCACGGCGGGAGCGTGGAGCCGCGCACGGATTGCTCTTACATCTTTCAGACACCGCGCCTGGTGCCCAACCTCACGGTGGAGGGGAACCTTCGTCTCGTCTGCAAGGACAGGGAGCGGGTCGCTTCCATGCTTGCGCGTGTGGGGCTTTCGGACAAGGCGCGCGCCTATCCCGTCGAACTTTCGGGCGGGCAGGCGCAACGCGTCTCGATCGCGCGTGCCTTTTTGCGTCCTTCGGGGCTGTTGCTGATGGACGAACCTTTCTCCTCGCTCGATACCGCGCTAAAGATCCGTCTCATGGACGTGTTCTGTCAGCTCTGGCGGGAAGAGCGCCGCACGGCGGTGTTCGTCACGCACGACGCGGAGGAGGCATATATGCTCGCGCACCGTGCGATCGTCTTGCGAAACGGCCGCATCGCCGCCGATTTTTCGGAGGAGAGCGCCGTGCCGCGCGCGTTCGGCGCCGCGTCTCCCTTCAAGGAAAAGATCCTGCGCGCCCTGCTCTCGGAAGAATAAACGAAGGGGCGTGCGAATAGAGCGGTGCCGCCGCTCTTTTTTTGCTTGTTGAGCAAAAGTGTGCGAGCGCTTGCTTATTTTCCGATTATGTGGTATACTTTGGATGCGGTGAAATCTTTATAACGAAGCGAGGAGCTCATCAAATTGAAGACGCTGTTTATATCCGATCTGGACGGAACGCTTCTGACCTCAAAGGAGACGATCTCCGCTTTCAGTCTGGAAAACCTTAATAAATTGATCGACGAAGAGGGGATGTTGTTCACCTATGCGACCGCGCGCTCGCTCAACTCGGCGGCAAAGGCGTGCTGGGGGCTTCGGCAGAACCTTCCCGTCATCCTGTACAACGGCGCGGTCGTGATGGAGCCGTGGAGCCGCAGGATGCTCTACAACAACCATTTCAACCGTGAACAGCGCACCTTTTTGCGCGGGCTGATCGACGGCGCGGGGTTGTTCCCGCTCGTCTATTCGTTCAGCAAGGAGGGCAAAGAGCGCGTTTCCTGGATCCGCGGGAAGGAGACGGAGGGTATCCGCCGCTATCTTTCGCGCAGGACGGGGGACTCCCGCCTCAATCCCATTGAATCTCCCGACGAGCTTTGCGAGGATGAGATCTTCTATTACACCTGCATTGCGGAGAAATCCGTCACCGATCCGCTCAACGCTGCGATCCTGCAGCGGGAAGATCTCAAGACCATCTACGAGCAGGAGACCTATCACACCGACTATTGGTGCGAGATCATGCCGCGCGGCACCTCGAAGGGGGCGGCGGCGGAGCGGCTCGCGCGCGAGTTGGGCGCGGATAAGATGGTCGTGTTCGGGGATGCTCCCAACGATGCGGAGATGTTTTGCGCGGCTTCGGAGAGTTATGCGGTGCGCAACGCGGACGAGCGTCTCAAACAGATCGCGACGGGCGAGATCGGCTATTCGGAGGAGGATTCCGTCGCCAAATTCCTGATGGAAAATCTTGCGCGTTACCGCTGAGCGCATTTATAATAGGGAAAGAACGCCTGTCAAGCGTTTGGACGGCGCCGCGGCAAAATTTTCGTCGCGAAAATTTTTGAAAAAGCGCGTGCAAACAGTTTTGAAAAACGCAAATTTATGATATACTGAATGCGAAATCGGCAAAAGAGCCGTTTTTCGGCAAATTTTTCGGCGCCTGCGGGCGTCTGTCGAAAGAGGAAAAGGTCCATGGTGGAAAAAATGCGGAAAACCTGGTTTTCGGATCCCGCGGTGCGGGAAAAATTCCGCGGCGCAGTGCACCATTCGGACGGCAAGGGCTTTTTATACGCAGACCGCAGAGCGGGCTGACGGACGAAGGAGATTCGCCCGTCGCCTGCTCTGTTGTTTTTTTGTGCAAAACGGTCAGATCGACTCAATCGGAGGTAAGACAGAAAAATGGCAAAAGTCGCGATCTTAATGGGCAGTAAATCCGACCTGCCGGTCGTAAAGCCGGCGATCAAGGTCCTCAGGGAATTCGGCGTGGAGACGCACGTCCGCGTCCTTTCAGCACACCGCACGCCGGAGGCGGCGCACAAGTTTGCGTCCGACGCGGAAAAAGAAGGCTTCGAGACCATCATCTGCGCGGCGGGCAAGGCGGCGCACCTGGGCGGGGTCGTCGCGGCATGCACCACTCTTCCCGTCATCGGGCTTCCCGTCAAGACGGACATGATGGGCGGGCTGGACAGCCTTCTCTCCATCGTGCAGATGCCTTCGGGCATTCCCGTGGCGACGGTAGGGGTCAACGGCGGCGAAAACGCAGGACTTCTCGCGCTGCAGATCCTCGCGTTCCGCTATCCCGAGATCGGCGCAAAACTCAAGGAATTCAAACGCCATATGGCGGAGAAGATCGCGGCGGACGACGCCGCATTGCAGGGCGAGCTGGAGACTCTCTGAAGCGCGCACCGTTCACAAATCGAAAAATTTTGGAGGCATAGATATATGAAAAAACTCGGTCAGCTGTACGAAGGCAAGGCGAAAAAGGTTTTCGCAACGGAAGATCCCGACGTCGTCATCGTCGATTACAAGGACGATGCGACCGCGTTCAACGGTCTCAAAAAAGGCACCATTGCGGGCAAGGGCGTCATCAACAACAAGATGAGCAACATGATGTTCCGCATCATGGAACAGCACGGCATTCCCACCCATCTCGTCGAGGAGCTCTCCGACCGCGAGACGGCAGTCAAAAAGGTGCAGATCGTCCCGCTCGAGGTCATCATCCGCAACACGGCGGCGGGCAGCTTCTCCAAGCGCTACGGCGTGCCCGAAGGCACCAAACTCCCCGTGACCGTCATCGAATTCAGCTACAAGAACGACGATCTGGGCGATCCTCTGATCAACGATTATCATGCGCTCGCGATGCAGCTCGCGACGCCCGAAGAGATCGAGACCATCAAGAACATGGCGTTCAAGGTCAACGAGGTCATGAAGGAGTTCTTCAAGTCCCTCAACATCGACCTGATCGACTTCAAACTCGAGTTCGGCCGCTATAAAGGGCAGATCCTTCTCGCCGACGAGATCTCTCCCGACACCTGCCGTTTCTGGGACATGACGACGGGCGAAAAGCTGGACAAAGACAGGTTCAGACGCGATCTGGGCGGCGTCGAAGACGCTTACAAAGAGGTCTTTGCGCGCCTGACCGGCAAATAATCGGAGGCGCCCATGTACCGCAGAGACGGAAAATTGCCCTTTGACGGGATGCACGAAGAGTGCGGCGTCTTCGGCGTGTACAGCACCGAGACGCGCGACGTCGCGCACACCGCATACTACGGGCTTTACGCTTTGCAACACAGGGGGCAGGAAAGCAGCGGCATCGCCGTTGCCTACGCCAACAAGATACAGTACTTCAAGGGCATGGGGCTTGTCCCCGAAGTGTTTGCCAACGGCAATCTGGACATGCTTCCCGAGGGTGACATCGCGATCGGTCATGTTCGTTATTCCACGACGGGCGCCAGCCTTCTTGTAAACGCACAGCCTATCGTCTTTACGGGCAAGTGCGGAAAGATGGCGCTCGCGCATAACGGGAATCTAACCAACACGCGGCAGCTCCGCGAGGAACTCATCCGCGACAACGCGGTGTTCCAGACGAGCATCGATTCCGAAGTGATGGCGCTGCTCATCAACAAATACAGCGACGGCGACATCGTCAAAGGCGTCCTGCGCGCGTGTGCCCGCTTTGAAGGCTCGTTTGCGCTCGTCGTCATGACGACTGACAAGCTGATCGCGGTGCGCGACCCGTACGGCATCCGTCCGCTCGTGCTCGGAAAGAGCATCGACGACATCCTCGTCGCGAGCGAGACGTGCGCGATCGACGCAGTCGGCGGAAACGTTCTGCGCGACGTGCGCCCGGGCGAAGTCGTCGTGATAAGCGCGGACGGCATCACTTCGCATTTCCTCGAAAAGAAAGCGAAGACGGCTTCGTGTATCTTTGAATATGTTTACTTTGCCCGTCCCGACAGCGTCATCGACGGCTGCAGCGTCTATGAGGCGCGCAAAGAGGCGGGAAAGATCCTCGCGCGCACCCATCCGATCGACGCGGACATCGTCAGCGGCGTGCCCGATTCCGCAGTCGTCGCGGCGAGGGGCTATTCCGAGGTGTCGGGCATTCCGTACGTCGAGGCGCTCGCGAAGAACCGCTACGTCGGCAGGACCTTCATCCAGCCCGACCAGAGCATGCGCGAAAATTCGGTCAGCGTCAAGATGAACGCGCTTCGTTCCAACATCTGCGGCAAGCGGCTGATCATCATCGACGATTCCATCGTGCGCGGCACGACAAGCCGCAAGATCGTGCGGATGCTCCGCGACGCGGGCGCGAAGGAAGTGCACATGATGATCTGTTCGCCCGTCGTCCTGCATCCGTGCCCGCTGGGCATCGACATGCAGACCGGCTCGCAGCTGATCGGCGCGAACCGTTCCGTCGAAGAGATCTGCGCGTACATCGGCGCCGACTCGCTGGCCTATCTGACTGTCGACCAGCTCAAAGAGACCTGCCGCGGCGCGAAGCTCGGCTTCTGCACGGGCTGTTTCGACGCGCAGTATCCCTATCCCATGGACGATTACCGTGCGGACAAACATAAATTTGAATGACGATTTTAAGGAGAAATAGAAATGGCGATTTCCTACAAGGACAGCGGCGTTGACGTCGAGAGGGGCTACAAAGCGGTAGAACTGATGAAAAAGCACGTCAAGACCACCTTCAACGAGAACGTGCTGGGCGATATCGGCTCTTTCGGCGGGTTTTATTCCATTGCGGGAGAGAAGATGGAGGAGCCCGTCCTCGTCGCGGGCACGGACGGCGTCGGCACCAAGCTCAAATATGCGTTCCTCGCGAACAAGCACGACACGATCGGCATCGACGCGGTCGCGATGTGCGTCAACGACATCGTCTGCCAGGGTGCGAAGCCGCTGTTTTTCCTCGATTATTTTGCGACGGGCAAGCTCTCTCCCGAAGTGGTCGCGACCGTCGTCTCGGGCGTTGCGGAGGGCTGCCGTCAGGCAGGCTGTGCGCTCATCGGCGGCGAGACCGCGGAGATGCCCGGCTTCTATGCGGACGGAGAATACGACATCGCGGGCTTTGCGGTCGGCATCGTGGACCGCAAGAACGTGATCAACGGCAAGCAGATCAAGGCGGGGGACGTGCTCATCGGCCTCGCATCGAGCGGCATCCATTCCAACGGTTATTCGCTCGTGCGCAGGCTGTTCGGCGACAACCTGCATTCGCACGATCTCGACCGCTATGACGACAGGCTGAAGGACAAAGTCCTCAACGTCCTGCTCACGCCGACGAAGATCTACGTCCGCAGCATCCTCGACCTCATCGCAAAGGTGAAGGTCAAGGGCATTGCGCACATCACGGGCGGCGGCTTCATCGAGAACATTCCCCGCATCTTCCCCGAGGGCATCGGCTGTGAGATCGTCAAGGATTCCTATCCGCTCCCCGAGATCTTCTCCATCATGCGCGAAAAATCCGAGACGAGCGACGCGCAGATCTACAACACCTTCAACATGGGTATCGGCATGGTCGTCTGCGTGGACGAGAAAGACGTCGACTTGGCGCTCGCTTCGCTCACCGCATCGGGCGAAAAAGCGTATGTGATCGGCAAGACGGTCAAGGGCAAAGGGGTCGAACTCAAGTGAAAAAGATAGCGGTTTTCGCGAGCGGGTCGGGCAGCGATTTTCAGTCCGTCATCGATGCGAACGAGCGCGAGCCGTTCTGCGAGATCGCCCTTCTGGTCGCGTCCAGAGAGGGGATCGGCGCGATCGACCGCGCGAAGAGACACGGTATCGATTTCATCGTCCGCTCCAAAAAGGATTATCCGGGCGTCGAAGAGATGTATGAGGACATCATCGGCGAGCTGCGCGCGCGCGGCGTCGACTACGTCGTGCTCGCGGGGTATCTGTCCATGATCTCCGAGAACTTCGTCCGCGCGTTTCCCGACAGGATCATCAACATCCATCCCTCTCTCATCCCGAGTTTTTGCGGCAAGGGCTTTTACGGTCTGAACGTGCACCGCGCGGCGATCGAATACGGCGTCCGCATCTCGGGGCTGACCGTTCACTTTGTGGACGAGCACTACGACAGCGGCGCGATCATCCTGCAGCGCGCGGTCGCGGTGGAGGAGGGCGACACGCCCGAGACATTGCAGGCGCGCATCCTCGAAGAGGAGCATAAAGCTCTTCCCGAAGCGGTGCGCCTTCTCACGACGGGCAAGATCAGAAAAGAGGGCAGAAAGGTCATCATTCTGCGCTGAAATTTATCATCGGTGGGGGTATTTACCTATGAACATCTATTCCGTTCCCGCGATCGGCAAGCGCATCGAGGGCAACAGTTACGTCGGCAGAGGCATCGTCATCGGCAAGAGCGCCGACGGCAAAAAGGCGGTTTTCGCCTATTTCATCATGGGCAGGAGCGAGAACAGCCGCAACCGCGTCTTCCGCGAGGAGGGGGACGAGATCACCATCTATCCCTTTGACGCGAGCAAGGTCAAAGATCCTTCGCTCATCATCTATTCGCCCGTGCGCGTCGTCGGAAACAGCGTCGTTGTCACCAACGGCGACCAGACGGACACCGTGCGCGACTATCTCCTCGCGGGCAAGAGCTTCGAGGCGGCGCTGGAAACGCGCTGTTTTGAGCCCGACGCGCCCAACTTCACGCCGCGCATCAGCGGCATCCTCAACTTTGCGGACGGGGATTTCGATTATAAGCTGAGCATCCTCAAGAGCGCGGACGCCGCGGGTACCGCGTGCAACCGCTACACCTTCTCCTATGCCGCGCTTGCGGGTCTGGGGCACTTCATCCACACCTACAACTGCGACGGCGATCCCATTCCGACGTTCACGGGCGAGCCCGAGCGCGTCGCGATCCCCGACGACATCGAAGCCTTTGCAAAGCAGATCTGGGAGGGGCTGGACGAGAACAACAAGATCTCGCTTTACGTTCGTTACATAGATCTTTCGACGGGCAAATACGAGAAAGTGCTCATCAACAAGAACAAGTGAGAAAAGGAGAGACACGATGAAAGAATTTCAGTTGAAATACGGATGTAACCCCAACCAGAAGCCTTCGCGCATCTTCATGTCGGACGGCTCCGACCTTCCCATCGAGATCCTCAACGGCAAGCCCGGCTACATCAATTTTTTGGACGCCTTCAACAGCTGGCAGCTCGTCCGCGAGATCAAAGCGAACACGGGCGAGGTCGCGGCGACCTCCTTCAAGCACGTCAGTCCGACCAGCGCGGCGATCGGCAAAAAGCTGTCCGAACGCCTCAAAAAGTCCTGCTTTGTCGACGACATCGAGGGGTTGGACGATTCTCCGCTCGCCTGTGCCTATGCGCGTGCGCGCGGCACCGATCGCATGTCCTCTTTCGGCGACTGGATCGCGCTCTCCGACGAGTGCGACGAAGTGACGGCGCGCATCATCGCGCGCGAGGTCTCCGACGGCATCATCGCGCCCGGTTATTCGCCCAAGGCGCTCGAGATCCTCAAGGGCAAACGCAAGGGCGGCTATAATATCGTGAAGATCGACAAGGACTATGTTCCCGATCCGATCGAGCGCAAGCAGGTGTTCGGCGTGACCTTCGAGCAGGGCAGAAACGAGTTCCGCATCGACGCGGACCTGCTCAAAAACGTCGTCACGAAGAACAAGGAGCTCCCCGCTTCCGCGATCACCGATCTCATCATCTCGCTGATCACCCTCAAATACACGCAGTCCAACTCCGTCTGTTTTGCGGCGGACGGGCAGGCGATCGGCGTGGGCGCGGGCCAGCAGTCGCGCATCCATTGCACCCGCCTCGCGGGCACGAAGGCAGACCTGTGGCATCTGCGCCAGCACGACAAGGTGCTCGGCCTCCGCTTTGCGGAGGGCGTGGGCAGGCCCGATAAAAACAACATCATCGACATCTATCTCTCGGACGAGTGCGAAGACGTGCTCGGCGACGATGTCTGGAAAAAATACTTCGCAGAGCGCCCCGCTCCGTTCACGAAAGAGGAGCAGAAGGAGTACCTCTCCACGATCACGGGCGTCTCTTTGGGCAGCGACGCGTTCTTCCCGTTCTCGGACAACATCGAGCGCGCGAAGAAGAGCGGCGTGTCCTATGTCGCGCAGCCGGGCGGCTCCGTCCGCGACGACCTCGTCATCGAGGCGTGCGACAAATACGGCATGGTGATGGCGTTCACGGGCATGCGCCTGTTCCACCACTGAGGAGTTCTCGAAATTTGTTTTGAGCTGACAAAACAAATTTCCGAGATTGGAGGGGAAACCCGAGCGGTTTTCCCCTCAACGCCGCGCTTTTTAAGAGCACGCCATTTATATGCGCGGCGTTTTCACCCCTTCTGTGAGCCTTGCGGCAAATCGAGTGAAAAAGGCAAAAGCGTGGTTTTGCCTTTTTCGAGTGCATTATTTAAGAATATAGTTTTGCTTGAGAGAGATTCAGTTCACAAAATTTGTACACGAAAAGGAAAATCGAATGAACGTTTTGGTTATCGGAAACGGCGGAAGGGAGCACGCGATCGTCGCGGCGCTCGCAAAGAGCCCGTCGGTCGGAAAGATCTACTGCATGAAGGGCAACGCGGGCATCGCGGAGCTCGCGGAGTGCGTGGACGTGGATTATCTCGACGTCAAGGCGGTCGGGGACTGGGTGGACGCGCACAAAGACGTCGGCTATACCGTCATCGCGCCCGACGATCCGCTCGCGCTCGGCCTTGCCGACGAGCTGGAGAGCCGCGGGCACCGCGTGTTCGGGCCTTCCCGCCGCGCGGCGCAGATCGAGGCGAGCAAGGCGTTCGCAAAGGCGCTGATGAAGAAGTACAACATCCCCACCGCCGCGTACGAGACCTTTGACGATTATGATGCGGCGCTCGCTTACGTCGAGAAGGGGAAATTCCCCGTCGTGCTCAAGGCGGACGGGCTTGCGCTCGGCAAGGGCGTGCTCATCTGCGAGGACCTCGCGCAGGCAAAGGCGGGGCTTCGTCAGATCATGCTGGACAAGGCGTTCGGCGCCGCGGGCAACAAGGTGGTCGTCGAGGAGTTTCTGACGGGCAAGGAATTCACGCCCGGCGAAGAGGTCTCCGTGCTCACCTTCACCGACGGGAAGACCATCGTCCCCATGATCCCCAGTTGTGACCACAAGCGCGCGCTGGACGGCGACAAGGGACTCAACACGGGCGGCATGGGCACCTTCACGCCCTGCCCGTTCTACACGAAAGAGATCGCGGACGAGGTGATGAACAAAATCCTCCTTCCGACCGTCCGCGCGATGAACGCGGAGGGCAGGCCTTTCAAAGGCGTGCTGTATTGCGGGCTGATGCGCACTCCGGACGGCATGAAGGTCGTCGAGTACAACGCGCGCTTCGGCGATCCCGAGACGCAGGTCGTTTTGCCCATGCTCAAGACCGATCTCTTTGAGATCTTCCAGGCGGTCACCGACGAGCGCCTCGGCGAGATCAACATCGAGTGGGAAGAGGGCGCGTGCGTGTGCGTCGTTCTCGCGAGCGGCGGATACCCGCAGAAATACGAAAAGGGCAAGCCCATCGAGATCGGAGAGCTTGCGGAGGACACCTTCGTCTATCACGCGGGCACCGCGCGCAAGGACGGCGTGCTCGTCACGAACGGCGGCCGCGTGCTCAATGTCTGCGCAAAGGGCGCAACGGTGGCAGAGGCGCGCGAAAAGGCGTACAGGAGCGCGGAAAATATCCGCTTTGACGGCAAACAATTCCGCAAGGACATCGGAATCAAATACAACGCGAAGGGTTAACGAGAAATGATCTACAGAGTTTTTGTTGAAAAGAAGGAAAATTTACAGGCAAAGAAGATCCGCGCCGACCTCGACGCTCAGCTCGGCATCGCGGTTGAGGACCTGCGCGAGGTCATCCGTTACGACGCGGAGGGCATCAGCGAGCAGGAACTCGAGGGCGCGATCGTCAACGTCTTTTCGGAGCCTCCCGTGGACAACGTGTGGCGGGAGGAGCTCCCCGTCGATGCCGATTACAAGGTCTTTGCCATCGCCTTTCTGGACGGGCAGTACGACCAGCGCGCGGACAGCGCGGCGCAGTGCATCCAGCTTCTGACGCAGAAGAACCGCCCGCTCATCAAGTGCGCGCGCGTCTTTGCGGTCAAGGGCGTGACGGAGGCCGAGCTCGACCGCATCAAAAAACACCTGATCAACCCCGTGGAGAGCACGGAGGTCTCGCTGGAAAAGCCCGTCACGCTCGCCCGCGCGAAGATGGAGACGCACGACGTCGCCGCCGTGGACGGGTTTATCGACATGACCGTCTCCCAGATCGCGGAATATCACAAGAAAAACGGCTTTGCAATGAGCGTGGAAGACCTCGTCTTCGTGCGCGACTACTTTAAAAAAGAGGGCAGAAACCCGACGGAGACGGAGATCAAGGTCATCGACACCTATTGGTCCGATCACTGCCGCCACACCACCTTTGCGACGCAGATCGAGAAAGTGGACATTCAGTCGGACAACCCGCACATCCGCAAGGCATACGATCTGTATCTGTCGCTGTTTGACGAGTTCAACAAGGGCCGTGCGGACAAGTATCCCTGCCTGATGGACCTCGCGACCATCGCGGTCAAAAAGCTCAAAAAAGAAGGCCGTCTCGACAACCTCGACGTCTCCGACGAGATCAACGCCTGCTCCATCTGCATCGACGCGGTGATCGACGGCAAAAAAGAGAAATACCTCGTCATGTTCAAGAACGAGACGCACAACCACCCGACGGAGATCGAGCCGTTCGGCGGCGCGGCGACCTGCCTCGGCGGCGCCATCCGCGATCCGCTTTCGGGCAGGACGTACG
>ERZ1090881.558-NODE-561-length-17687-cov-16.064485_pt1 | contig 17687 bp, 16 predicted proteins | sample MGYA00478470_ERZ1090881 | MGnify/ENA primary metagenome ERZ1090881 (study PRJEB33644, sample SAMEA5815736) | chicken gut metagenome | biome: Chicken; feature: Gastrointestinal Tract; material: Caecum | place: Ireland | collected 2019-01-01 | study: A study of the...
CTCAAAAAACCCCGCGGCCCCCGCGCTATTGCGGGCGGGGGGTAAATAATCATATAATAAACGCGGCGCTGTTGCGCTTTTGTGCTAAACGGCGCGGTTGCTATTTCATCACTTCAGTCGCAAAGGGCGATGACTTCGATCTCGGCAAGTACGTTCTTGGGGAGTGTCCTGACGGCGACGCAGCTTCTGGCGGGCTTGCCCTTGAAGTAACTGCCGTAGACCTCGTTGAACGCCGCAAAGTCTGCCATGTCGGCTAAAAAGCAGGTCGTCTTGACGACTTTTTCCAGAGAGCTTCCCGCTGCCGCAAGCACGGCTTTGAGGTTCTCGCAGATGCGCGTCGTCTGCTCCCTGATGCCGCCTTCGACGACGGCGCCCGTCTCGGGATCGAGCGCGATCTGTCCGGACGTAAAGACCATTCCGTTTGCCTTGACCGCCTGAGAATAGGGCCCGATGGCGGCGGGGGCGAAAGGGGTGTGTACGGTTTGCATATTGATACCTCCTGATCAGAGCGTCTCGCAGAGCTTGAAGCCCGCGCCTGTCAACGCCTTTTTGATTTCATTGATCTGTGCGAAGTCGCGCGTCTCCATGTCGATGCGCAGGTAGCAGCCGATGACCTCGCTGCCCGCGTTGGCATGTTCGTGGTGGACGCCGACGACGTTTGCACCGCACTTTGCAATGATCTGCGATACGGCGACGAGCTGCCCGGGCTTGTCCAGAAGCTCGATGTTCAGCGTGCACTGTCTGCCGCTCGTCACAAGTCCGCGCGTGATGACGCGGCTCAAGATGGTGACGTCGATATTGCCGCCCGAGACGAGGCAGCACACCTTCTTGCCGTCCAGCTGGGGGAGTTTGCCCGCCATGATGGCGGCAACGGGCGTCGCGCCCGCGCCCTCGGCGACCAGCTTCTCCTTTTCGATGAGTGCGAGGATGGCGGTGCAGATCTCGTCCTCGGTGACGGTGACAACGCCGTCGACGTACTGCTTGCAGTATTGGAAGGTGCGCTCGCCTGGCTGCTTGACGGCGATGCCGTCCGCGATCGTCGAGACGGAGTCAAGACATTCGATCTTGCCGTCTTTGAGCGAGAGAGCCATGCTGGGCGCGCCCGCCGCCTGTACGCCGTACACCTGCACATGGGGTGCAAGGTGCTTGATTGCAAACGCGACGCCCGCGATCAGCCCGCCGCCGCCGATGGGCACGACGACCGCGTCCACGCCCGAAAGCTGGGATAAGATCTCCATGCCGATGGTCGCCTGACCCGCGATGACGTCCTCGTCGTCAAAGGGGTGGATGAAAGTGTAGCCGTACTCCTTTTGCAGCTCGACCGACTTCTGGTATGCGTCGTCATACACGCCGTGCACGAGGCAGATATCCGCCCCGTAGCTGCGCGTCGCCTCTACCTTGGAGATGGGCGCGCCGTCGGGCAGGCAGATGAGCGCCTTGATGCCGTTCTTCTGCGCCGCGAGCGCGACGCCCTGCGCGTGGTTGCCTGCCGAGCAGGCGATGACGCCCCGCGCCTTTTCCTCGGATGAGAGCTGCGAGATTTTATAATACGCGCCCCTGATCTTGAAGGAGCCCGTCTTTTGCAGGTTCTCTGCCTTGATGAACAGCTCGCAGCGGTCGGTGAGCTTGCTTGTGGGCATGATGTCCGTTTCGTAGAGCGCTTCTTTCAGGACGCTCTGTGCATGTCTGATCTTATCGAGTGTAAGCATTCTGTTCCTCTGAACGCATAGATTGCGTAACAAAAATTATACGCCCATTGCGGGCGTTTGTCAATCATTTGCAGGCCCTGTACCTTTCACGCGGCGAATGGGCGCAATCGGTGTCATGCATTACGCGGGGGGGGGAAGGGCGCCTCTTCCCGCGGTGTAAAAATATATAGCGGGTATTGACAAATCATGGGGGGGGGTTATAATAGAGAGGTGCTTCAGACTTTAGAAAAGTGTGGCGTTACGCTTATAGCCGGAAGTATATGAAAAAACAGGAGAAGGAATATGATCGAATTGCGCAACGTATCAAAGACGTATCGTCCCAAGAAGGGAGTGCCCGTGCAGGCGTTGAAGAACGTCTCCGTCACGTTTCCCGATCGCGGGATGTATTTTATCCTCGGGCGTTCGGGGAGCGGCAAGACGACCGCGTTGTATCTGCTCGGCGGGCTGGACGCGTGCACCGAAGGCGATCTGTTGGTCGACGGGAAATCGACCAAGCACTTTTCGCAGAAAGATTGGGACGCCTATCGGAACCGGGAGGTCGGATTTGTCTTTCAGGACTACAATCTGTTCGAGCGCTTCAATGTAGTACAGAATGTCTCCCTCGCCTCGGAACTGCAAGGGGAAAAGCGGGATGTCGGGCGGGTTGCGCAGGTCCTGCGGGCGGTCGGCATGGAGGGCTACGAAAAGCGCGCGCCCAAAGAGCTTTCGGGCGGTCAGCAACAGCGCGTTGCCGTTGCCCGCGCGCTCATCAAGGACCCTTCCGTCCTGCTTGCGGACGAGCCGACGGGTGCGCTCGACGAAAAGACGGGCGAAGAGCTGTTCGGGCTTCTCAAAGAGCTGTCCAAACAAAAGCTGGTCATCGTCGTCTCGCACGATCGGGATTTTGCCGAAAAATACGGCGACGGGATCCTGGAGTTTGCAGACGGCGAAGTCATCCGCGACACCGTCAGCGGCGCCGCGCCAAACGAGCGCCGCGATCAGGACGGGGAAGCGGCAAAACACACTGTCCGTTCCAAACGGCGGGGGCTGGGGATCGCTTCCCGCCTGCGCCTGTCCGCGAAGGGGCTTGTGCAGCATCCCGTGCGCATGGTCGTCACGATCTTTCTGGCGATGATCTGTTTTGCGCTTGCGGCATTTACCAACAGCGTTTCTTCCTATGATCGGGACGAGGTCATCCTGCGCTCCATGCGGGAGGCGGGCGTCTCCTACATCGGCTTCGGGATCAATACCTCCATTGTGTCGGATAACAGCGGCGGGAGCCCTTATGAATGGGGCCGCTGGACGCTGCAGGACGAAGCAAACTTTATCGAGCGAACAGGCGCGGAACGGATCGACTATGCGCTCTCCGATTTGCAGGACGAGTATGCGTCGCCCGAAGAGGTCTTTTTTACGGGCGGGCTTCCGCTGAAAGAAGGGATGATGGAGCTGTATGGGCTGCGCCTTCTCGGCGGCAGGCTGCCGGAGATTGTTTCGGGCGATGCACCGCAGGAGGTCGCGATCTCGGAATTTATCTTCCGCAAATTTGTCGAACAGGGGTATGAGGAATACGCGTATCGGACCGATCTTCCCTATGGGGACGGCACGGGTTACGCTCTGACGGGGCGCGTGCTTCCCGTTTCCGGATATGACGATCTGCTCGGGCAGGTGCTGCTCATCGGGGGGCATTGCTATACCGTCGTCGGGATCCTTGACACGGGCTACAACTTTGAACGCTACGGCGACCTCGACGAGAACGACCCCATGTCGGAAGAGCTGCACAAAGAGTCGATCACGGGCGAATTGCTGCAGCTGCACCGCATTGCCTTCCTGTGCGGCGACTACGAGGATCTCTTGTCGTTCGGGCTGGAACATTTTGTTTCCTTTCAGTCCTGGAGGAGCATGACGGGGACAATGGATGGCAATCAGAACGACTGGGTTTCGCTGGACGGCGTCGGATCACACCCCGCCGAGGATCTGACGATCTGGTATCGCGACGGCGCAAGGGAGCTTGGGGAGTCGGATGTGTTGCTTCCGTTGTCTGTTTTGTCGGAATTTGACGATCGTCAGACCCTGAACGAGATACGGACACGGTATATCCGTGAATTCGCAGAGGAACATGCTGCGCAGACCGATCTCAATACGGAGGCTTATATCGATTATATCATTTCGACGGAGTTCGGCGAAAACAACTATCACCCGGGATACAACTTCGCATATTTCGACCGCCTTGCCCTGTTGGAGCTTGCGCAGGACGAGACCGTGTTCGACCGCTTTGAAACCATCACGCTGGATCTGGCGGGATATGTGTTTGAAGATATGAATATCGTCGGCTATTACGATAATACGCAGCTGCCTGCGCGGGAGGAATGGGCGGCGGTCGTCCTCTGTCAGGAAGAACTGGTGCTCTATATGGACGGGCTGAGCGGTACGGAGCAGTATTCCATGCTGTTTGTGCCGCTCACGGGCGATGATGCGCGCGACGCAAGGCTGCTGAATGACATGATTCTCATGGCGGTCGACGGCGTATCTTACACGACGCTTTCGTTTACGGGCGGCAGGCAGCTGATTTCGGGCAATGTGCAGATCACTTCCGTGCATCGCTCGCATAATCTCCTGCGTACCTTTGCCGATCTGTTCGTCTGGATCTCGGTCGGATTCGCTGTGTTCGCCTGCGTCATGTTCTTTAACTATATCCATGCCAGCATTACGGGGCGGCAGCGGGAGATCGGCATTTTCCGAAGCATGGGGGCAAGTAAGAAGGACGTGTTCCTGCTCTTCTTCGGGGAAAGCATTCTCATCGCGTTGCTGAGTGCGGTGTTCGCGATCGTTCTGTTTGCGGCAGCGGTTGCGGGATTCAATTTCTATATGCAGACTGCGCTTCTCCTTCCCATCACGCTTCTCTCTGTCCAAGCGGTGCAGATCGTCCTGATCGTCGGTCTGAGCGCGGCGGTCGCGCTGCTTGCGACATTTCTTCCCTGCTACATCAATTCGCGGAAAAAGCCCATTGACGTCATCCGCAGTGCGTTTTGAGCGCCTGACAAACAAAAAGACGGCAGCGTGTTGCCGTCTTTTTGCATTATGCAAGGAAATGTTCGAAGATGATGTTGTCGACGTACGGCTTGAGGCGATCCGCTTCCTCCTGCGAGCGCACCGTCCAGGCGAGTTTTGTTTTGGGGTACGACGTCAAAGCGGGCGAGGGGTAGTCCTCGGCGCGGTAGCTTAAAAAGTCCAGCTTTTCTGCCCAGCGGAGGCTCATATTCCTGACCGCAAACGCCTTGATGCGCCACACGGGCGAGCCGTCGAAGTCGGACTTTTTCATTGCTTCGCCCGAGCCTAAAATGCCGCAGGCGATTTCGGGGCAGAGCTTTTTGTACGCCCGTACATAGGCGGGCTGGAAGGACTGCACGGCGTATTCGCCGGAAAAAGTGCGCATCGCCTCGCGTACGGCGCGCGCCACCGTGTCCGCGGGGACACCGGGCATGTCCTTGATCTCAAGAAGAAGGGGCGCCCGGCCGGAAAGGCAGGCGAGCGCGTCCTGAAAGAGGGGAATGCGCTGCTCGCTCCCTGCAAGGTGCAGCTTGGTAAGCTCGGCGGCGGTACATTCGGCGACGGCGCCCACCTGCCCCGTCATGCGCGCGAGCAGGGCGTCGTGAAAGACGATCAGCTGCCGGTCTTTGGAAAAGTGCACGTCCGTCTCGACGGCATACCCATGCCGTATGGCGTTTTCAAATGCCGCAAGACTGTTTTCGGGATACCTTTCATCGTGCAGGCCGCGGTGCGCGATGGGCGTGTGCGTGAGAAAATCGGGAAGTTTCATGCCGATATTGTAGCATATCGGCGGAAAGATTTCAATAGTGGTTGCAAAATTTTCATAAATTTTGTATAATATGGGTCGATAAGAAAGGTTTTGGGAGACGGCATGGCAAAGGCAAGCAAGTATCTTCGCAATTTCTGCATCATTGCGCATATCGACCACGGCAAGAGCACGATCGCCGACCGCATCATGGAGCTCACCGGGCAGGTGAGCAAGCGCGACATGGAGGATCAGCTCCTCGATTCCATGGACATCGAGCGCGAGCGCGGCATCACCATCAAGCTCACGCCCGTCAGAATGTACTATAACGCCCTGGACGGGAACGAGTACGAATTCAACCTCATCGATACGCCCGGACATGTGGACTTTACCTATGAAGTCAGCCGTTCGCTCGCCGCATGCGAGGGGGCTTTGGTCGTCGTGGACGCGACGCAGGGCGTGGAGGCGCAGACGCTCGCCAACGTCTATCTTGCGCTGGAAAACAACCTCGAACTGGTGCCCGTCATCAACAAGATCGACCTGCAGTCGGCGCGCATCGAGGAGACCAAGGCGGAGATCGAGGAGGTCATCGGGCTGGACGCCTCCGAGGCGCCATGCGTCTCTGCCAAGGAGGGCACCAACATCCGCGATATCCTGGAGGCGGTGGTCAAATTCGTCCCGCCGCCCGAGGGGGACACGGACGATCCCCTGCGTGCGCTCATCTTTGACAGCTATTACGATAACTACAAGGGCGTCATTCTGTTCGTGCGCATCAAGGACGGGCAGGTCAAGGTGGGGGACAAGATCAGGACGTTTCTTTCCGAAAAGACGTACGACGTCACCGAAGTGGGCGCGTTCGCGCCGCAGATGCAGCCTAAAAACATTCTGCTGGCGGGTGAGGTCGGCTATATCGCCGCGAGCATCAAGTCCATTGAGGACGTCGAGGTCGGCGACACTGTCATCAACGCGCAAAATCCCGCCGCGCAGCCGCTGCCCGGCTACAAAAAGGTGCAGCCCGTCGTCTTTTGCGGCATCTATCCCCTGGACGGCAGCAAGTTCGTCGACCTGCGGGAGGCGATCTTAAAACTCAAGCTCAACGACGCGGCGCTCACCTTTGAGCCGGACAACTCCGTCGCGCTCGGGTTTGGCTTCCGCTGCGGCTTTTTGGGGCTATTGCACATGGAGATCGTGCAGGAGCGCATCGAGCGTGAATTCAACCTCGATATCATCACGACGGCGCCCTCCGTCTCCTACCTCGTTCACAAGACCAACGGCGAGAGCTTCTATGTGGACAACCCGTCCCACCTCCCGCCGCCTACCGACATCGACTACATGGAGGAGCCCATCGTCAAGGCGGAGATCTACACCCCGCCCGAATACGTCGGCTCCATCATGGAACTGTGCCAGGACAAGCGGGGCGTCTACAAGGACATGACCTATCTCGACGCCCGCCGTGTCCGCCTGGAGTACCGGCTTCCGCTCAATGAGATCGTCTATGACTTCTTCGACGAACTCAAGTCCCGCACCAAGGGGTATGCGAGCTTTGATTATGAGATCGCGGGCTATGAAAAGAGCAAACTGGTCAAGCTGGATATCCTTCTGAACGGCGAGGTGTGCGACGCGCTCTCGACCATCGTGCACGAGGATCACGCCTACCGCCGCGGCAGGATGCTCGCGGAGAACCTGAAGGAGGCCATTCCCCGTCAGCTGTTTGAAGTGCCCATTCAGGCGGCGGTCGGCGGCAAGATTATCGCCCGCGAGACGGTCAAGGCAGTCAGAAAGGACGTCCTTGCCAAGTGCTACGGCGGCGATATTACCAGAAAGAAAAAGCTGCTCGAAAAGCAGAAAGAGGGCAAGAAGCGCATGCGCCAGGTGGGCACGGTGGAAGTGCCCAGCGAGGTGTTCATGGAGATCTTAAAGACCAATAAGGACAGAAAATGAGCAAACGTACCCCAAAAAATCCGACCAACGCAGGGCTGTTTGAGCGCGTGTACGAGTTTGTCAGACGCGTGCCTTCCGGCAAAGTCGTCACATACGGACAGGTGGCGGCGGCGATCGGCGCGCCGCGCTGCGCAAGGCAGGTGGGCTGGGCGCTGCACGTCAATCCCGAGCCCGGCGTCATTCCCTGTCACCGCGTCGTCAACCGCGAGGGCAGGCTCGCGCCCGCGTTCGCCTTCGGCGGTCCGGAGGTGCAGGCAAGCCTTTTGGAAGCGGAGGGCGTGCAGGTCGAAGGCGGTTACGTCGATCTGAACAAATACCGCTGGGAGGAATAAGATGGCAGGCATCTATATTCACGTTCCCTTCTGCAAACACAAGTGCACCTACTGCGACTTTGTCTCCTTTCCCAACCGCATGGACGTCGCCGAGGCGTACATGGCGTGCGTCCTCAAGGAGCTGGAGATGCGCGGTAAGGAGCTGGAAGGCAGAACGTTCGACACCGTCTATTTCGGCGGCGGCACGCCCAGCGTCGTCGACCCCAAGTATATCTATGCCGTCATGCGGCAGATCAAAAAGTGCTTTACGCTCTCTGCCCGCCCTGAGATCACGATCGAAATGAATCCCGGAACGGTCAGCGAGCAGAAGATCGCCATGTACAAGCGCGCGGGCATCAACCGCTTCTCCATCGGCTTGCAGACGGCGATCGACGAGCAGCTTGCGGATCTGGGCAGAATCCACACCGTGCGCGACTATCTCTATTGCACCTCCTTGCTCAAAGGGGAGAACTTCTCCGCCGATATCATGCTGGGCATCAAGAACCAGACGCAGGAGGACGTCAGAAAGACCATCGAGATCGCCGCGGGCAGCGGGGCAAAGCACATCTCCATGTACGCCCTGACGCCCGAGGACGGCACGCCCATCTATACCGATTATCTCAACGGCGAGCTGCCCGACGGGGACGAGGTTGCCGCGCTCTACGATTTCGGCTGCAACCTGCTTCGGGAAAAGGGGTATCACCGCTACGAAGTAAGCAACTTTTGCAAGAAGGGCTTTGAGAGCAGGCACAACCTCAACTACTGGCGGCGCGGGGAGTATGTCGGCGTCGGGGTGAGCGCAAGCTCCTTCATGAGCGGGCGTCGGCTGCTCAATACCGCCAACCTGGACGAGTACATGAAGTGTATCTTGTCCGGCTTCCTTCCCGTCATCGACAGCGAGGAGGTCAGCGCGCAGGACGCCAAGTTCGAGACGGTCATGCTCGGGCTGCGCACGGTGTACGGCTTCTCGCCGAGCGAATATCAAAAGCAATTCGGCACCGACTGGAAGGAGGACTTTGCCGCGGCGTACAAAAAGACGAGGCAGTACCTCTTGGAGGAGGGGGACAGCGTGCGCATCAGGGACGAGTACCTGTATGTGCAGAACATGATTCTCTCCGAGTACGCGCAGTAACGCGTGACAAGTCAAAGAAAAACGGGACGCGTTTTGAACAGCGTATCCCGTTTTTTGTACCAAGTATGCAGTTTACCAGATGTTCTGCGGGTCAAAGCCGAACACCTGCACGACTTCGAACAGGTCGCTGTGGACGATGTCCCGCGTCGTGCAGACGGGCCCGTCGTCTGAATCAATGTCATAGCCGTAGTACCAGTACGCCTGCCAGACGAGGTGGGAACAATGCGTCTCCTGCGGCGTGACGCCCTGGTCCTTGGGGGAGAGAATGCCCACCGTGATCGAATAGGGGACCCTGTTCAGCCGCTCGAGCGCCGTCTCGGCGATCTGCGCTCGCTTTGCCTCGTCCGCGTCCTTGAGGCGCAGCACCACAAAATTGGGGCTTTGACGGAAGAAGTTTACGTTGCTGGAATTGCTGCTCGGGATGCCGAGCGAGATGGACTCCAGGATCGTATTCGTGCGGGCGTTGGTGACGATGGCGGCATGTCCGTTCTGCCAGCCGTAGGTGTGACAGGTGGACGTGACGAGGACGTCGCCGTCCTGCAGATCGACGATGGGGGCGCGGTAGCCGTCTGCAAACCGATCGTGCCGGGTGGTGATCGCCGCCGCGACGTGTTCGATCTCCCCGTCGTAGAAAAAGGCGTCCTGGAATTCGAGGATGCGATCGGGCTTGTCCTTCATCTCGTCGAGCGCCGTGCGGGAAAGTCCCGTCTGCGCATACAGCGTCTCGTAGTCCTGTTCCGACCAGCTCTCCTTTGCGAGGATCTCGGTGAGATCGGCCCTGGCATAGGAGGGGACCCAGCGCACCGCCGTATCGACGATCGCGTCGGCGATCAGCATAAAACAGACCATGGCCGCTAAAAATATGCATAGAGCGAGCAGGAACGCGAGTGCGATGCGACCCGCGCGTTTTGCGATCTTCATGACATCCTCCTGTTGTATCTTGTAACAGTATATCCGCTTTTTCGCGCGCTGTCAATCGCTCGCGGGGCAAAAGCGCGTGAAAAAACCGCCCGTCGGGGCGGTTTTCAAAAATTTTGGACACAGTGCGCCAAAAAATGGAAATTATGTCGCGCGGTGGGCGAGGATCTCTCCCGTCTGCGCATCGATTAAAAGTGCGATCTGCTCCTCGCCGTCCGTCACGGCGACATAGTAGTAGTTTTGTTCCCGCCGCAGCAGACGTACGCGGAATTCGCCGCAGAACACGCCCTCTTTCCGCATGCGGGTGAGTGTCTCGTTTTCGCTCTTCGTGAGCACGGCGAGCGCTGCTTCCGGCGAGAGGGTCTCCTCCGTTCGCACGCTCGTCGCGGCGACCTCATAAGTGCGCTCCCCCCAGGCGATGCGCAGGTCGACGCTGCCCGCGGGGAAGGTGTCCACCCCCTGGGAAAAGCGGTAGTCGCCATGCACCGCCGAAAAGGACGCCTCGCCGCCCCAGCTCTCGTCGGCGGCGTAGACGAGGACGTCGCCCGCAGGGGAGACGGCGGGGGTGAGCGTGACTTCGATCAGGTCGGACATGGGGCAGGCGATGCCGTCGTCCGCATAGGGGTATTCGCGTGCCGTGCACGAGAGCGTGAGTGTAAAGTCCTCCGTCTGCGCACAGAAAATGTCCCGCCGCACCTCGGAGATGTGCTCCGTGTAGTCCTCCTGTCTGCATGCCGAGAGTACGGGCAGGAGTGCGGCGAGAAGTATGATGCTTGCAATGCGTCGTCTCATGTCTACACTGTATGCGCTTTTGCTGCGGGAAATGACTTTTCGGGCGACTTTTTTGTGATTTTCTGTTGCATTTTTCATGCGCGTGTGATAGAATGGATAAAATCATCATTCCAGAGGGTCAGCGCTCGCGCGTTTATGATATTATGAGAAAACTGGTCTTAAAAACTGCGCTCATCACGCTCGGCGTCGTGCTGGTGCTGGCGGTTGCGGCATTCGGGGTGATCTCGCTCTGCGCGCCCGCCGTCATGTGTGATTTTACCCTTTCTCTGGGCATGGAGAGCGTGAGTGCGGATTACGCCTATCAGGAGTACCAGCGTTCGGACGATCTTGCCTATCTCGCCCGCTCCGTGGAGCTTGCGGCGGGCAGGAACGACGCAAAGGCGGAAGAGCGCTTCGATCTTTTATATGCCGCCGAGGGGTTTGACGAAATGTGCGCCGCGCGCGATGCGCAGCAGACCTCGTCGGATATCCGGCTCGGCAGCTATCATGACTATCTCTGCGGCGTAGGCGCATGCGTCAAGTACCGCCTTGCCGATACGCAGGAGGAGTATGAAGAGGCGCTCGCGCTCGCCCTTGCGGAGACGGATACGTCCTTCCCCGTCGCCAACCCGCTGTACATGCTCTCCGTGGAGGCGGCGTCCGCCGATGACGCGGCGTTCTGTGCAAGTCTTTTGGAGGCGCTGCAGGGCGCATCATTTACGCAAAACACAGGTTATACCAATATAGAAACGATTTTGAAGGAGGTTGCAAGTGAGTAAGATTATCAAGGAAGGCCTGACGTTTGACGACGTTCTCCTCATCCCTCAGGCGTCCGAAGTCCTGCCCAATCAGGTGGATCTGAGGACGACGCTGACCAAAGGGATCGATTTGAATGTCCCGATCATTTCCGCCGCAATGGATACGGTCACGGAGAGCCGTCTCGCCATTGCGATGGCGCGCGAGGGGGGAATGGGCATCATCCACAAGAACATGTCCATCGAAGAGCAGGCGAAGGAAGTGGACAAGGTCAAGCGTTCGGAGCACGGCGTCATCACCGATCCCTTCTTCCTCGAGCCGGACGCGCTTGTCAAGGACGCTGTGGCGCTCATGGAGCGCTATCGCATCAGCGGCGTTCCGATCACCAAGAACGGCAAACTGGTCGGCATTCTCACCAACCGCGACCTTCGCTTTGAAACCAACTACGATCAGCCCATCGAAAACGTGATGACCAAGGAAAACCTTGTCACCGCGCCCGTCGGCACGTCCCTGGAGGATGCGCAGAAGATTTTGGGCAAGCACCGCATCGAAAAGCTTCCCATCGTCGATGAAAAGGGCTATCTGAAGGGACTGATCACCATCAAGGATATCGAAAAGAGCATCCAGTACCCCAACTCCGCGCGCGATAAGAACGGAAGGCTCCTGGTCGGTGCGGCGGTCGGCACTGCTGCAAACACGATGGACCGCATCGCGGCGCTCGTCGAAGCAAAGGTGGATATTATCGCCATCGACACGGCGCACGGGCATCAGCGCATGGTCCTCAACAAGGTGGAGGAGATCAAGTCCAAGTATCCGAATGTACCGCTCATCGCGGGCAACGTTGCAACGGCGGGCGCGGTCGAAGCGCTCATCAAGGCAGGTGCGGACGTCGTCAAGGTCGGCATCGGCCCCGGCTCCATCTGCACGACGCGTATCGTTGCCGGCATCGGCGTGCCCCAGCTCACCGCGATCATGGATTGCGCGGAGATGGCGGATAAGCTCGGCAAGCGTATCATCGCGGACGGCGGCATCAAGTATTCGGGCGACATCGTCAAGGCGCTCGCGGCGGGCGGCAGCGCGGTCATGATCGGCTCCCTGCTCGCAGGCACGGCGGAAAGCCCCGGCGAGATCGAGCTCTATCAGGGCAGATCCTTCAAGGTGTACCGCGGCATGGGTTCTCTCTCCGCCATGGCGGTCGGCTCCAAGGACAGATACTTCCAGGAGAACAACAAGAAGTTCGTCCCCGAAGGCGTCGAGGGCCGCGTCCCCTACCGCGGAACGGTCTCCGAGATCGTCTATCAAATGGTGGGCGGCATCCGTTCGGGCATGGGCTACTGCGGGAAGGCGAATATCGAGGATCTTCGCAAGAACTCCGAGTTCATCCGCATCACCAACGCGGGACTTCTGGAGAGCCATCCTCACGATATCTCCATCAGCAAGGAAGCGCCCAACTACACGGTCAGAAACTAAACCTCAAAAACGCCCGCACGGGCGTTTTTCACATGACATTACAATATGGAGATGACTATGCAACACGAAAGAGTGCTCGTTCTCGACTTCGGCGGACAGTACAACCAACTCATTGCGCGCCGCGTGCGCGATCTGAAGGTCTATTGCGACTTAAAGCCCTGCGACATGACGGTGGAGGAGATCAAGGCGTACGATCCCATCGGCATCATCTTCACGGGCGGCCCCAACAGCGTGTATGACGCGGGTTCGCCCCATATCGATCCCGCAGTCCTGCAGCTCGGCATTCCCGTGCTCGGCATCTGCTACGGCTGCCAGCTCATCGCCTACACGCTGGGAGGTAAAGTAGAGCATGCCTCGACCAGCGAGTACGGCAAGCGCACCTTCTCCTTTGTCAAGCCAAGTCCGCTCTCCAAGGATATCCCCGAGAGCAGCATCTGCTGGATGAGCCATACCGATCACGTCACGCAGGTTCCTGTGGGCTTTGAAGTGCTCGCTTCCACACAGACCTGCCCCGTTACGGTGTACGGGAGCGAGGAAAAGCGCATCTACGGCGTGCAGTTTCACCCCGAGGTCGTCCACTCCGAGTACGGCAACAAGATTCTGGAGAATTTCCTCTACGAAGTCTGCGGCGCCAAGGGCGACTGGACGATGGGCGGCTTTGTTGCCGAACAGGTCGAAAAGATCAGGTGCAAGGTGGGGGACAAAAAGGTGCTCTGCGCCATGTCGGGCGGCGTCGATTCCGCCGTCGCCGCGACGCTCATCCATAGGGCGATCGGCAGTCAGCTCATCTGCGTGTTCGTCGATCACGGTCTGCACCGCAAGAACGAGCCGGAGGAGGTCATGTCCGTATTCCGCGACGGGCTGGGCATGAACCTCATCAAAGCGGACGCCGCCGATAGCTTCCTTGCGAAACTTGCGGGCGTCACCGACCCCGAGCAGAAGCGCAAGATCATCGGCGCGGAGTTCATCAACGTCTTTGAAAAAGAGGCGAAAAAGATCGGCGCGGTGGACTTTTTGGTGCAGGGCACCATCTATCCAGACGTCATTGAGAGCGGCAAGGGCAAGAGCGCGGTCATCAAGTCCCATCACAACGTGGGCGGGCTTCCCGACGTCGTCGATTTCAAGGAGATCATCGAGCCGCTGCGCGACCTCTTTAAGGACGAAGTGCGCCGCGTCGGCACGGAATTGGGGCTTCCCGACTCCGTCGTCTGGCGGCAGCCCTGCCCCGGTCCCGCGCTCGCCATCCGTATCATGGGCGAAGTCACGCGCGAGAAGCTGGAGACGCTGCGCGACGCGGACTATATCTTCCGTGAGGAGATCGCAAAGGCGGGGCTGGACAAGAGCATCTGGCAGTATTTTGCCGTCATCACCAACAGCAAGACGGTGGGCGTGCAGGGGGACTTCCGCACCTATGAGAACGTCATTGCCCTGCGCGCGGTCACGAGCGTGGACGCCATGACGGCGGACTGGGCGCGTATTCCCTATGACGTTCTGGAGACGGTCTCCAACCGCATCACCAACGAGGTAAAGCACGCCAACCGCATCGTGTACGACATCACCAGCAAGCCCCCGGCGACCATCGAGTGGGAGTGAGCCATTGGAATGTAAAGGACGCATTTTCAGCGAATGAAAGAAACCTGCGAGACTTGACACAAAGCCGAAGCGGGTTTTTTGTTGAAACGTGTTTGGTAAAGCTGAGGAGCTATTATGGAGATAAGAGAATTGGGCTTAGAGCAGACGGAAGAGATAAAGCGATTGATGGTTGAAATTTTTTCCAAAGAACCGTGGAATGATATGTGGACGGATACGCAGTTGCATGCGTATGTGTTGGAACTGATTTGATCGGCATGGCATTGGGCAGGATCAGGAGTTGGTATGAGGGGACGGAATACTGGATCGATGAGTTTGGAATCGCATCCGAAATGCAATGCCGCGGGGCAGGAACGAAGTTTCTCACTGAATTGGAATGCCTTCTCAAAGGTAGAGGGGTAAAACACATCGTGCTGCTCACAGAACGGAGCGTTCCAGCCTATCGTTTTTATCTGAAAAACGGTTTTTCGGAACAACAGGGAACGGTGTTCTTTGTAAAAGCCATAGGATGATACGTCAAAAACGCATTAATTTTTCTGAAAATATTCATTCAAACGCTTGCTCGTGACGCGGCGTCATATGTTAGACTATCCTTACAATCCTTACAAGGAGAAACGTATGCCGAAAACAGACTACATGACCGTTGGCGAGGCGGCGAAGAAAATGGGCGTCAGCGTCCGTACTTTGCAGTATTACGACAAGCTCGGGCTGCTCGCACCCTCTGCGCAGAGCGAGGGCGGGCGGCGGCTGTATGCGCAAAGAGATCTCGTCCGTCTGCATCAGATTTTGTCCCTGAAGTCGCTCGGCTTTTCGCTCGAGGACATCAAAGAAAGGCTCCCCGCGCTGGATACGCCCGCCGAGGTCGCGGACGCGCTCAGCGCGCAGGCGGAGGACATCCGCAGTCGCATCTCGCAGCTTTCCGATTGCCTTGCCGCGGTCGAAGGACTGCGCGCGGAGGTCCTGCAGATGCAGACGGTGGACTTCAAGAAGTACGCGGATATCATCGTCAACCTGCAGATGAAGAACGAGTACTACTTCCTCATCAAGCACTTTGATGAGGAAACGCTCGATCACATCCGCAACCGGTTCGATGCCGAGGGCGGCAAGGCGTTCATTGAAAGGTTCATGCACCTGTGCGATCAGACGCTTGCAATGCAGAAAGAGGGCGTCCCGCCTGAGAGCGAGGCGTGCCAGCGGCTTGCGCAAACGTTCTGGGCGATGGTCGTGGAGTTCACGGGCGGCGATATGCGCCTTTTGCCCAGGCTCATGGCGATCGGAGAGGCGAAGGGCGACGACGGCTGGCACAAGAAACAGGAGCAAATCAACGCATACCTCGGTCCCGCACTGGAGATCATGTTCGAGCGGCAGGGAACAAATCCCTTTTCAGGAGAATGACATGCGCGATATCATCACGATCGATCATTTAAGCAAGCAATTCGGCGAAGTCAGGGCGGTGCAGGATCTTTCCTTCCGCGTCAGGGAAGGGGAGCTGTTCGCCTTCCTCGGCGTCAACGGCGCGGGCAAGAGCACGACCATCCATATCATGTGCGGACAGCTCAAAAAGGACGGCGGCAAGATCGTCATCGACGGCGCGGACCTCGACGGCGGCGCCGACCTCGTCAAGCAAAAGCTGGGCGTCGTCTTTCAGAACTCCGTACTGGACGGCGCGCTCACCGTGTGGGATAACCTCGAAAGCCGCGCCGCGCTCTACAAGATCACGGGCGCCGCATTCAAAAAGCGCTTTTCAGAACTTGATGCGCTGCTCGGGATCGGCGAATTCAAGAGGCGGGCGGTTGCCAAGCTTTCGGGCGGACAGCGGCGACGCATCGACATTGCGCGGGCGCTCCTGCACCGCCCCAAGATCCTCATCCTCGACGAGCCGACCACGGGGCTGGATCCGCAGACGCGCAAACTCCTTTGGGGCGTCATTGCGCGGCTGCGGCAGGAGGAGGGAATGACTGTGTTCCTCACAACGCACTACATGGAGGAGGCAGCGGAGGCGGACTTCGTCGTCATCCTCGAAAGCGGAAAGATCGCCGCCGAGGGCACGCCGCTCTCGCTCAAAAACAGGTACACGGGCGATTTTATTACGCTCTACGGCGCGGACGAGGGGACCGTCATGGGGTTGGGGCTTTCCTATGAAAAGGTTCCGGGCGGATTCCGCCTGTCCGTGCCCGACACGGCGCACGCGACGCGGCTCATCCTCGCCCATCCCGAAGTATTTCTCGATTATGAGGTCACAAAGGGCAGAATGGACGACGTCTTTCTTGCCGTGACGGGCAGACAGCCGGAAGGAGGGATGCAATGACCGTTCTCATTCTCATCAAACGCAACATCAAGCTCTTTTTCAAGGACAAGGGCATGTTCTTCACCTCGCTCATCACGCCCGCCATCCTGCTCATTTTGTATGTGACCTTTCTGAGCAATATCTATCGGGACAGCTTCCTTGCAGGTTTTTCCGCGGGGATGTCCGTGCCCGAGGACGTCATCGACGGGCTGGTGGCGACGCAGCTCATCTCCTCCATGCTCGCCGTGTCCTGTGTGACCGTGGCGTTCTGTTCCAACTTTCTCATGGTGCAGGACAGGTTGACGGGCGCCATCCGCGATCTGCGCATCTCGCCCGTGAAGCCCGCTGCGCTCTCGCTGAGCTACTACGTTGCGACGCTCGTCTCCACGCTGCTCATCTGCTATGCGGCGACGGCGATCTGCCTCATCTATGTGGCGGTCGCTGGGTGGTATCTCTCGGTCGCGGACGTGTTCCGGCTGCTGCTCGACGTGTTGCTCTTGGTGTTGTTCGGCACGGCGCTCTCCTCCGTCATCAACTTCTTCCTCTCCACGCAGGGGCAGATTTCGGCGGTCGGCGCGATCGTCAGCGCGGGCTATGGGTTTATCTGCGGCGCGTACATGCCAATCTCCTCCTTCGGCGAAGGGCTGCAGACGGCGATCGGCTTCCTTCCGGGGACATACGGCACCTCGCTCATCCGCAATCACGCCATGCAGGGCGCATTCCATGAGCTCGGCGCGCAGGGACTGCCGTCGGAGGCGGTGGAGGCGCTGCGCGACGCGGTGGACTGCAACCTCTACTTCTTCGGGGAGCAGGTCGGATTGCCCGCCATGTACCTCGTCCTTGCAGGCGCAACGCTCGTGCTGCTCCTTGTCTATATCCTGCTGAATGTGCTCAGAAAGCGCGGATAAACGCCGCATTTTGCGGTTTCGCGCGAAAGCATATGCCGCGCCCGCCGAACGCGGGTGGGGGGGGGGGGGGCGGTTTTTAAAATTTTTTTGTTTTAGAAAAAAATAATTTAAAAAAATGAAAA
>ERZ1090881.559-NODE-562-length-17686-cov-13.056945_pt1 | contig 17686 bp, 20 predicted proteins | sample MGYA00478470_ERZ1090881 | MGnify/ENA primary metagenome ERZ1090881 (study PRJEB33644, sample SAMEA5815736) | chicken gut metagenome | biome: Chicken; feature: Gastrointestinal Tract; material: Caecum | place: Ireland | collected 2019-01-01 | study: A study of the...
TCCCTTTTATTCTCTTATGTACATTATAAACGGGTTTTATAAAGAAAAACGGCATGTATATTATTCTTATATAAATATTGTAATAATATTTAATAATGGAATTTGTACACTTATTTGTGTTATTATTTTATAGCCACGCTTCACGGGGTGTTGCAAGCCCTTGACCGAAAGCTTATGTCGGGTGCAGAGCCTGCTATGAGGCGCTTTGGATGTAAATTGAAACTTGAAATATCGTTGATTGTGCAGTCTGCTGCGGCGATTATACGGCGAACCGTGTCAGGATGGAAACATAGCAGCACTAAGCCGGGGTTAACGGGTGCGGAATTCTGCAAGGGAGGTATTTTGAGCGGATGTTTATATTTAATGTGACGATAGGCAGGGCGTGGCATTATATTTTTTAAAATAATGTGCTAAAATAGAAATATGTTCAAACCCACACGTCAGGAATTTTCCATAAAAGTCTGCCCCAGCGACGAGATTACACTGCTTGAGAACACTCTTAATTCCATGTCAAAAGAAGGCTGGGATTTATATTCGATTTATGAGTCGGATAACGGCACAAAGATAGTTTATAACTGCATTTTTGTCCGAGAAGTCGAAAATTTCTACGACGAAAAAGAATTTGAGGACATTTTAGGGTTTAAATCGCAGATGGAAAAAATGCTCTACTCTAAAGAGCAGCCCTATGAACTGTGTTTAAACATACAGAAAAAAATCCGCGAAAAGCGCGAAAAAATTGAAGAAATCAAAAAATTCCTTGAAAGCGCCAAGGAAGATGAGCGCGAGTTTTTAAATGAAGAAATTTCAAAAGAAATCGATAAACTAAACAGTCTGAAAAAAGAGCTAAAAAGTCTTCTCTCCCCTTCAAAAATGGTGCAAAACCTCGGCGAAGAAAGACTTTCAATTAATTTAAGCGAAGAGTTGTACTGTTTGAATAATTCAAACTCAAAACAGAATCTTCTTGCACAAACAATCAAAACCCGTCAGGAGCTGACTCAGGAATTGGGCTACATTATCCCTAAAGTGCAATTTGTTGAAAACCCCGAACTTGATGAATACGCGTTTACAATTTCAATCCATGCCGTGCCCGTTGTAAGTGCAAAGGCATATCCCGGGCATTTAATGTTTTTTGAAGATGAATTAAATATCGATAAATATCCTAAAAATACAATCAAAGCCAAAGATGAACTCACCGGCAGAAAAACAGTCTGGATAGAAGAAGATTTTTGCAAAGACTTCTGGACAAAAGGTATTACACCCTGCGAGTATGTGGTTGAATACCTCAAATACTATGCTATAAGTCATGTTCAGGAAATTTTCGGCTACAGCGACATTAACCGCTATATAGAGCTTGTATCCGAACATAACTCTTTTCTTATAGATTCCATTTTAGGCGATTTTATTTCCGTATCCGAACTTAAATACATCTTCTGCAATCTTATAAGAGAGCGCGTGAGTGTAAAAGATGTTGTATTTATTTTTGAAAAAATAAACGATTTTTCAGATGAATCCACAAAAGCGGATTTGCTTGACAAACTGCGTGTAGCCCTCTCGCGCCAGATTTGCCATACTTATGCAAATGAAGAAAAACAAATCTTCGGCTATGAAGTGTCGGAAGACATTATAAAAATGCTTGAAAATAACGCGGAAGAAGAACAGGGCGGAGTTGTTAAAATTGACGGCAGTAAATTTTCAAAACTTAAAAAAGAATTAAAACAGGTATTCTCCGAGCAAAAAACGGTGCTTATCGCCCCGCAGCACCTGCGCCAGCTCTTATTTGTACTTATATCACAAATCTACACGGATATTCCAGTTTTGTGCCTTGAAGAGATTTCGCCCGAATTTGAACTGAAGATTTTAGGAACTATTTAGTCCTGTCTTTTATTATTTTGTTAAGTTTCAAAAGAGAAGTATAAGTAGGCAGTACTATAAGTTTTTCGCCCTCTTCAAGAGAATTAAGCGCAAAGCCAAACATTTTTTTAATATTGTTATCAATCACCATAACACCGGGGTCGACTCCCGCGTATTTAAGCCTGAGCGCCATATCATCCGCACGGCTGCCTGTTATGCAGATTTTATTGTTAAAATCCTTAAACACTTCAAAATCAGCGTCCCACAGCCATGAAACATCCCTGCCGTCAGCGTATTTATCGTTTATTGAAATAAGAATTTTTGTATTTTTAATATTTTTTAAACCCCTTAACACTTCAGACGCGCCGGTGGGATTTTTAATCAGATATAAAGTAACTTCCCTGCCGTCTATAACCGCATTTTGCGCCCTGCCAAACACGGGTTTGTAATTTTCAAGAGCGCGGGCAATTACTTTCCTGTCTATTCCTGCCATATACGCGCAGGCTATGGCGCCCAGAACATTATAGGCATTATATAATCCCGATAAATTGAGCCTGTACATAATGCTTTTGCCTTCAAATTTAACATTTAAGATAGAATAATTCCTGAAAACTTTAACATCAGCGCTGACATCGGGTTTTGGTCTTTTTATTCTGCAATTACAACTCCACAGACCAAGCTGGGAGTAAAATCTTTTAGAGTATTTGAGCGGTTTTTTGCACACGGGGCAATATATTACCTCGCTCGGGCTGTTGGATTTTGTATCAAAATCGCAAAATTCAACATTTTCAAAACCAAAGTATATGACCTTTCGCTTCTTTCTGAGTGTAATCATATCATTTCTGATATTTTTTTCTATATCGTAGAGGCTCGGGTCATCGGCATTTAAAATAAGTTTTAAATCGGGGTTAATCCTTATCCCTTCCTGAATTTTCTTTTTTGTCGTATCAAGTTCGCCGTACCTGTCAAGCTGGTCGCGAAAAAGATTTGTCACAAGCAGATAATCAAAAATTATGTTTTCAAAGACTTCTCTTAAATAAGCCTCGTCCGATTCTATAACGAAATTGTCCGCAAGGGCATCGGGGCCGTTTTCTTGGAAATTATTATAAAGCCCGAGGGCAACAGCCGTTGCAATACCGTTTGGCATATTTGCACCCAATTCGTTATGTATAACAATCTTTTGCGCTTCTTTTAAAATTTGCGCCAGAACCCCTGCAGTTGTGGTTTTTCCGTTTGTGCCCGTTATTGCAAATTTGTATGATGTAACATAATTCTGTGATTCGCGCAGAAATTCAGGGTAAAATTTTCTTAAATATTTACCCGGAAGTGAAGTGCCTTGTGAATTAAGCACCTTTAAGAATTTATGGATTTTATTTGTATAATTTATTGCCTGTTTGAAATTCATTTAAAATCGCCCGCTCTGCGTATGGAATAATCCTTACCAATAAATTATAATACACAAATGGAGCAATACATATATATTTTTACAATAATCCTTGAAATAATTGTCTGTGTACAGTTTAGCCGCGCCATTATAATGCTTGACAAAAAAGTCACAAAAGCGGCGGATGATGTTTTGCTGCTCAAAAAGGAAATCGAAACCGCACTTTGCGCATTTTCATCAGGAATTAAAAAGTTTAACAAAATCTCGGGCTTTATCGTAAAAGCCAAAAAAATAAATATAATGCGCTATGCGTTTTTTGCGGCAGACATTATAAGTATGATATTTTTGTTTAAATCCTTCAGAACATACAGGGGGCTTGCCAAGCTTAAGTTTTTGAGAAAACTTTTTTCCTATTCGCTTGTAAGAGGAATGTTGTCTTACCTTAAAAGCTCGATATAGCGCTAGTTTTCGACTTTTGTCCAGTCTTTTTTGTTGAGCACGGCATTTTCCGCGGAATTTACAATTCGTCCTTTGTCAAAAATATATATTTTTTTAGCAAATGTACCGTAATTGCTATCAAAGAAGCCCTGTGAAAAATCTTCGGCCCGGGCAATCAAACCTTTTGACGTATCAAAAGCATAACGGGATTTGGCTTTTATATAATCATCATCTCTTAACTCATCATCTACTTTTTGATAGTTCTCGCTATAGTCCCATCTGCCCTTAAATATGTCAAAGTCAAACACCCTGCGGGCCTTTTTAACTTCTCCCGAGGCATCTTCCGTTATGTCATACAATACTTTATAGGGCCTGCCGTCACTGTATTTGGCTTCAAACTCTCTTATTGCATTTTGTTTTGAATCATATGCTGTATTTTTTGAGATTTTTACTATTTCACCGTTGTCATAATATATCTGCATGTTTGAATCATCTTCAAAACGCGAAACAGAGCTGATTTTAGAATTATCAAAAACTGCGCGGGTAAATAATTTAGAGTCTTTGTATTCTTCCATAACCATCTCTTTTAAATCTTCATCATAATAAAATTCCACACTTGTGTCTTTTGTTTTAAAGTTTGAAAATAAAGACTCTTCTCCTTTTTTTATTATATTTTTAACACTGTCTTCTACTGCTTTTGCTCTGTTCATTACATCCAGCGCCCGGTTATAAGCATATTTGCCGCTGTAGTTTATTGCAACCTGATTTATTGAAATACCATTCATCGCGGCAGCTCTCTGGGCATAAATAAGATTAATTTCATCTTGGGTTTTTATGCCGGGGACTCTATACGCATGTTCTCTTGTACTTAATAGCTGGGATTTAAAATTTATATTTGCACTAACGGGTGAAATTTTCATATAATAACGGCTCCTGTTGTTAATTTTCGGTATAGATAAATCATACATGCTGAATTATTTTTTTCAATTTTATTAACTGAAAAGTCTAATCCCTAAATTGCCGATTGTGGTATTTTTTTCAAACGCTAAAAAAGCTAGACTATAACAAGAGAAGCAACATTAGATATAAAGGGAGTGTTCAATGCTAATCGAAAAAAGATGTTTACAAAATGAAGAATGCGTGTTTATGGAATTTAGAGATGTTAACAAAGACTTTCTTCCCTGGCTGGAAGATTTGGCGTTGGAATACCGCTGCAAAGTAGAAAAAAAGGAATGGAGAAGCAAATATAATAACTATGTTGTTTATGACTATGAACCTTTTTGCTCCGACGGTTTTGAAATAAGCCTCACTCTTTCATCAAAAAGCGCATGCTTTCTGAACTTTGTCAGATATTTGTATGAAATGAAAGTTCAAACCATAAATTATTTAAACAACTGCATTGCGATTTAAGTTTTTGTTTGCATTTGCTTCAATAATTTTTTCTATGTACTGTCCGTAGTCATTATTATACTTTTTAGCGAGGTCTGAGAGCCGTTGTTTGTCAATATACCCCATTCTCCAGGCAACTTCTTCAATGCAGGCGATTTTCATGCCTGTATTAATTTCCATTGATTTAATAAAGTTTGCAGCCTGAAGAAGACTTTCAAAAGTTCCCGTATCAAGCCAGGCAAAGCCGCGGCCTAAAATCTCGACATCAAGCTGTTTGTTTTTAAGGTATATGTTATTCAGGTCGGTAATTTCAAGCTCCCCTCTTTTTGAGGGCTTCAGGGTCTTTGCGTATTCAACAACGTTTTTATCATAAAAATATAAACCCGTAACAGCATAGTTGGAGCGCGGATTTTGAGGTTTTTCTTCTATTGATACAGCTCTGTTATTTTCATCAAACTCAACCACACCGAAGCGCTGCGGGTCATTTACCGCATAACCGAAAACCGTAGCGCCCGTGGTTTTTTGTCCGACACGTTTTAACATGGAAGAAAAACCGAACCCGTGGAAAATATTATCGCCCAGAATAAGCGCACATGGATTATTTTTGATAAAATCTTCCGCGATAAGAAAGCTGTCGGCTATACCGCGGGGCACATCCTGTATCATATAAGAAAATTTAACACCAATCTGCTCGCCTGTGCCCAGCACTTTTTCAAAATTCTGGATGTCGGCGGCATTTGTGATGATAAGAATATCTCTGATTCCCGCAAGCAGAAGTGTTGTGATGGGATAATAAATCATCGGCTTGTCATATACCGGCAAGAGTATTTTTGATATGGGCAATGACGCCGGATAAAGTCTGGAGCCTGCGCCCCCTGCAAGTACAATACCTTTCATTTATCTTTCCTTACTTCGCTGCATTTTGGGTTTTTTCTTCTTCCTCTTTTGCCCCGGCGGGAGCCGTTTGGGCGCTCTTTGAGGCCGCGAGTTTTTCTCTTACTTTTTGTTCGATTTCATTTAAAATATCGGGGTTGGCTTCAAGAAATTCTTTTGATTTATCTCTGCCCTGACCGAGTTTTTCATCGTTGTAGCTAAACCAGGCGCCCGCTTTTTTAACGATATCCATATTAACCGCAACATCAAGTATATTACCTATTGCGCATATGCCCTTTCCGTATATGATATCAAATTCCGCTATTCTAAACGGCGGAGCTACTTTGTTTTTAACTACTTTTACTTTAACTCTGTTTCCGATATCTTCGCCGTCTTTATTTTTAACAGAGTCTATTCTTCTGATATCAAGCCTTACGGATGCATAGTATTTAAGTGCATTACCGCCTGTTGTGGTTTCAGGGTTGCCGAACATTATACCGATTTTTTGTCTTAACTGGTTGATAAATATAACGGTTGTGTTGGTTTTGCCCACAATACCCGTTAATTTTCTCAAAGCTTTTGACATAAGCCGCGCCTGCAGACCCATTTGCTGCTCATCCATAGCTTTTTCAATCTCTGCCTTGGGCACAAGTGCCGCAACAGAGTCAATTACAATAACATCAATAGCGCCCGAGCGCACAAGTTCTTCCGTGATTTCAAGAGCCTGCTCGCCCGTGTCGGGCTGTGATATTAAAAGTTCATCGACATTAACGCCCAAGTTCCTTGCATACTCAGGATCAAGAGCGTGTTCCGCGTCGATAAATGCCGCTATGCCGCCTCTTTTCTGGGATTCCGCGACGATATGCTGTGCAAGCGTTGTTTTACCGCTGGACTCGGGCCCGTATATTTCAATAACCCTGCCTTTAGGCACCCCGCCTATACCAAGCGCTATATCAAGCGCCAGAGCACCTGTGGGAATAAATTCCACATTCAATGTTGACTTGTCGCCAAGACGCATGATTGAGCCTTTGCCAAAGTCTTTTTCAATCTTATCAAGAGCGAGTTTTAAAGCCTTGTCTTTACCCGCTTTTATCTCATCAAGTTCTTTTTCTTTAACAGCGTCTGCCATCTTAAATCCTCTTACTTCCCTAATCTATAAAATTATTATATAATAAAACCCATGAAAACTGTACAACTTAACAATTTTGAAATAGGCGGCTCCAAACTTACGATTTTTGCAGGGCCGTGCGTCATTGAGAATATGGATATGTTACGCACATGCGCCGCAAAACTCAAAGAAATCTGCCTTGAACTTGATATAAATTATATCTTCAAAGCCTCTTTTGACAAGGCAAACCGCTCTTCTATCACCTCTTATCGCGGCCCGGGGCTGAAAGATGGGCTTAAAATGCTGGAAGAGATAAAAAAAGAATTTGACCTGCCTGTTGTAACGGATTTTCATGAGCCAGATCAAGCGCAGGAAGTTGCACGCGTTGCAGATGTTTTACAGATTCCCGCTTTTTTGTGCAGACAAACCGATATGCTCACCTCTGCCGCTAAAACGGGTAAAATCGTAAACATTAAAAAAGGTCAGTTCCTCTCGCCTTATCAAATGGAATCCCTCGCCAAAAAAGTGCTTGATTCGGATAATGACAAGATTTTAATAACCGAGCGCGGAACAAGCTTCGGCTATAACAATCTTGTTGTCGATATGCGCGCAATTCAAATAATTCAGGAAATGGGATATCCCGTTGTATTTGATGCAACGCACAGCGTGCAATTACCGGGCGGACGCGGAGAATCCTCGGGAGGCGAGCGCAAATTTGTTCCTCTGCTTGCACGCTCCGCCGTTGCCGCAGGGGCAAGAGCGTTGTTTTTTGAAATCCACCCGTGCCCCGATTGCGCCAAATGCGACGGTGACAATATGATAGCGCTTAGCGATGCTTATGGTTTATTTAAGAGTCTTAAGGAACTTTTTGAGCTGACAAAAAACCTTTAGCAGACTTCTCTGAAACCGTCGCTTATATGCTCGAGAAATTCCGTATACAGAAACCTCTGCCTGAAAAGAAATTCCCTCAGGTCTTCTTTTGTATAGTTAAATTTGGCATACAGACCCATTTTGTTTAAAGTGTAGTTTAACTTTGCCTTGTTAACAAAATAAACTCTGCCGTGGTGTTTAATTTTGACATTTTTTGAAATGCCTGTTTCCCGTGATTTCAATTTAAACATAATAATAAACCTCAACTTATTACGTTTAAGATTTTAATACGGTTTTTTTAAAAAAAACTAATGTATATTCCGAGGTTAAAATTTTTTAAATTTCTACACCCTGCACTCAACCATGCGCTCAATCGCGCCCAGTGCGAGTTTTCGCAGATGTTCTTCCACAAAAACTTCATTCTCGCCGGTTTCAAGAACATGCAAAATATCCTCAAGCGTATTGTATTTCATGTTATGGCAGACAAGTCTGTCTGAAATAAGTATAAATTCTTTTTCGGGAAAATCACGCGAAAGCCTGTCTACTACACCTTTTTCCGTACCTATTAAAAATGTTTTTTTCTTGCTTCTTTCGCAATACTGCATAATCTGCGTGGTCGAACCTACAAAATCGGCATATTTAACAACTTCCTGATGACACTCAGGGTGAACAAGGGTTGCGGCATCAGGGTAAAGTATGCGCATTTTTTTAACTTCATCGGGCATAAGCCTTAAATGCGTAGGACAAAAACCATGGTAGGAAATAATTTCCACATCGGGAAGCTTTTTTGCAACCCATGAACCAAGATAGCAATCAGGTGCAAAGAGAACCTTCTTAGCATTTAAAGACCTTACAATATCAATAGCGTTTGAACTGGTGCAGCAAACATCCGCTTCGGCTTTAACTTCCGCTGTCGAATTTACATAGCAGACAACGGGAACACCGGGGTGCTGTGCTTTGAATTCTTTCATACGCTTCATATCAATCATATTCGCCATCTGGCAGCCTGAATTTAAATTAGGCAGAAGGACTTTTTTGTCAGGAGAGAGGATTTTTGCGGTTTCTGCCATAAAATACACACCCGCAAAAACTATAATCTGCGCATCGGTTTTAGCGGCAATCCTTGACAAACCAAGAGAATCCCCGACATAATCGGCTACATTGTCTATCTCGACATTTTGATAACAGTGCGCAAGAATTATCGCCCTGCGCTCTTTTTTAAGTTTATTTATTTTCTCTATAATCTCTTGCATCTAAAGGATATGCCTTTTGTTGTTACATTAGATTATTTTATTATAGCAAAAAAATAATTAAATAAATTTATGTTTAAAAGTTTTTTCACCTTTTGCATAAGGCTCAACCGTCTGATAAGAACCAAAAAGCTTGTATTTATATATTGTTAGACCATCTAAACCTACAGGGCCTCTGGCATGGGTTTTATTTGTGGAAATCCCGACTTCCGCACCAAAACCATACCTGAAACCGTCAGAAAAGCGTGTGGATACGTTATGATAAACTCCTGCCGAGTCAACATAATTCATAAACTTTTCCGTATTTTCTTTATTTTCACTCAAAATCGAATCCGTGTGGCCCGAGCCGTATTTATTTATATGCAAAATGGCTTCATCAACATCATTTACGATTTTTAAAGAAAGGATTTTATCACCGTACTCATGTGAAAAATTTTCGGGATTTTCTATAATTTCAACTCCGGCATCACAAAGCGCTTCTTTAAGTTCATTAAGCGCGGGATAATTTTTGTGCACGAGTATAGTTTCAACCGCATTGCAGGCGCTGGGGTACTGAACTTTGGCATCAACACAGACTTTATTTGCAAGTTCTATATCGGCAGACTCATCGACAAAAATATGGCAAATACCTGAAGCATGTCCCAGAACAGGAATTTTGGTATTTTCCTGAATGTATTTAACAAGTTTGTTTGAACCTCTTGGGATAATTAAATCCACATACTCATCAAGCCCGAGAAGCCCCTTAATGTCTTCCCTTGAAAACACAAGATTTATGGCATTTTCAGGAAAATTTTCAACGCGCTCAAGTGCTTCGTTTATAACTTTTGCAATAGCAGCATTTGTGTGATTGGACTCTTTTCCGCCTTTTAAAATCACTGCATTGCCTGATTTTACTGCAAGAGAAGCAATTTGCGATATTACATCGGGGCGCGCTTCAAAAATAACGCCTATGACACCTATGGGGCAGGAGATTTTTTTAAGCACCAGACCGTCATCAAGTTCTTTTGTCCAGAAAACCTTATTTACAGGGTCCTCAAGAGAAATAACATCTTCTATTCCCTTTAACATATCGCGCATTTTGTTTTCATCAAGTTTCAGACGCGCATAGGTAGATTGGGTTATCTCGCCTGACTCTACAAGGCTTTTGGCTTCTTCTAAATCTTTTTTATTGGCTTCAAAAATTTCATCTTTATGAAGTTCAAGATTTTTTCTCACAGCTTCAAGCGCCGTGTTTTTAAGCTGCGTACCGGCGCCTAAAAGCTTAAGCGAAGCCTCTTTTGCAGATTTTGCAATGTCTTTTATATTATCCATTTTTTTATCCTTATAAAATTACAAGATTGTCCTTTATGACAACATCGTCATCGCCCTTGTAGCCTAAAATTTTCTCTATTTCATGGCTGTGGGCGCCCATAATTTTTCTGCATTCATCAGAGCTGTAATTTACCATGGCGCGCGCAAATTCTCCGCCTTCTTCATCAAAAATACTTACAATTTCACCGGCTTTAAAATCACCCTTAACACCTGTAATGCCTACCGCAAGCAGGCTTTTCTGCTTGTCGATAAGAGCCGATTTTGCTCCGGCATTTACGGTAATTTCACCCATAATGTTTGTAGCGTAGGCTATCCAGCGCTTTTTGTGCGAGAGGATTTTATTTGGCAAAAATATAGTTCCGACATTTTCCTCTTCAAAAATTCTTTTGATTATACGCGGCTTTTTGCCGTTAACTATCATTGCATAAAGACCCGAAAGGTTTACAACCTTTGCTGCGGAGAGCTTTGTCACCATGCCGCCTCTGCCGCCTGCAGACGCACCCGAGGCAAGTTTTTCGATTTTTGAGTTTACTTCTTCCACGACATCTATTTTTTTAGCGTCGGGATATTCTTTGGGGTTTTTGTCAAAAAGTCCGTCAATGTCTGACACCATAACAAGCAAATCAGCGTCCAGTTTGGATGCTACAATAGCGGAGAGTTTATCATTATCGGAAAAGCAAACATGTACAAGTTCAGAAGGCAAAACCGCGTCATTCTGGTTAATTATGGGTACAATACCCAGTTCAAGCAGTTTTGAAAGAGTGTTTCTGAGGCTTAAATATTTTTTTCTGTTTGAAAAATCATCCTCGGTTACAAGAATCTGGGCAACGGAAATGCCGTATTTTTCAAAACCGTCCTGCCATATACGCATTAAAATCTGCTGTCCCACAGATGCTGCCGCTTGTTTTAGAACATTACTCTGGCTTGTATCGACACCCAGTTTTTTGGCGCCTATGCCGACGGCGCCCGATGTCACCACAAGCACTTCTTTGCCTTTTTTCCTGAGCAGAGAAATATCCTCAATAAACGAATACATATGCGTGAGCGAGATTTCGCCCTCTTCGTTTCTTAAAATATTTGTTCCGAATTTAAAAACTATTCTGTTCGCGTCGTTTATCATTTGACCTTAAAACCTATCAACAAAGATATTTCCGTATGTTCACAGCCCAGGGATTGAGCAAGAGCCTCATTTGTAACCGCGCCTCTAAATGTAGAAACACCGCGGCTCAGGGCTTCATCTTCTTTTAGCGCCACAAATGTACCCTTTTCACCCAGATTTTGCAGGAAGGGTAAAATCGCATAAGAATACGCATAAGATGCGGTTTTTGGCACATAAGAAGGAATGTTCGGCACCGCGCAGTGCAGCACGCCGTATTTTTCAAAAACAGGATTATCCAGAGTAGTCACCCTGTCTATTGTTTCGACATTTCCGCCCTGATCAATAGCAACATCTATAATGACCGAACCTTTTTTCATAGTTTTTACCATATCGGCGCTTACAAGCTTGGGCGCGCGCGCGGAAGGTATTAATACCGCGGTTATAAGTAAATCCGCTTCTTTAACCTGCTCTGCTATTGTTGAGGGATTTGAATAGTACGTTTTTATCTGACCCGAGAAAAACATATCCAGCCTTGACAGCCTTTTTGAATTTATATCAAGCACCGAAACATCAGCACCCGTGCCAAGAGCTGCCTGAGCCGCGTTTGAACCTGCTACACCGCCGCCCAGAATAACTACTTTTGCAGGCGCAACACCCGGTACACCGCCTAAAAGCAGACCTCTGCCGCCGTTTTGTTTTTCTAAAAATCTTGCACCCATCTGCACGCTCATTCTGCCCGCAACTTCGCTCATAGGTCTTAATAAAGGAAGCTCCCCGCTTTGAGTCTGCACGGATTCAGTTGCGATGGCGCAGACTTTTCTCTTTAAAAGTTCGCGCGTAAGTTCTTCTTCAATTGCAAGGTGAAGATAGGAAAAAATCGTCAAATCTTCTCTGAAATATTTATACTCGGACTTCTGGGGCTCTTTTACTTTTACTATAATATTTGATTCCGCCCAGAGTTCTTCCGCATTTGCAACAATCTTTGCACCGGCTTTCTCATACATAGAATCGTCAAATCCGCTTAATTCGCCGGCGCCTGTTTCAAGCGCAACTGTCAGCCCTTTATGTACCAACATACCGACAGAATCAGGCGTCAGGGCTACACGGGTTTCACCTTCTTTTAATTCTTTTGGAATGCCGAAATTTACTTTCATATCAACCTTTTTCTAAAGTCTTTCTTTTATTGTTTCTTTTGCTTCTTCTATTTCATCAATAATAAGTGTTATTGCTTCTATTCTGTCTTTGGCGGAAATCACGGGACGACCCACAACCATATAATCAACGCCCGCTTCAATAGCGTCGGTAGGCGTTACCACACGAACCTGATCATCTACCACAGACCAGGTCGGGCGAATGGCGGGGCAGACAATTATAAATTCATCACCGCAGACTCTTCTTATGGCGCCCACTTCGGAAGCTGACGCCACAACACCGTCAAGCCTGGCTTCAAGTGCTACTTTTGCAAGGCGCGATACATATTCATCAATATTCATATTGACGTTTAATTCCTGATTAAGTGTTTTTTGCCCGAAACTCGATAAAAGTGTAACACCTAAAATCGTCGGAGCGGGTTTGTCGTATTTTTTAGCGACTTCGCGGCACAGGCGGCAGGTAGTGGAAAGCATTTTAGAACCGCCTTTAATATGGAGGTCGAAAAAATCCACATCGTTTTTCACAAGGTTGGCGCTTGCACGCGCAACAGTATTTGGAATATCGTGGAACTTTGCGTCAAAAAAGACTTTTGCACCCATATCATGAATCATTTTAACGGAATCATAACCGCAGGCAGTATAAAGCTGCAGACCCACTTTAAAATATCCGACATAGTCTTTAAGCTGAACTACAAGCCCGCGGGCTTCTTCAAGAGTATCGACATCAAGTGCAAGAATAATTCTTTCGACTGCATTTTGGGGTTTTTTTACAACCATCTGGCTAACCTTAAAAAACTGATATAGTATAAGAATTTTAGCACTTCAAAATCATAATTGCAACCGCGCCATACAGAAGCAAAAAGCTGTAAAGAAATGTAAATAATCCCGCGTATACTGAAATACAGGGTGAGAAAAATTTTTTATTTAATTGTAAAAAGAAAATTTTTAAGGATGGAGTGCAAACTCTGTTTTTGAACATAAGCGGGGGATAAAGAACAATCAAAACCTCACGGGCGCAAGGCTTGTGAGGTTTTAAGTTTACAAGAGACAAAATAAATGCTATTATGTAGCGGTAGTTAAAAGGAGTGTTGTTTATGAAAAAATATTTAGGTCTTGCTCTTGCACTTTGTTTAAGTGTAAGCTCGGTTTTTGCCGCAAGCGAGTTTGGCAATGCTTTTAAAAATGCCGTTAAAAGCGATTTAAACGCTGTTAAAGAAGCGGCAAAACAAGATATCGCAGCAAAGAAAAACGAAGCTGCAAAACAAAAACAGGCACAAAACAAAGCTAAAAAAGCTGAAATAGAAAAGAAAAGAGCCGAGCAGCTAAAACCCATTGAAGCCGAAATCAAAGAAAAGCAGCAGCTTATCAAACAAACAAACAATGACAAAACTCTGCTTCAAACACAAAAAACAATCAGAATAAGAACTTATGAAAGACAGCTTGAAACTTTGAACACAAGAAAAGCTAACGTTAACAAAATCTACGATGCACAATTAAGAGCCATCGGATACTAATATTAACTTTAGTAAAGAATTTTATAAATCTCCGTGATTAAATACAATTACGGGGATTTATATTATTAAGAAGGTAGTGAAAAGAAAGATTTTGTTATGAAAAAAACTTTTGTCGTTGTGCTGATGGCATTTTTCGGTCTGTGTGCATGTATTCAGGGCGCTTTTGCCAAAGAAAAACTTACACTCAACGCCCCTTATGATGAAATGCCCTCTGAAATTCAAAACAGCGACACTTTTGTAGAGCAGCTCTACGTGCAGGAAAAAAGAAGTTTCGACCAAAAAATTTCACAAAAGAAAAACTCAAACCCCAAAGTTCCGCTTTATCAATACAAAAAACTCGCTCCGAGCGCCGATGAACAAAAAAGAGGCATTGAAGTTATAGAATAATAATCTCTACATCCAGGGATTGGTGTTTTGATATCTTTGATAGTATTCGTTATTCAGTTTTGAAAAATTTTCCCAGAAAGAGCCTTTTTGAGGGTTTTTTACATATTTTTGATTACTTAGGGCATAATCAATCGGCACGGAATCTCCCTTAATCGCCGCAGGCAGGGGGGCAAAAGGCGCGCTGTTTTTAATAGTTTGAAGCGCAAGAGAATCAAAAGCCTTGTCATCCGATGATTTTATTATACAAACATCATCAATCCGCCCGGTTTTTTTAATGGAAAAATGCACAATTGCGGCCTTTAGCGTTTTATTGTTAAGATTTTTAGGATCCCACCTTTGCTGAATCTTCTCTTCGAGGGAAGCAATATAGGCCGACCATTCGCTCTGGCTGATAACAGAGCGCTCTTTTTTAAAAAGAGATAAAATCAAAACATAATTTTCGCCTGAATATTTAGGCGCAGCAAATAAAGAAAGGCTAAAGGATGCAGGCATGAAGCTTTTTTCCGCCATAGTAAAAGGAGGGAGGGCTTTTAGCGCCGAAACTACCTTTTCATCAGTCCTTGTATTTCCGGAACTCTGGGTAATTTTTATGTTTGTTAATTTACCCGAAGGCGAAATGTCGCCCTGAAAAATCATATTGTTCTGAACTTTTAGCGAGCGTGCATTCAGAGAATTTTTAACAGCTTCTTCTATCTTGAGTCTGTAATTTTTCTTTATATTATATGCCTGCTCATAAGTGTACGCACTCTCTTCGCGTGCTTCGTAAGCGCAGTTCACGGGCACGATAAAAGTAAATAAAAATGCGATTAAAAGGGGAATTATTCTCAATTTCATATTGGGATTATAACACGGTACAGGTACAAAAAGATTCCCTCATAAAGAGTAGTTTTAGTTAAAAGGCGAAAGCTGCGCATAGCGCCTGCAGGGGAAAATCATCGTATGCTTTGCACTTTGAGCCCCTAAAGATTCGGGAATTTTATCAAAAGGCTCCGCATCTTTAATAGCCTTGAGCGCAGCTTCATTATTTTGTTCATATTTTGAAGGCACAAGAATTTTTAAATCCTTCACCGTGCCGTCATTCAATGCTTCAAAAGTTATTTTAATATCAACCGCATCGTGTTTAATATTGGATTTTTTCCAGTTTTGCTGGACTTTATCGGCGCATTTGCTCATATAGTTTTCAAGCTCGGGGGGAACAATATCCGAAACTGTGGTATTTTGAGCATTTAAATTAACCTCAAGTCCGTTTTGGGAATTCTTTTGAACTTCCTGCGCAGAAAGATTTCCTGCAAATGCCAAAACCAATATTAACAAACAAAATAATTTAATTTTCATTATCAACCCCTTAAGATTAAGCCGGCACCTATAAACATTTTCCGGTAAAAAAGAATTTAATGACCGCTTTACTAAAATGCTGTCCCCAAGGGAACTTCCCGAGTTTGGGAGGGAATGCAAGTCTTTGCATGATTCGAATTCCCCCGGAATAAATATTTACTTATCAAGTTAAATGGTACCCCCAAGGGAATTCGAATCCCTGTCTACACCGTGAAAGGGTGTTGTCCTAGGCCTCTAGACGATGGGGGCCCGAAACTTATTTTCTGTCATTGTAAACAAACAGTCCGATAATGTCGTTGAGTTTGTTTAATTGTTTTTGATAATTTGCACTCTGTTTTTCAAGATTACGAATATTTGTTTTGTATTCCTGGATTGTATAATTGCAGTCTTTAATTGAGCTGTTTAAGCAATCTCTGACTCGTTGAGCGTCTTGCAAAACACTTTTCATCGGAATACCCAGCGCCTCGATTGTCTGACGAATAATCTGCGCGCCTGTTTGTCTCGGAACACCTGTAGGAAGCTGGCTGATAAGTCTTTTTAAGACGTTAATGTTGTTTGGCATCTCAAACTCTTCGGCAACCTCATCTTCCTCGGAGTTGATGGAGAGTTTTAAGTCCGGCGCCTGTTCGATTTCATCCACATCTACGGAAAAGACGGGGTTGTAATCGCTCTGCATGTCATTTTTTTCTTCTTCATCATCGAGGTTAAAAGAAGAATCGTCGAATGTTTCATTAGTTTCCTGATAATCAATTGTATCAGATACACTATCTGTATCTATCTCAAGAGTATCAAGGTTTTCTTCTGCCACATCCTGTTGCTTTAATGCGTCAGCAATTTTCTTTCCCATATTTTTAGGTAGATTATTGTTTTGCAACTGCAACTCTCCTTTTCCTTGCGTGAATAATTTTATTTTATAAAAAAAATAAAATTATTTCAACTAATTAATATATTCTCAAATAAATATTTCTTGTCAAGTAAAAGGCGTAAGCCGGAGTAAAAAAGGCAGACACAGTGACTAAAGTTTTGCAGCCGGCTGCATATAAATCCCGGGCTTTGGCACAGGAGACAGCAGCCCCCGCCATAAAAGCGCGGAAAATTCCCAAAATAAAAACCCCACATAAATTGCAGGGTTGTGTGTTGTTGTGCTTCGGGATTGTGTTGTTAGGTGTTGATAATGCTTACTCTCATTATGCAATGAGATTTAATTTTGTTTGTTCCAGGCCTTTGTCAATGCTTTCCGTTCTTTCTTTAACGGTAGAATTAAAATTGAACAAAGGAGAATTTTTTAATGTTCCTACAAAACCGGTAAAAAGACCGCCGATACCGCCTTCAACCATGTCATTGCTTACTGCGGGGGCTTTAACCAGTTCATTGCTTCTGTAGCCGAAGCTTATGTTGTTTCTATTTAGTGTATTATTTACATTTCTTATTGCATTTATAGCTAACATTTCTCTTTTCTTTAACCTCTTGTTTTTTGTTTTTTAGTGTTTGTCTAACACTTTATCTTTATACTCACATTATGTACCTAAAAAATTTATTTGTCAACCCCTCTGTAAAAAATTTTTATTATCAGGCAGCACAAGGGTTTTAGGTATATTTTGAACATCTTAATAAAATATTAATGTATAAAATTGTCTAAATTACACTTATTTTTTAGCAATGTCATGCCTTAAAAAAGATTACCCGCCTGTCCTATTGTGAAGCTGACACATGTATTGTTATATAT
>ERZ1090881.560-NODE-563-length-17675-cov-12.428263_pt1 | contig 17675 bp, 19 predicted proteins | sample MGYA00478470_ERZ1090881 | MGnify/ENA primary metagenome ERZ1090881 (study PRJEB33644, sample SAMEA5815736) | chicken gut metagenome | biome: Chicken; feature: Gastrointestinal Tract; material: Caecum | place: Ireland | collected 2019-01-01 | study: A study of the...
CCAAGATATGTATAGCCGCCCGAAATTTTAGGATTAACGAGCACGGGATTAATCGGACTCGTCTGATACAAAGACGCACTTGCGGCATTAAAGGCAGCAGGATAGCTGACGCTGACATTTTGCGAACGCCCGTTAATAACAGTATTGTTATAATACCCGTTCCCTATAAATCTGTTATAGTTGTTGTTTATATTTGACTGCATAAGAATTCCTATGTTTTTTAAAAAAACAATAATACAAATTTATTGCCATTACCAGCGACAAAGTGTGAAGAAAATTAATCTAATGTTACAAAGAGCCGTGCAAAAAAAAATTGTTTCAAGTATTATATAAGTGATAAAAGTTGGAGCAATTTAATGGCACAAAACAAACAAATAGGCATACCCAGAGCACTTTCGTACTATAATTATTTTCCCTACTACTGGGGATTTTTTAACCATCTGGGCATAGATATAATATTAAGTTCGCCGACCACAAAAAAAACTCTCTCGGACGGTTCGGCGCTCGTAGTAACAGAAACCTGCCTGCCCGTAAAAGTTTATGTAGGCCATATTGTGGAACTTGTAAACAAGGGTGTGAAGAAAATTTTTGTACCTTCAATCCAATCAATTGCGCCCAAAATTTACAACTGCTCTAAAATCCGCGGACTGCCCGACCTTATAAGAAATGTCGTCAAGGGCGATTTTGAAATAATTGAAGCAACTCTTGATAAATCGGAAAAAAATCTCGGATTATACGAATTTTTAAAACAGGCGGTTAAACCCTTCGGTATTACCGATGAAAAACTTATAAAAGAAGCCTCGCGCGCAGGTTTTGTTGTCCAAAACAACTTTAGAGTAATGATGCAGCAAGGGCTTGATTTTGACGAGGCTTTAAAAAATGCAAAAAGCGGCAAAGTAGTAATTGCGCCAAGAATTGATGAAAAACAAGGAGTAATACACGTAGCGCTTGTTGCACACGGATATAATATTTACGACAAAAAAGCAAGCATGGATGTATTCAAAAAGCTAAAAAACCTCGGAGTTGTGGTTCACAGCGCCTATCAACTCACTGACGCAGAGCTTCTTAGCGGCATTAATGCGCTAGAGAGTGAGCCATACTGGGCAAATCAGATGGAAGTTACGGGCTGCGCCGGACATTATTTAAAAAACGACAAAATAGACGGGTTAATTACCATTACAGCATTTGGCTGCGGGCCTGATTCGCTTATGCTTGAGGATATTAAAAGAAAAGCCAAAAACTTTCAAAAACCGTTGCTGCACCTTTCAATTGACGAACATACGGGCGAAGCAGGCTTTGTAACCAGACTTGAAGCATTTTGCGACATGCTTTTCAGAAATAAAAGAGCAAAAATTACCCGAAACCTTGAGCAGAATATAAATGAAGATACAAAAACATTTGACAGCCTGAATGATATACTTACACTTAAAAAATAGGGCTACTCTTCAGAGTCATCTTCAATAATAGCCTGAGAAACGAGTTCAAATTCCTCATCATTCTCAATGGTTTCAAAGATGTACTCGGAATCATCCTGTTTTAAGCGCATCAGCACAATTTCACACTCGTCGTCATTGTCAACATCCGCATCAGCCGGCAGCAAAAGCGCGTAATCCACATCGTTTACCGTCACAATATCAAGAAGTTTAAGCTCTATCTCTTCACCTTCTTCACCTATAGTTTTAATTATCTCAAATTCACTATTGTCCATTTGTCATCTCTTTTCATTAATATAGTCCTGCAAAATAAGACAAGCGCTCTTTATATCTACAAGACCCTTGTTTTTTGTGTACTTTTTGCCTTCTTTTTTAAGAATTTCTTCAGCTTCAAAGGAAGAAAGTCTTTCATCATGATATAAGATTTTATATTTTCCATCAAGCGGTTTTATAAAATCAATGCAATTTTTTGCCTGCGGCCCGAGCGTCCCGTCCATGTTGTAAGGGACACCTATTAAAATTGTTTTTGTATTATACTTATCGCACAGTTTTTCAATTTCCAAAAGAGCCAGCCGGTCACCCTCAGGGCCTTTTTTTCTTTCTATTAAACCTGCTTCGGAACTTATAATCCACATAGGGTCGCAAATTGCGGCGCCTATTCTCTTGGTTCCGATATCAAGCCCGAGTATTCTCTCTTTTATGTCCATTTTTCCTCAATTACACTTATGGCATTTTTTGCAAAGTTATATGAATCAACCAACTCCTGTTTTTCTTTTTTTCTGCTTTTTAAAGTAAAAACCGACTTTGTATCCTTGCCCTGTGATACATGCGCCTTTTTCAAAAAATACTCATATATACTTCTTTTAAATATATGAAGCAGCATAGAATTTAGCACATCGGGGAGAAATATTGCCGAATAAAGCGAGGACGAGGTAGATTTCATATCAGCGAGAGCAAGTATATAAGATTGGTATTTTATTTTCTCGACAAAACGCTCCTTAAAACTTTCACGTCCCAAAAGCTTGCAGACACAATCCTTAAGAAGTACTTCGCACTTGTTAATATCAAAAACATCAGTCTTTTGAAGCTCATCCGCTATTGCATCAAACTCATCAAGTGTACCGTATTCATAAAACCAGCTTGAAAAAATATCCGAATTTAAAATCTTAAAAATAACGTCCTCGGATACGTTTTTTTTGCTCGTATTTTCTTCAAATAACGAGTTTATATCTTTTGAATACGGTGCAATATCATATGTTAGCTGCCGCCAGCAGATAAACTCGTAAGGCATTTTATGGCCTCCGCTCCAGCCGCGTGCAGACAACGTATCAAAAAGAAGCTTTCCGCACTCCAAGGGCAGGCGGGCGTTCAGAGAGGATTTAAAAAATCTGAGCAATATAACATCAAAGTCCTCTTTTAAAATTTCATCAAACCCGAAGGCACTTACAGGACCATATTCAAGGTTAAATACGGTAAAAAAAGTCTGGATGGCACCGTTTGTTTTTTTTCTTGCAAACACACAGGAAATGTTAGAATTACCATCGGCGGAAGAAAACCAGAAACCATAAGGAGAAGAGCCTTCAAACATCCCAGAGTAAATCTGGCATTCGTTTTTTATATCCCGCAAACCCGAAAACTGCATTTTTTTCAACCGTTTTGAGGCAAGTTCTGCAAGTTTTTCATCCCTGCACATCTTGGAGCACCACCTGAGCGCAGGGTATGCAAAGTAAGACTTTGAATCGGCAAGAGCTTCAATAATTTTTTCATTCACGCAAACTTCAGGATAAAAATAAGCAAAAGGTGAAAGAATATTGGCAAGTTCATCGCCTGAGTAATCTTCTATTATTGAATCCACAAGCATTTGTCTGTCATCGGCGCTCACGGTAAAATAAAAGTCGAAAAAATCAATCTGCGTTTCCGGACTAAGTTTTGCCTCTTCAAGAAATTTTTTAGTTTCCGTGTCAATTGCTTCATCGGGATTTAAAACACAAGCCTGAATAAAGTCATAGTCAACTTTTTGACCCTGTTCACGAAGCATATTAATAAGAAAAAGTTTTTTTGTATCAGCAACGCCCGAATCTGACAAAAGAGAAAGTATAGCTTTTGAAAGCACTTGAGGTTCGCACAGGGAATTCAAAATAAGCGCTATCACGTTATCATAAACAGAGCCTGTACCGGATATCTCCTTTAACAGCAGGGTTATTATAAACCCGCTGTCATTAATTTTTGAAAGCTCATCTATGCATTTTTCAACCTCGAAATCACGGGGAATAGCAGAACTCTTAAAGGGCAGCAAAAGCTGAAGCACATACGCCCTTATCTGGATTTTTGACATGTTTTGCACATCTGTCATCTTTTTGTGCCCCAGAGCAGGTCAAGTATCTTCTGCGCCTCGCCAGATAGTGCACCGTCTTGCAGAATAAGATACTGAACAGCAATAAGCGTACACTCGGAACATATATTTACACCCGGCCCCTTGACAAGTTTTGGCACCATTGTATTAGGCCTGCCGCAAAAACTGCAGTATTCAAGCTCTCTTTTAACCTCGGGCTCTTTTTTTTCTGACTGTTTTTTTGCCTTTGACCCGATTGAAACAACCTTTTTCTCGTTATCACTCATAAAAAAACCTTAAAAAATAAAATACTACTTAATATATTCTATATTTTTTTTTAATACTTTACAAGAAAATTAAGAAAGTCTTAGTTTTTTTGCCTTTTGCAGCTTTATTATCCTGTTTTTAAATTTTTCTTTTTGCTCAAGGGTCAAGAAAGGACTTTTGTCAATATTTAAAAAAACCTGTTCAAATTCAGAGTAATCGGCACTTACGCCGCAGAGGCGCTCATCATTGTAAAATTCAGGAAAATCATCCCCGGTGGATGTCCGCATGGCGCTTTGCCAGTTTTTGTAATCAAAAACAATATCACAAATATTAACGCCAAGAGGCTCACAATAGGGCTTTAGTTTTGAAAGCAGAACTTTTTTATACATCATAAGTTCCTGCAGAACATAAGGATTCTCGCAGCTTACAAACATCTTATCTCCTTTTATCTGCACAGGTTTTGAGGAGTTTAAAAATTTCTTACCCGCAATCTGCCCCCAAAAAGAAAAAATTGTGGAATATTTAATAGCCGCACTTTTATTTGAGCCGAACAAGCCCTCATTTATAATATCCGAAATAGAAAAAAAGTCGTCGTTCATATTATTTAAAAAGCGGTGCACGAAACTTGCACCGCTTTAAATTTTAATTATTTTGCACAAGCAAGAGCTTGTTCTTTTAATTTTGAAGCCATGGAAGTATCTTCCCACGGAACATCAAAATCCGTTCTGCCTATGTGGCCGTACGCGGCAAGTTTTTGATAGAATTTACCGCCGTTTTTGGCAGGAAGGTTTCTCAAGTCAAATTGTTTAATAATTGCAGCCGGACGAAGGTCAAAATTCTTTTCGACAAGTTTTGCAAGACACTCATCATCGATTTTACCTGTATTAAACGTATCAACAAGAATTGAAACAGGGCGGCTGACGCCGATAGCGTATGCAAGCTCAACTTCACATTTGCTTGCAAGACCTGCCGCAACAATATTTTTTGCCACCCAGCGTGCAGCATATGCAGCAGAGCGGTCAACTTTTGTCGGGTCTTTTCCTGAAAATGCACCGCCGCCATGACGGGCATAACCGCCGTATGTATCAACAATGATTTTTCTTCCCGTAACACCGGCATCACCCTGAGGGCCGCCGATTACAAATCTGCCCGAGGGATTGATTAAATACTTTGTTGTTGAATCAGGCTTAATTGCATCATTTGCAAAAACAGGCTCGATTACATATTTAATCATATCTTCGCGTATTATTTGCTGAATTTTTTGATTGTCACTGACACCGTTAATTTCAGGGTCATGCTGTGTTGAAATAACAATTGTATCTATTCTTGCAGGTTTTCCATCGACGTATTCGACAGTAACCTGTGACTTACCGTCGGGTCTTAAGTAGTTAACCGTTCTGTCTTTTCTTACTTTTGAAAGCTGCAGAGCCAGTCTGTGTGCAAGAGAGATGGGAAGAGGCATAAGCTCAGGTGTCTCATCACAGGCAAAACCAAACATAATGCCCTGATCACCCGCGCCTATATCAAGTGTTTCGTCTTTTGAGGTATCGGAGTTGTCGCTTCTTGTTTCAAGCGCTTTGTTTACACCGCCTGCAATATCACTTGACTGTTCATCTATACTTGTTAAAACGGCACATGTTTTATAATCAAAACCGCCGCCTTCTTCACCGTTATAACCGATTGATTTAATCGTATTTCTGACAACAGAGGGGATGTCAACATAGCAGTTTGATGTAATTTCGCCGCATACAAGAGCCATACCCGTTGTAACCGTGGTTTCAGCCGCAACTCTTGACTTAGGGTCTTTTGTTAAAAATTCATCCAAAATTGCATCCGATATCTGGTCGCACACTTTGTCGGGGTGTCCTTCGGTAACCGATTCGGACGTAAATAAAAAGTTTTTTAGTGCCATTAATACTCACTCCAATTACATTATAACAATACCAGTGTAACTTAAAAAAAAACGTGGTCAAATAATATTTTTATTCTATAATTACTTTATAAAGAGAATTTAAGAGGATTTAAGAGTATGGAATTGTCTTACAAAAAACAAAACTGCACACAAATTGACGAAAGTTATATAGGCAAAGAATGCACGCTTGCAGGCTGGGTTTCAACAGTGCGCGACCTGGGCGGCATAATCTTTGTCGAAGTTCGCGACAGAAGCGGACTGTTTCAGGTCGTAGCAGACCCGAAAGTTAACCCGCAGGTTTACGAAAAATTCCAACAGTTAAGGAGCGAGTTTGTAATTCAGGTGACAGGAAAAGTTTCAAAACGCCCTGATGACACAATCAATGAAAAACTAAAAACAGGTACGATTGAAATGTACCCCGACAATATAGAAATCCTGTCTAAAGCGATTGCGCTTCCTTTTGTGCTTGATGATGAGGATGTATCCGAGGAAGTCCGCCTTAAATACCGTTATCTGGATATAAGGCGCGAAAAAATGCTTTCCAATCTGGCATTAAGGCACAAAATCGTTTCCGCAATCAGAAACTATTTAAACAAGGAAGATTTCCTTGAAGTCGAAACGCCTAATCTCACAAAGGCAACTCCTGAGGGCGCGCGCGACTATCTTGTACCCAGTCGCGTACATGACGGAAAATTTTACGCACTGCCCCAGTCACCGCAGATTTTTAAACAGCTTTTAATGGTCGGCGGTATTGAAAAATATTATCAAATTGCCCGCTGTTTCAGGGATGAAGACTTAAGAGCCGACAGGCAGCCTGAATTTACACAGGTTGATATTGAAATGAGCTTTGTAAAACAGGATGATGTCATAAACATGGCAGAAGGACTTGTTGTTGACGCATTTAAAGCAGCGGGAGTTGAGGTTCAGGCACCCTTTAAGCGCCTCACCTGGAAAGAAGCAATGGAAAAATACGGTTCAGATAAACCCGATACCCGCTTTGGACTTGAACTTTTTGATGTTTCAGACATCATGGCAGCCTCAACTTTTGAAGCCTTTAAATCTGTCGTGGAAAAAGGCGGTACGGTTCGTGCAATCAAAATCCCGGGCATTGCGGGATATTCAAGAAAAGAAATGGATGATGTCAGAAATCTTGCCATTTCATACGGCGCAAAGGGTCTTGCATGGATAACATATATGGAAGACGGCACGGTAAAATCCCCTGTATTTAAATTCCTCACGCAAGAACAGATTGATGAAATTCAAAAACGCGCCGATGCCCAAAAAGGCGACATAGTATTCTTTGTAGCTGACGCACACAAGGTGGTTTTTGATGTTCTTGGCAGATTCAGACTTTATTTCGGCGAAAGACTCGGAATGATTGATAAATCCAAGCATGACCTTCTGTGGGTAGTTGATTTTCCTCTCTTTGAATACTCTGCCGAAGAAGACCGTTATGTAAGCGTTCACCACCCGTTCACAATGCCTGCTTATGAGGATTTAGACAAACTTGAAACAGATAAAGCAAATGTTAAGTCAATCGCTTACGATATCGTGTACAACGGAAACGAACTGGGCGGGGGCTCTATCAGGATTCACGACCCCGAGATTCAGGAAAAAGCCTTTAAGGCTCTCGGTTTAAGCGAAGAAGAAATTCATAATAAATTTGAATTTATGATTAACGCATTTAAATACGGCACACCTCCGCATGGCGGCATAGCACTGGGTCTTGACAGACTTGTGGCACTGCTTGTAAGGGCGAATTCGATAAGAGATGTTATTGCGTTCCCCAAGAACGCTCAGGCAAAATGCGTTATGACACAGGCGCCCTCCGAGGTTTCGGAAGAACAATTAAGAGAACTGCATATAAAACTCAGAAACCTCCCGAAAGTTCACTAATTTTCTTAAATAAAAAAGGCTCCCTTAAAAAGGAGCCTTTTTTACACAAGCATAAAATTTCTACATTACATCAACACCTGAATTAATGTTCTTGTAAATAATTCTCGACGCTTCCTGAATCATATCTCTTGCACTGTAATCATTATGCGGACGTTTAACAAGTATTACCACGATATATTTTCTACCATTCTGTGCATAAACCACACCCGCGTCACCGAGCATTTTACCTATGTCGCCCGTTTTATGGATTAATATTGCCTCGGGAGGCAGTCCCGCCTGCAAAAGGCGCCTGTTTTCAACATTTGCCATATATTCTTTTATTGTAATTTTACTTTTCTGGCTTAAAAAGCGCGGGTTATCAAGATTGTACAAGAGGGTTGCAATTTGTCTTGCGGTAATTTTATTTGTCCCCTCAAGGTCGGGCAGTCTGTTTTGAAGTTTTATTTCATCCAATCCCAAAGAGCGCATGGAAGAATTTATAGCAGCCATTCCGCCTGCTTCTTCAATCAGCATATTGGTAGCCGAGTTATCAGACTGCGTTATCATAATCTTTGCAAGGTAGTCAACAGAGAGCTTTCTGTTAAGAGGCATATACTGTAATTGGCCCGAGCCTGATGTTCTGTTTATATCGTTGTATAAAAGTTTCTTTGAAAGGCTTGTTTCATTAGTTCCCAGTTTCCCGGAACGGTCAATTTTTCTGAAAAGTTCAAACAGAACAGGGAGTTTGATTATACTTGCCGCGCTGAATGACTCATCAGCATTTATATCAACCTCTTTTGCGCTAGAATATTCCCAAACATACACCGAAGGATGCATGTTTGGATATTTTTTAAATAAATCTTCAAGCATGCCTTTTGTCGTTGTAAGCTCGCCGCTCTTTACAATACTCACAAGTTCTTTTGAAGATTTTTGAGCAGGCACCAATAAATTCCTGTCAAAAAGCCATGAATTGTGCAGGTAGTCAAGGTGTACGGAAACATAACGCGACATATCGGCATTTACTTTTCTATTCAAAATATGATTCAGAATAAGCGGCTCAAAGTAATCGGTATAAAGCACGGGGGCAATTACATAACAAAATACGGACAAAAATGCGCAGCAAAACAGAAACCTGGCAAGAGCAAGCAGCGGATTCTTCTTTTTTTTCTTTTTAATATGAACAGGCTGAACCCTGCCGGGGTATATTTTAACCGTTCCGTAAGAGTTCTCTCTTATATGTTGTTTTCTTAACTGCGCGGGCAATGCTCTATCCACCTACTCTACACTAACAGTTTAGCCCGTATTCAACAAAAAAACATAGTATATTTATATGAAAAAAAACAAAACAGCCAAAAATTATGATATACTATCAGCCATGAGGATAACTTTCTTTAAAAAATATGCTTTTTCCTGTATCATAGCGCTGTGTTTGCTCTTAAGTGCAGCTCATCAAACGTATGCAGACACAGTTATAAGCCCTCATCAGGAATCAAACGGCAGAATAAAAACCGTGAGCGCAGGTCTTATAGTTATCCGCGACAACGGCTCTGACCTTACATACAGAAGAGAAGTTAATAATGAATACTTTGGTGACGCCGTTATGTACAAAAAATATTTTTTCTCAAGAAAAACAATGCAGCTTATGGGGAGAGTTGAAAATCTTGACAGGCTTAATGCAATAATTTACACGCCTGCCGGAAAAATTGAAATTCAAAGATATAAAATTAAAGATATAATTATGAAAGTACCGGATAAAGGATATTAAACATGAATATTATTTTCTACAGTCAAAACGGCAGCAGCGAATACGCACAAATGATGATTGACAAAAACGAAGACTTCGTAATTCGCGAATTTAAATTTGATGAAGTTAAAAATTACAAAGAGGTTAACCCCGGGGTGCTTATTATGGACGCTCCTATAAATAAAATCAAAGACGTTTGTATGGTTACAAAATTTGAAACATCCGTGCTTATTATAGCCGATGAAATCCCCTCGGACTTAACAGTGAGAGCTGATTCATATGACTTTATTACAAGACCCGTTAACGAGTTTGAACTTACAACGAGAATCGAAGCACTTGCAAAAACCTCAAAGTATAGAATAAACCTAAAAAAACAGTCCGTAACGGATGAACTTACTGGTCTATACAACAGAAAATATCTCCACCACCGTCTGGAAGCGGAAATATCAAGAGCCAAAAGGTATGGCACACCTTTGTCCTGTCTGCTTATAGATATTGATTTCTTTAAAACCGTTAATGATATGTACGGTTACGACTGGGGTGATGTGCTGTTGAAAAAAATAGCACAAATGCTTGAAGCTCTTATAAGAAAAGAAGACATCCTGACACGTTACGGGGATGAGGAATTTATCTTAATTCTTCCCAATACGTCAGAGGATAATGCATACATATTTGCGGAAAGATTCAGACGCGACATTGAAAAAATGGAATTCATACCCGCAAACGAGGAAGAAAGGCACCCGATTACAATTTCAGGCGGTATTTCTTCTTATCCTTTCCTTGAAAATGTAGAAGAAAACTCTAATACAATCATAAGGTACGCCGAACATGCTTTATATGCAGCTAAAAAACACGGTAAAAACCAGATTGTAGAATTTTCAAAAATGAATCTGGACTACTAATGCTCACTAAAAGAATAATTCCCTGTCTGGATGTAAAAGACGGGCAAACGGTAAAAGGTGTAAATTTTGAAAACCTAAAATACGCGGGTGACCCTGTAGAACTTGCGAAGAAATATTCTCTTGAAGGCGCGGATGAACTTGTTTTTCTTGACATTACAGCAACAAATGAAAAAAGAAAAACAATAGTCGAACTGGTCGAAAGAGTTGCAAAAAACGTGTTTATACCCTTTACGGTGGGCGGCGGGATAAACTCTACAGAAGACATAAGGGCTATTTTAAATGCAGGCGCGGATAAGATTTCACTCAATTCCGCCGCGGTTAAAAATCCCGAACTTATAAGCGAGTGTGTTAATTATTTCGGCTCGCAGTGCATAGTTGTTGCAATTGACGCCAAAAAAATCGACAACGAGTATTTTGTACACATTAATGCAGGCAAAAAAAATACAGGTATAAAACTCAAAGATTGGGCAAAAGAGGTGCAAAGAAGAGGGGCAGGTGAAATACTCCTTACTTCAATGGATTTTGACGGCACACAAAAAGGCTTTGATATTGATATGAACAGACTTGTATCCGAAACGGTTCACATTCCCGTTATCGCTTCAGGCGGAGCGGGGGCGGACAGCAGACACTTTAGAGATGTTTTTGAAAAAACAAATGTTGACGCGGCGCTTGCGGCTTCTATTTTTCATTTTGACACCCTGCCCGTTAAAACACTGAAAAAAGAACTTGAGGACTATGGAATCTTAACAAGGAAAACGCACTAAAAAACCGGCTTTAAAAAGCCGGTTTTTTAGTTGTAGTAAAGGTAAATGGGCTTATCAGCTTTTATTAGCTGAACATTTTGAAAGAATTTTCGATGTTGCTTTGAATAACTTTTTGAACTGATTCAAATTCTGTTTCAACTGCTTTGTGTTGTGTTTCAATTTGTTTTTGGTCTGTTTCAAGTTTTTTATCTTGAGCTTGAACTCTTGCGGAAGCTGATTGATATTCGGCCTGAGCAGTTGCGTCATCGTCAGTATAGTAGTTGTCTTGTACTTCTGCCATACCCGACCAGGAAACAGATGTCCAGTTGCCTGTAACTTCGCCTGTATTGCCCAAATCTTGGTTTCCTGTTTTATCGGTATTTACGAGCTGCTCAATAATGAACTTGCCGTTTCTCAAACCTTCTTGGAAGTAATTTTCTGTTTCAGATGTATCTGCGATTTTGCTATCAACGACATATTCAACATAAACGTCATTTCCGCTTGCATCTACACCGCTTACAATTGCTCTGTTGCCTTCAACTTTTACGTTTATACCGTCGCCTGAGTAACCTGTGTCTGCCGCTGTTTTTGGCAATTCGCTTACATCTGATACAACAACCTGACCGCGTGCGTTTCTGATACGATAATCGGATATACCGTTTTCATCTTCATTTCTACCGTAGTCGATAAGATTCTTGTAAGTTAAGTTAACCGTTTGTGTTTGGTTTGCTTCACCCATTTTGACCTGTCTGGTGAGCTTCATTTGTCTGTTTGCCGTAGCACGAGCATACTTCGATGAAACCGTTTCCAGTTCTGTTGCAAGAATAAGTCTTCTTTGAGAGATTTCTTGAGCGCGATATTCTAAGTCGCTCTTTCTTGCTGTGAGAAGTAATAATCTACCTTGGCTTGCTGCTAGTCCCATATTATACCACCTTTACATTTCTTACTTATATAAAAACATGTAGTATATACTGATTTCATAAAAAGTATATATCGTTACATTTCTTTACATAAGCACCTAGGAAATCCTTTCTGATTTTACTATTCCCATATTGTAACCCTGTTAATCATTATTTCGACAGTTTTTTTAAAAACTTTAGAAAAAGTATAATATTATGTTAAGAATTGTAACTAAAGACAATGTAAGAATTATTAATGCAAAAATAAACAGCTTATTGTAAAATAGGTACAGAGGGAATTATGGATAAGAAAAAGACAATAATAATAGCGCTTCTTGCGGCTATAGGGCTTGTGTTAACTTTTGAACTGGCTTTTATATTTTTCAAGGTAAACTTCAATGAAACATACAGCGCCAGTTTCTGCTCGGTAAATAATCTCATAGACTGCGACGGAGTCGCAAAAACAAATTATTCAATGTTTTTAGGCATTCCGCTTGCACTGTGGGGAATGTTTTACTACCTTTTAACGTTGTTTTTAAATTTTGTACACATTATTCAAAACAGGTTTAAAAACACGATTTTTGATGTTTTTAAAAACCCCAAAAGCTACATTGCAGCACTGGGGCTTGTGTCCTTTGCGGTTTCAATATGCCTTGCAACAATTTCCATATTTAAAATAAATAAAATCTGCGTGCTCTGCTTTGTAACATATTTTATTGACCTCTTTATTGCTTTTGCCGCAAAAAGCAAGGGTAGTTTCTTTGTGCAGGATATTAAAAATACCATCCTTGACTTTATTGACGGGGTTAAAAAATATACACTTCTTTTTATTGCCGCAGTGCTTGTATTTACCGGTTTTGTAACATATACAAGCGTTTCCCTGGTATTTTCGCCCCAGCAAAAAATGCAGAAATCTTTTGAAGAATTTATGCAGATGAAAAAAAATAAATATGCCGCAAGCGGCAATGTTATGGGAAATCCAAAAGGCAATAAAATTTATGTATACAGCGATTTTCTGTGTCCCTTTTGCAGAATTACAAACATTATGGTAAGTAAATTTGCACATGAGCAAAAAGATGTTCTTGTCTTACATGAAAACTTCCCGTTAGACTCCTCCTGCAACAAATATGTACCCAACACGGTACACCCGGGTGCCTGTGTGCTTGCAAAATATGCGCTTGCCGCCGAAAAACAGGGTAAGTACTGGGATATGGCAAATTTGCTTTTTGATGAGCAGCCAAACAGCGAAGCAGATATATTATATTTAAGCGAGAAAATAAACATTGATGTGGCACGTCTTGTAAATGACGTAAATTCGCCCGAAATAGAACAAGAACTTTACAACCAAATAGAAAATGCACATGCAAAAGGTATTTACGGCACGCCGACAATTGTTATTGACGATATACCCTACATAAGTGCAATGCCTTATTACAAAATTCAACTCTTGTACAAACAGGCGCAAAGGCGCCACAAAGAGGCAAAAAGTGAATAAAATTCTTCTGCATGCCTGCTGCGCCCCCTGTGCTTCATATCCGATAAATCTCCTCAGAGATAAAGGATATGAGCCTGCGGTATATTTTTACAATCCCAATATATACCCGCAGGACGAGCACGAAAAAAGACTTGACGAACTTATCCGCTATGCACAAAAAGAAAATTTTGAACTGATTTATGAACCGTACACGCCGGATGATTTTATAAAAATTGCAAAAGGGCTCGAGAATGAGCCCGAAAAAGGAAAGCGCTGCGAAAAGTGTTTTTATCTGAGGCTGTCAAAAACTGCACAAAAAGCCGCCGCACTTAATATACCCGAATTTACAACCACACTGACCGTAAGCCCGCACAAAGTTTCATATCAGGTATTTTGCGCGGGCGAAATTTGTGCAGAGCAATACGGGGTAAAATTTGCACCGTATGATTTTAAGAAAAAAGACGGTTTTAAAATTACACAGCAGATTGCACGCGAAAATAATATGTATAAACAAACATACTGCGGCTGTATCTATTCGCTTCACAGCAGAGATTTAAGAGCCGATGCGATATCAGCGCTTCCAAAAATATAACTTCCCGCAACCAGTGAATTTGCCCCGAGGCTTTTACAGATATTTGCGGTTTTATCATTTATGCCGCCGTCAACCTGAATATATAGATTTTCTTTTTTTAAAATGCGGGCGTATTCCTTAACATCGGCAATTTTTTGTACACAGTCATGCATAAACCTCTGCCCGCCAAAACCCGGTTCAACCGTCATTATAAGCACTAAATCAAGATAGGGGATAAACTTTTTAATCTCATCGACGGGAGTTTTGGGTTTTATGGAAAGACCCGCCATAATATCTGCCGATTTAATTTCTTTAATTATATCAAGGGTCAAATCCTTTTGAGCCTCAAGATGAAAAGTGATAATATCCGAACCTGCCGCAATGAAATCTTTCACATACTTCTGCGGCTCGGATATCATAAGGTGCACATCAAGCGTTGCATTTGTTATTTTTCTCAGAGATTTAACAACGGGCGCTCCGATTGTAATATTAGGCACGAAGTGACCATCCATTACATCAATATGCACCCACTTTGCGCCTGCATCAGTTACGCGTCTGATATCACGCTCTAAATTTGCAAAATCAGCCGATAAGATAGACGGGGAAATTATTGTTTCCATAAACCCTCACTTTTTAAAAACTCAAGCGCATTTGCGGCAGCGTCCTGCTGTGCAAGTTTTTTTGAAGTGCCCGAGCCCTTGCCCAGAATTTTACCCTCAAAATAAACGGCAACTTCAAAAGTACAATTATGCTCCGAGCCTGTTTTTGAAACAAGAACATACTCGGGAAGCGTGTGGTTTTTCTCCTGTGTATACTCTTGCAGGCGCTGCTTGGGGTTGATTTCTTCAAGCTTTTCTTCGATTTTACACATATCGCAGGAAAAATTAGAAACTATAAAATCCTCGACCTCGATATATCCTTTTTCTTTTCTTGTTAAATAAATCGCACCTAAAAATGCCTCAAAAGCACAGGCAAGAATAGATTGCTTGTTTTCCCCGCCTGTTTTTCTTTCGTTTTTTGACATTAGAATATACTTATTCAGCCCGATTTTTATCGCAAACTGCGCAAGTGTTTTATCCGCAACAATCTCGCCCCTTAATTTTGACAAAAGCCCTTCTTTGTAATCAGGATATTTTGAATATAAATATTTGCTTATAACAAGTTTTAAAACGGCATCCCCCAGAAACTCAAGCCGCTCGTAAGAGCATTCTATGGGAATATCAGCTTCATGGACATAAGAAGTATGGCGCATGGCTTTCTCAAAAAGCGAAAAATCATCGCTTGAGCCGAACCCCAGTTTATCTAAAAATTCACAATAGGCAAGCTCTCTATCAGAAGTAGACATTTATTGCACCCTGAACATATTTAAAAAACTCAAGTATAATATTGTGTCCGTAGGCAAAATTTACAAAGAAATAGTACGCAACAGGCAGTGCAAATAAAAACCCGTCCGTTCTGTCAAGGATTCCGCCATGCCCGGGGAGAATATTGCTCGAGTCTTTAACTCCCGCGTCACGCTTTACAAGAGATTCGGAAAGGTCGCCGAGCTGAGCACTCACTGTAATCAAAAACCCTGCAATGAGTGCCTGCAGCAAGGTCAGTTTTGTATAAAAAACGCCCGCGGCAGCGACAAGAAGTGCCGCAAAAGTTGCACCCAGCGCGCCCTCGATTGTTTTTTTCGGGCTGATAACAGGGGAAAGCTTATGCTTGCCAAACTTTGACCCGAAATAGTATCCGCCGATATCCGTTGCAACAACTATCAAAAAGACAAATATAACAAGCCACAGTCCTTCATTTATACCTATTTGAAACGCATTTATCCTGTCAGAGCTTATCTGCCTTATTAAAAGCAGGTGGCATGGCAGCCAGCCCGAGTACAAAAACCCGAGCACGGTTGTTGCTACATTAACTATATACGGCTGACGCCCCATAAAAAGCACCATAAGAAACGAAGCCATTATGGCAAGTGAAATTATCGAAGGCAAAAGGTCGAATCGCCTGAAAAATATAAGCAGAGCAAAAGCAAAATCCGTTAATAGAATCAGCGACAGGCTCGGATGAAAGCCCTTTGTTCTTAATATTTTTACATATTCAATAGAACCAAGAAATATAACAACAAGCAAAAAGCCTAAAATGGGCAAGCCGCCCATAAAAAGGCACACCAGAGCAACGAGAGAAATAATTACCCCCGTAATTACTCTCATTATTTTATTTTGCTTTTGAGCCTCATCCACTATACCGTCAAGACCTCTTTTTCTTTTTCAACAACCACTTCATCAACAATGGCTATATATTTATCCGTAAGTTTTTGAACTTCCGCCTGAGCGTCTTTTACGGCATCTTCGGGCATATTTTCCGACTTTTCAAGTTTTTTGACATCGTCTGTCATATCACGACGGACATTTCTGATTGCAACTTTTGCATTTTCACCCATTGCCTTTACGTCTTTTGAAAGCTGCTTTCTTCTGTCTTCCGTTAAAGGAGGAAACGCGAGGCGCACAACAATACCGTCAGAGTTGGGCGCAATACCCAGTTCTGCTTTCACTATGGCTTTTTCGATTTCTTTAATAATTGTTTTATCAAAAGGTGTAATCACAAGGGTTGTACCCTCTGCAACACTTACCTGGGCCATCTGACGAAGAGGAGTCGGGGCACCGTAGTAATCTACCATAACTTTATCCAAAATAAGCGGATTAGCCCTGCCTGTCCTTACTGTAGCAAGCTCTTTTTTAAGCTGGGCTACGCATTTTTCCATTTTTTCTTTACCTGAGTTTTTAATTTCGTCAACTGACATTTTTATTCTCCTACATATGTTCCGATATTTTCATGTTTCAAGATTTTTATAATACTGTCTTTTTGGGCAAAATCAAATACAAAAATGGGTATGTTATTTTGTTTACAAAGAGAGCAGGAAGTTAAGTCCATTACTTTGAGGTTATTCATAATAATATCATCATAAGTTATTTTATCGTATTTTTTAGCGTCGGGATTAATTCTCGGGTCATCCGAGTACACACCGTCTACGCCGTTTTTTGCCATAAACATAGCTTCGGCGCCGATTTCCGCTGCTCTGAGTGCCGCAGCGGTGTCTGTTGTAAAGAAAGGATTACCCGTACCCGCGGCGAATATAACCACCCTATCTTTTTCAAGGTGTCTTATTGCCTTAAATCTTATATAGGGTTCGGCGATTTTATGAATATCAAGCGCGGATTGAACGCGGCATGGAACACCGATTTTTCTTAATTCACTCTGAAGTGCTATTGCATTCATAACAGTTGCGAGCATGCCCACATAATCGCCCGACGCCTGGTCCATACCGAGCTTAGCGGAGTTTTTCATGCCGCGGAAAATATTTCCGCCGCCAACTACTATCGCAAGCTGGACACCCAAATCGTGCACCTTTTTAATTTCATTTGAAATCATCTCAACGGGCTTGGGGTCTATACCAAACTCCTGTTCGCCCAACAACGCTTCCCCGCTTATTTTAAGAAGTATTTTTTTATATTTTAATTCCGACATGATT
>ERZ1090881.561-NODE-564-length-17669-cov-32.001930_pt1 | contig 17669 bp, 15 predicted proteins | sample MGYA00478470_ERZ1090881 | MGnify/ENA primary metagenome ERZ1090881 (study PRJEB33644, sample SAMEA5815736) | chicken gut metagenome | biome: Chicken; feature: Gastrointestinal Tract; material: Caecum | place: Ireland | collected 2019-01-01 | study: A study of the...
GCTGTCATTTTCTCCATTTTGCACATATGAGCCGACTTCTCAGATACACCCTAGACCAGAGCCAGAGCCTCCTCGTCGCCCACCAGGATGAAGTCGGGGTGCATCTGCAGGATGGAGGCCGGCACCTCGGGGGTGACGGGGCCGAAGAAGGCTTTCTTGATGATCTCGGCCTTGTTGGCGCCGTTGGCGACCATCAGGACCTTGCGGGCCTGCATGATGGTCTTGATGCCCATGGTGTAAGCCTGCTTGGGCACCAGGTCCACATTGTTGTCAAAGAAGCGCTTGTTGGCCTCGATGGTGCTCTCGGTCAGGTCCACGCAGTGGGTGCCCAGCTCAAAGGCGTCCCCCGGCTCGTTGAAGCCGATGTGGCCGTCCACGCCGATGCCCAGCAGCTGCAAGTCGATGCCGCCCACATCCTGGATGATCTGGTCGTATTCACGGCAGGCGGCCTCGGCGTCGGGGTTGGAGCCGTCGGGTACATGGATGCGGTCGGGCTTGACGTTCACGTGTTTGAACAGATTCTCCTGCATGAAGTACCAGTAGCTCTGCTCATGGGTGCGGGGCAGGCCGCGGTACTCGTCCAGGTTGACGGTGGTCACGTCGGCAAAGTCCAGATCGCCCTTGTTGTACCAGTCCACCAGCTGGGCGTAGGTGCCCACCGGCGAGCCGCCGGTGGCCAGGCCCAGCACGCAGTTGGGCTTCATGATGACCTGGGCCGAAATGATGTTGGCCGCCTTGCGGGACATATCGTTGTAGTCTTTTGCGCGGATGATCTTCATAAGGGGTACCTCCGTTTTCTTTCCTTTTATGGGATCAGTATAGCAGAACTGTGTGGACGAATCATGAAGAAGCGGGCTATGCCAGAAAAGGGCGGCCCGCCGCCGGGGTAAAGAAGAGCCGCCGAAAGCGGGGCTGTTGAGCCCGCCCTCGGCGGCTATCGAAAGGGGAGACGGGGCAACCAGCCCCCGTCGGTTCATGTGTAAGATCAGAGCATCTTCTTCAGCTCATCGTAGACGAACTGCACCTTGGTGCCGATGATGACCTGGCAGGCGTTCTTGCTGGGGCGGACGACGCCGGCAGCGCCTGCGGCCTTGACGGCCTTTTCATCCACGGCAGTGTAGTCCTTGATCTCGAAGCGCAGGCGGGTGGCGCAGTACTCGACGTTCTTGACGTTCTCCTTGCCGCCCACGGCTGCCAGGACGCCCGCGGCGACCTGGGTGAAGTTGTTGTTGGCCAGGACGATCTTCTTCTCTGCGTCGGTGTTCTCGTCCTCGTCCTCACGGCCCGGGGTCTTGAAGTCGAAGGCCTTGATCAGGGCGTAGAAGACCACGAAGAAGACGATGGCTGCGCCGATGCCCAGAGGGATGATCATCCAGATGTTATTGGCTGCGGGCAGCTGCGAGGAGAAGAGCAGGTCGGTGGCGCCGGCCGAGAAGGAGAAGCCTGCACGGAAGCCGGTGTAGTAGGTGATGACGGTGAAGATGCCGTACAGGGCTGCGTACACCACATACAGGGGGAAGGCCACGAACATGAAGGAGAACTCGAAGGGCTCGGTGACGCCGCAGACAAAGGCACACACGGCGGTGGAGATCAGCAGGCCGGCGGCAGCCTTCTTGTTCTTGGCGGTGGCGATCATGGCGGCGGCGGCAGCCGGCACGCCGAACATCATGCAGGGGAAGAAGCCGGACATGTACATGCCCAGGCTCCAGGACACGTCGGCGCTGGTCTTGCCGGCCCAGAAGTTGGTCAAATCGCCCAGGCCGATGGTGTCGAACCAGAACACGTTGTTCAGGGCGTGGTGCATGCCGATGGGGATCAGCAGGCGGTTGAAGAAAGCGTACAGGCCCGCGCCGATGGCGTCCATGCCCTCGATGCCTTTGCCCAGGGCGACCAGAGCGCCAAAGACGAACGGCCAGGCGAACAGCAAGATGACCGACGCCACGATCGAGATGACCGCGGCGGCCATGGCCACGAAGCGCTTGCCGCTGAAGAAGGCCAGGAAGTCGGGCAGCTGGGTGTTCTTAAAGCGGTTGTAGGCAAAAGCGCCGATCAGGCCGCACAGGATGCCGATGAAGGGGTTGGAGATCTTGCTGAAAGCAAGGTACTCGGTGGTGCCTTCGACGACGTTGGGCATGATGGTGGAGACCACGCCGGTGCTCAGCAGCTGCTGGACCATCAGCCAGGATGCCAGGCCCGCCAGGGCGGGGGTGCCGTCCGGCTCGTCCGCCATGCCGACCGCAACGCCGATGACGAACAGGATTTGCATGTTGTCGATCAGGGCGCCGCCGGCCTTGACCAGCAGGAAGCCGATGATCTGTGCCAGGCCCTCGACCGTGCCGCCCTGCATGGTGGACGGGCACAGGAAGTAGCCGATGCCCATCAACAAGCCGCAGATGGGCAGCACTGCGACGGGCAACATCAGGGATTTGCCCAGTTTTTGCAGAAACTTCATCATAAGAAAAATCCTCCCTTGTACGCGCGGGGGCGGCGGAGGCCGCCCCATCGTTCAAGCTGTGGAACGGCGCTGCTGGTTGCCAGCCCGTTCACATTTGCGTAACAATATTGTAACACATTTCACGGAGAAAAGCTATAGATTTTTTGAGAAAAGGGGCTTTATTTGTGTGAATTGCATAAATGCGGCTGGGAAAAACATAAAACCGCTCCATATTTTATATTTCGCCGCAGGTATGCTGTTTCGGCGCAAAAATGCGGGCGCTGTTTCGTACCGCGGCGGCGGGCCGGTGTGGGGGAAGCTAAAAAAGAGAGCAAGAAAGCTGAAGTGGCCTCCCGCTCCCGGCGGCGTCCTGCTTGACGGACGGGCAGGCTATGTTATAATCATAGAAAACCCCAAGACACGACACACGACCCTGAAGGAGGCATAGTATATGGAATGGACCGACATCCGCCTGACGGTGGCACAAAAGGATGCCGAGCAGGCCGAGGCTGCGGCGACCATGATCGCCGAAGGCGGCATTTATATTGAGGACTACAGCGACATCGAACAGCAGGTGGCTGAGATCGCCCATGTGGACCTGATCGAGCCCGAGCTGCTGGAAAAACCCCGTGACGTGGTCATCATCCACATCTATCTGGAGCCGGGGACCCAGCCGGCCGAGACGCTGGCGGCCATCGACGCCCGGATGGACGCGGCGGGCATCCCCTATACCGTGGAGACGGCCGGCGTCGAGCAGGAGGACTGGCAGAACGGCTGGCGCAAGTATTACCACCCGCTGGAGATCGGGCGGCGGCTGGCGGTGGTGCCCTCCTGGCAGGAATACGACACCGACCGGATCAAGCTGCGGCTGGACCCGGGCCTGGCCTTCGGCACCGGCGGCCATGAGACCACCAGCCTCTGCCTGGAGGCGCTGGACGAGCTGACCGCCGGCGGGGAGCGGGTGCTGGACATCGGCACCGGCAGCGGCATTCTGGCCATCGCGGCCCTCAAGCTGGGAGCCGCGTCGGCGGAGGGGATCGACATCGACCCGGTGGCCGTCCGCACCGCCTGCGAAAACGCCGCCCTGAACGGGGTGGAGGACCGCTTCCAAGGGCTGGTGGGGGATCTGTCCGACCAGGCGTCGGGCCGGTACCACATCGTGACCGCCAACATCGTGGCCAACGCCATCATCGCCCTGGCCCCGGTGGTGCCTGGCCTGCTGGCCGCGGAGGGGTGCTTCATCGCCAGCGGCATCATCGACACCCGCGCCGCCGAGGTGGAGGACGCCCTTGCCGCAGCCGGCCTGCAGGTGGAGGCCCGCCGGGAAAAGCGGGGCTGGGTCTGCTTTGTCTGCCATAAAAAGGAGAACGGATGATGCCGCACCGCTATTTTACAACCGAGGTCTGGCCCGGGGAGGGCCGGGCCGTCCTGCGAGGGCCAGACGCCCACCACCTGGCCCGGGTCATGCGGGCCAGGGCGGGGGACACCGTCATCCTCTGCGACGGCAACGCCGTCGAGTACACCGCCACTATTACCGGCTTTGGGGAGGACGAAGTGGACTTTGCGGTGGAGGCAGGGTATCCCTCTGCCGCCGAGCCCACGGTGGAGGTCACCCTGCTGGCCGGCTATCCCAAACAGGACAAGCTGGAGCAGATCATCCGCCACGGCGTCGAGCTGGGGTGCCGCAATGTGGTGCCCTTTTTCAGCCGCTACTGTGTGGCGGCCCCCAAAAAGGAGGAGCAGAAAAACGTCCGGTACAACCGCATCGCCTACGAGGCCGCCAAACAGTGCGGCCGGGGCGTCCTGCCCGACGTGGCCCTGCCGCTGCCCAACTTCGGGGCGGTCTGCCGCACCTTTGACCAGTACGACCTGGTGCTGTTCTGCTACGAGTGCGGCGGCGAACCCCTGCGCCGGCTGCTGGCCGGTGCGCCCGCCCCGGCGGGCCGGCCGCTCCGGATCGCCCTTGTGACCGGCGCCGAAGGAGGCTTCGCCCCCGAAGAAGCGGCGGCCGCCGTCGCCGCCGGCGCCAAAACGGTGGGGCTTGGCCCCCGCATCCTCCGCTGCGAGACGGCCCCGCTGGCTGTCCTGGCGTCGGTCATGACCCTGACGGGCAATCTGGAGTGAAACGCCCGGCCACCCCCTGGCCGGACCGGAAACTTTTCAAAATTCATTTTCACAAAAATTATACAAACGCCCGCATTTTCCACAAAACCATCACAAAGCGCCTGCCACGCAGGCGCTTTTTTGCTGCCTTCCGGGCGCTTTGCGCCATGGGGAAACCGAAAACAATGAAAGAATAAATATGCGTAAAATAACGCATGAAATTCAAAATATACTCTCGCGCCTCCGGCGCGGAGTAAAGAAAAGAAAGCAAAAACCAAAAAATAGTAAATCGGGCCTTGACACCGGGGGGGTATGCTATAATGCCTTTGAAAGGAAAGGACCTTCCTTTCAACCTGTTTTGGGTCTCTATCTTTTATACACCATAAGGAGGAAAAATTCATTATGAAACTCAAGAAGATTGTTTCTCTGGCACTGGCTGGCATCATGGCAGTCAGCATGCTGACTGCTTGCGGTGAGGGCGATTCGAACAGCACCGTTACTCCCCCGGTTGACAACACCACTTCCACTGGTCTGTCTGCTCAGCTGGGCGCTGAGGCATCTGATCTGACCAATTCTAAGGTCACTTTTGCGGACAGCACTGCTCTGAACAATGCTCTGAAGCACGCTGTGGGCAACATTGGTGATCGCACCATTAGCCAGGCTTTCCGTCAGGGCATTAATGATGTTACCTATCTTGGCAATCTGCAGGTTTGGGGTGCTGTTAGTGCAGCTGTCGGCGTTCTGGAAGACGACATGGATGTGGATGTTCCTATGGCTACCACTGTTACTGGTGTGGCTGATACTGTTAATGGTCTGAACCCCAGCAATGCTCAGTATGATGAGAACAACTACAACACTGTTATGCTGTTCGCTGTTGACAGCGGTGTTGAGATGACCAGCATCATTGAGCAGCTCTCTAACCTGATTGACGGCGAAATGGATGATCTGGTTACTAGCTTCAATGTGAATACTGTCAACCAGAATGAACATCACGAGGTCAGCTACCACTACACTTGCTCTGTGGCTTCCACCAGCAAGACTTTTGTTGATGCCGATACCACCTTTGGTGTGACCTTTGTTGCTGTTGAGATCAACCGCGTGCTGGGTGTCTAATTTAGACAGGCTCAACGAATTGTGTTACTTATAACGCCCCGGCGGCACCATAGCCGGAGTGATATAAGGGACCTTGAGCAAGAGACCGCTCAGGGCCCGGGTATACACCCATCCGATGTGACGACAAAGGGGAATGTCTAACCAATGTTCCTTCTGTTGTTGATCGCACCAAAACAAAAGAACTTTTGCGTCACGAAAGATAGGGTCCCTCTGCGGGGGCTGGCGAAAGCCGGCCCCCGCATTGTTTGTGCCCTATGGTACTCAATTGCTAAATGAAGTTGCTCTGCTGAGACTGCGATTCTGTCAAATAATTTGATTGAAATTTGAGGATTTATCCAATTTTTATTATAAATACAGTTTTAATCTTGAAAAACTTGCCAAATGTCTATAATTGGTATATAGTATTTGTGTGGAGTGTCTTGAAACATGACCCTACTTGGTTTCCCTGCAGGTTTAGATGGGAAGCTAGTCACGCATTGTTTGTTTTACCGGCCATGCAAAGGAGTATATGGTATGTGTGAAGTTAAAAATGCAAGCGAAAACATAACTGAAAATGAGAGCAAGAATGAAGGACCTGAAACTCTTTACCACTATTGCAGTGTGCAGACATTTTATAACATCATAAAAAACAAAAGCATCTGGCTGTCGGACCTGAGCAAGACGAATGACTCACAGGAGTTAATTTGGATGAAAGGGATTGTTGAGCGAAAACTGCTGCCACAAGTGGAAAAAAATATAAGAGAGGAGGTATCTGGATGGGATGAGTGGAAAGTGACAAGAGACCTCTTAAAACATTCGGATTTTAAAATATCTTGTTGGGGCTTTTGTCTGTCTAAGAAAAAGGATAATCTCGGTCAGTGGCGCGGATATGCAGATGACGGAGCGGGTATTGCTATTGGTTTCAAATACAATGTACTGAAAAAATTTATACCATCTACTACCAGAAATTCTTTATCAGAACCGAATTTGACTTTAGATGAAATACACTATAAAAATGAAGAAGAACTACTCGAAGAAATAACTAAAAAAGCCGATGAAAAAGCCGATGAAATAGAAAATGGAATAGAAAATGGAATAGAAAATGGAATAGAAAATGGAATAGAAAATAAGGATATTTGTAAGATTATCACAGAATTGGTGAATCAAATCAAAGGAAATTCTGAGGTGACATTTTCTTCTAAAGAAGCCGCAAAGATAATTGTTGAAGCACTGGTTGCCATAACAGAATTTCCGTTCTATAAAATGAAAGCATTTGAAGAGGAAGAAGAATGGAGAATTGTTTTTTCAATGTCAAGAGAACAATTTTCAGAGTGCGCTGTAAAATGTTATAATTGGCCCTCGCCGCTTTCTTTCAAAGAATTTGGATTTAATAGTTCACTTGTCTCACATATTGACCTCGGCATCAAAAATTTCGAAGATGTTATCCAGTCCATCACCATTGGCCCAAAATCAAAGCTCACAGAAGCGGATATTGAGCTTATTTTGAGATACTATGACGTTTATAACGAATCCATAAAAATAGAAAAGTCTGCTGCATCGTATCGGTAAAAGTGCCCGTGCTCGCTGTGAAAGAAGACTCCGCCTTGTCCCGCTGCTGGGGGCAAGGCGGGCTTTTTTGCGTCTGTATGCCTGCCGCCGTCCAGGCGCACATTCCCTCTAGCATACCACCTTCCCACGTTCTCCCTTAACTTTGTGCAGTCTGTCTGCGGTACGGGTGGCAGAAAATTCAAGAATTTATGTTATACTAGATACAGAATCAACGGGCGGTACACCGCCCCCGCAGGGGAGGGCTGCAAGATGGATACGGCGACCAAAGTCTGCCGCGGGCTTGTGCTGGCCGGCGGCGGGGCCCGGGGCAGTTACCAGATCGGGGTCTGGCGGGCGCTGGACGAACTGGGCTGGACGGCCGGGGCCGTCACCGGCACCAGCGTGGGCTGCCTGAACGGGGCGATGTACGCCCTGGGCCAGTACGAGACGGCCCGGGATATGTGGCTGACCATCCACAGCGGGGACGTGATGGAGCTGCCCGACCCGGCCGCCGGGCCCCGCGCCCTGGGCGAAGCGGTGCGCCAGATCGTGGCCGAGGGCGGGCTGGACATCTCCCCGCTGGAGGGGATCGTGGCCCGGGTGCTGGACGAGGAGGCGCTGCGGGCTTCGCCGGTCCGGTTCGGGCTGGTGACGGTGGAAAAACGGGGCCTGCGCCCCCGGGAGCTGACCCTGGAGGAGATCCCCCGGGGCCAGCTGGCCGACTACCTGCTGGCTTCGGCGGCCTGCTACCCGGCCATGCCCGCCCGCAACATCGACGGGGTGGAGTATCTGGACGGCGGCTACTTCAACAATATGCCCACCGGCCTGGCCGCGCGGCTGGGCGCGGAAGAGCTGGTCTGCGTCGATCTCGAGGGGCTGGGCTTCACCCGGCCCAACCGCACCGGCCTGCCCACCACCATGATCCGCAGCCACTGGGAGCTGGGGGAGATCCTCCGCTTTGACCCCGCGGTGGCCCGCCGGAACATGGAGCTGGGCTATTACGACACCATGCGGGCCTTTGGGCGGGTGCGGGGGGACGCCTATCCGGTCGCCCTGCCCGGCAGCGGCCAGGCCGCGGCGGAGTTCCGGGCCCGCTTCGACCCCCTGCAGGAGGCCGTCAAGGCCCGGTGGCCTGCCGCCCATCTCCCGGCGGCGCTGGGTCTGGCTCTGGCCGGGTGGAAAGACGAGCCCCTGGCCCCCCTGGAAGCCGCCGCCGAGGCCGCCGGGGTGGACCCCGCCCGCCTGTATACGGTGGAAGAGCTGGAGCAGGCCTTCCTGGCCGGCTGCGACGCCGGGCGGCTGGCCGGCTTTGACCCCCTGTTCGAAGGGGGCGAAAAAAATCCAGGCAGCGCCGCGCTGGCCGCCCGGGCCGCGCTGCTGCCCCATCTGTTCTTGCAGGCCCTTGTCCGCCGGGCGCTGACGGGGCCGCTGGTGCCGGAGGTGATCGAATGAAAAAATATCAGGGCATCTCTGTCTCGCCGGGTCTGGTGCTGGGGCAGGTCAGCCTGCTCAAGCGGGAGACCTATCTGTTCAACCGCAGCCAGCACAGCCCCGAAAAGGAGGAGCTGGTGCTGGAAGAGGCGGTCCGCATCGCGCAGAACGAGCTGGACTCCATGGCCGGGCGCTCGGCCGTCAGCGAGCAGGCCATTTTCACCTTCCAGAGCATGCTTCTGGAGGACGACACCTTTATGGGCGAGGTCCGCTCTTACATACAGGCCGGCACCGGCGCGGCCGAGGCCATGAACCGCGTGGGCCAGCGCTACGCCGACAAGCTGCTGGCCATGACCGACAACGCCTACCTGCAGCTGCGCAACGTGGACATCCTGGACGTCACCCAGCGGGTGGTGAACATCCTGGCCGGCCGGCCCCGGGTCCTGCTCACCCTGGACCACCCGGTCATCCTGGCGGCGGACAAGCTGATGCCCAGCGACCTGTTCAGCATCCCTTCGGGGATGATCCTGGGCATCATCACCTCGGAGGGCAGCAGCCTCAGCCACGCGGCTATTATTGCCCGGGCAAGGGGCATCCCCAGCATCATCCAGGTGGGGCGGGATTTCCTGGACGACTGCGACGGCCGGATCGTGGTGCTGGACGCCGACACCGGCTCCTGCATCCTGGACCCCGACGCCGACACCCGCCAGCAGACCGTCTCCCGCATCTGCTCCCGCCAGCAGGCGGAGGAGGACGTGCTGGAAACGCCCGTCCGCACCATGCCCTGCCGCACCCGGGACGGCGCCGGCTTCGAGCTGCTGGCCAACTGCTTTGGCCCCGAGGACATCGGCAGCGCCCTCAAGCTGGGGGCCGCGGGGGTGGGGCTGCTGCGCAGCGATTACCAGATCCTGGCCGGCAACGCCTTCGACGAGCAGGAGCAGTATTATTACTACGCCGCCTGCATCGCGGCGGCGGGGGGCAAGCCCATCACCGTCCGCACCTTCGATTTCGGGTCGGACCGCACCCTCTCCAACGTCTACAAAGGGGACCAGTCCGCCCATCTGGGGATGCGGGGCATTCGGTCCAGCCTGCGGCAGCCCCGCCGGTTCGAAAACCAGATCCGCGCCCTGCTGCGGGCCGGCACCATCGGCCCCCTGCGGATCGTGTTCCCCATGGTGACCAGCGTGGTGGACTGGGACGACGCCATGCAGCTGGTGGGCCACTGCCGCAGCAACCTGGAAGAACGGGGCGTGCCCTACAAAGCGGACGTGCCCTTCGGGATCATGCTCAGCATCCCGGCGGCCTGCCTGACCGCCGAGGACTTTGTCAAGCACGGGTGCGAATTCTTCGTCATCGGCACCAACGACCTGACCCAGTACACCCACGCGGCCGGCCGGGAGGTGACCAGCGCCGAGCGCTACTTCCAGCCCACCAGCAAGGCCATGTACAAGCTGATCCGGATGACGGTGGACGCCGCCGAGGCCAAGGGCATCCCGGTCAGCATCTGCGGCCTGGCGGCGGGGGACCCGGCCAACGCGGTGCAGTACCTGCATATGGGCCTGCGCAGCTTTTCCATGGGGCCCCAGAACCTGCTCAGCGTCAAAAAAGCCCTGCTGGAGTCGGACGCCCGGCCTGACCGGGAAGGCCCCCCGACCGAATGAGACAAATGCAGAACCGCCCTCTCCGGCCCGGCGCTGTGCGCTGGACGAGGGAAGGCGGTTCCCTTTACAACCCCTTTTCCATCGTGTATAATCGGGGAAAATGGCGCGATCCGGCGCCGCAGGAGGGGAATGACAGGATGAAGCATCGTTATTGGATCTTTGATATGGACGGCACCCTGACCGACAGCATGCCCATCTGGGCCGAGGTGCCCTATGAGCTGGTGCGGGGCTTTGGCCGCACCCCCGCGCCCGACCTGGGCCGGGTGCTTTTGCCCATGAGCGCGCTGGAGACCGCCCAGTACCTCATCACCACCTACGACCTGCCCCTGACCATCGACAGCTACACCCGGGCCGCCATGGACGCGGTGGACCGGCTGTACCGCGGGGTCAGCCTCAAGCCGGGGGTCCAGCAGGTGCTGGACCGGCTGGAGAGCAAGGGGGTGCGGATGTGCGTCTGCTCGGCCACCTGGCAGTTCATGTGCGAGCGGGTGCTGGGCCGGCTGGGGGTGCTGGACAAGTTCCAGTTCGTCCTGACGGCGGGGGACGGCAACTCCAAGCACCAGCCCGCCGTCTTTTACCAGGCGCTGAGCCGGATGGGCGGCCGTGACCCCGCCCAGTGCGTCGTCTGCGAGGACGCGCTCTATGCGGCCCGCACCGCCCACGACGCGGGCTTCACCGTCATCGGTGTGGCCGACGCGGCCAGCGCCCCCGACGAAAAGGCCATCCGGGCCGTCAGCAGCCAGTTCCTGACCAACTGGTCCCGGCTGGACTGGGACAAGGTCTGAAGCCGGCCCTCACCCGCCGAAGGTCCCGCCATGCCAGAGGGCCAGGGCCTGCCGGACGGCGGCCTCCCGCCCGTGGGGCAGGGGCAGCCGCGCCCCGGTGGCGGTTTGGACCTCGCCGGGGGTCAGGGACCGGACCTCCGCCAGGTTGACCAGATAGGACCGGTGGGTCTGGACGAACCGCCCGTCCGCCAGCAGGGGGGCCGCCAGCTGCAAAAAAGGGGCCCGCTGGGACAGGGAGGCCACCGCCTCCCCGGTGGTCAGGTGAAAATGGACCACATGCTGGGTACACTCTACGTATTCGATCTGGGCAAAGGGCAGCACCCGCAGCCCGGCCGCCGTGGGCAGGACCAGGGCGGGGGCGTACTCGGGCTGGACGGCGCGGTCCAGCAGGGCGGCCATGGGTTCGTACCGGACCGGGCACAGCAGATACTGCAGCGCGTCCGCCCGGTAGGCGTAGTAGGCCCAGGCGGGGCTCCGGGCGGCAAAGGCCAGGGGGGCCCGGCGGCCCCGCTGCCGCAGCTCCATGGCGGCGGACAGCCCGGCCGGCAGGCAGCCCGCCGGGCCCGTCAGCTCGATCAGATACAGCTCATACCGCCTGCCGGCGGCGTCCTGCTCCAGCAGGGCCTCCGGGCTGTCAAAGCAGGCCACGGCGCAGCCGGTGGCCCGCCGGGCAAAATAGTCTTCGCAGTGCCGCCGCAGCACCGCCCGCAGGGCCGGGTCCCCGGCGCAGACTGCGATATGAAAGATCATACGACGACCTCCTGCCCCCACGGGGCGGACAAACAAAGAGAAAGGAACCTGCCGGTATGCAAAGCTCGAACCAGCCGCTTGTCAGCATCATCCTGCCGGTGTACAACGCACAGAACCACATCGCCCGCTGCATCGAAAGCATCCGGGCGCAGACCTACCGCAACTTCCAGCTCATCATCCTGAACGACGGCTCCCGGGACGTCAGCCTGCCGGTCTGCGAGATGTACCGCAAGGTGGACAGCCGCATCCTCCTGGTGGACAAGGACAACTCCGGCGTGTCGGACACCCGCAACCTGGGCCTCCGGCTGGCCGAAGGGGAGTACGTCCAGTTCGTGGACAGCGACGACTACCTGGACCCCGGCTACACCGCCGGCCTGGTCCGGGCGGCGGAGGAAAACCGGGCCGACCTGGTCATTGCTCCGTACCATATGGTCATCCCCCGGCCGGAGGCCCCGGGCCGCCGCCTGCGGGAAAAGCTGTCCACCCTGCTGCCCGGCGAGCTGCAGCCCGCCGGCGCTTTGCCCGAGGAGGAGCCCCCGGAGGTGCGGACCTATAACTTCCTGGCTCCCGGCGTCTACGACACCGACAGCTTTGCCCTCCACCTGATGGACAAGCCCGCCTCCTATTATTACAGCGTGCTGTGGAACAAGCTCTACCGCCGGGACATCCTGACCAGCCGGGAGGTGCTTTTTGTCAGCACCATCCACTGGGCCGAGGACCTGGTGTTCAACTTGCAGTACATCCAGTATGCGTCAAGGTTCGTCTCCATCGGCACCCCCGGCTATTACTACGTCCAGAACCCCCAGAGCCTGGTCCACACCCAGATCAGCCCGGCGGCCATCCTCAAGATGAAGACCACCGTCTTCCCCTACTACAAGGCCCTGTACGAGAAGCTGGGCCTCTACGAGCAGAACAAGGCCGCCATCCGGCGGTATCTGGTGGACATCTCGGAGAGCAGCCTGCCCTCGGGCCCCCTGGAGGACGCCGTCACCGGCGCCATGGAAAAATGGGACGACCTGACCGCCGGGGTGGCCAGCGCCGCGGACAAAGCCTGACCAGCCGACTTGAAAAGCCTCCCGCCCGGCCGCTGCGCCGGGAAGGAGGCTTTTTGCTTGGGATGGCCCTGTCGGGAAGGGCCGGTCAGGCGCCGATGGCGGCGCACTTGCGGGCCAGCCAGTCCCGCTCCTCATCGGTCAGGCGGGGGGCCAGCTGCTCGAACACACGGCGGTGGTAGGCGTTCAGCCAATCCAGCTGGTCCCGGGTCAGCACGCCGGGCACGATGGGGGAGGTGGCGATGGGCACCCAGGTCAGCGGCTCGAAGCAGAGGAACCGGCCGTACTGGTTGACCGTCTTTTCCCGGCATTCCAGCTCGTTCTCGATGCGGATGCCCAGCCGGCCGCCCTCGTAGACGCCGGGCTCGTCGGTGATGACCATGCCCGGCTCAAAGACCACCTGGTTGCGAGGGTTCAGGCTGTGGGGCCCTTCGTGGACGTTGCCCACAAAGCTGACGCTGTGGCCGGTGCCGCAGCGGTAGTTGATCAGATGCTGCCACAGGGGCTCCCGGGCGATGCTGTCCAGCATCTGGCCGGTGCAGTAGTCCAGCCAGACCGCCTTGGCGATGTCGATGTGGCTCTGCAGGGTCCAGGTGTAGCACAGCCGCTCCTCCTCGGTCAGGGGGCCCAGGGGGTAGGTGCGGGTGATGTCGGTGGTGCCGTCCATATAAGTGCCGCCGCAGTCCACCAGCAGGAAGCCCCGGCGCTCCAGGACGGCGTGGTCGGCCTCGGTGGCGTGGTAGTGCATCATGGCCGCATTGGGGCCGTAGGCCGCGATGGTGCCAAAGCTCTCCACCAGGAACTTGTCCTGGGCGCTGCGGTATTTGTGCAGCATCTCGTCCACCGTCAGCTCGGTGAGGGTCTCGCCGGCCTCCAGCCGCTCCTCCAGCTCTTTCTGGAAGCGGACCATGGCCACCGCGTCCCGGATGTGGCATTCCCGGGCGTGCTCCAGCTCGGTGGCGTTCTTGACCCCCTTCATGGGCAGCAGGGGGTCGGGCAGGCTTTGGACGGTCAGGGCGGGGTTGGCCTCCAGGGCGCTGAACACCGCGTAGTTCACCGAGGCGGGCTCCGCCAGGACGGTCTGGGGCTCGCTGTACCCGGCGATGAAGGACAGGACGTCGTCGTAGCCCGCCAGCCGGACGCCGCAGGCGGCCAGCTCGCCGGCGGCCTCGGGGGCCAGCCGCTCGCTGTTGAGGAAGAGGACGGCCTCCGTCTGGGTCACAAAGCAGTAGGCCATGGCGTAGGGGGTGCACTCGATGTCCATGGCACGCAGGTTGAGCAGCCAGGCCAGGTTGTCCAGCTTGCCCACCATCTGGGCGGTGCAGCCCAGCTCGGCCAGCTTGGCGCGCAGGCGGGCCAGCTTTTCGGCGGGGGTGGCGCCGGCGTATTCGGCGGGCAGCAGCCAGGCCGGGGTGGCGGGCAGCGGGGGCCGGTTTTCGGTCCACAGCTCGTCCTCCAGGTTGAGGGTGCAGACGGTGACCCCCTTGGGGTCCAGCACCTTCTGCAGGCCGCGCACCAGCTGGCAGGAGGCGGTCAGGCCGCACAGGCCCAGCTTTTCCCCTTCCTGCAGGGCGTCGGCGCAGTACTGCTCGACGGTGGGCACGCCCGGCTCGCCCATCCGCATCAGCTCGATCTCGGTGCCGGCCAGCTGCTTTTCGGCCTGGACGAAGAACCGGCCGTCCGCCCACAGGGCGCTCTTGGTCAGGGTGACCACCAGGGTGGAATTTTCGCCCGTGAAGCCGGAAAAGTATTCCCGGCTGTTGTAGTGGGCGGGCAGGTACTCGCTGGAATGGGGGTCCCCGGTGGGGATCAGATAGGCGGCCACCCCGGCGGCGCGCATGGCGCTGCGGAGGGCGGCCAGCCGTTCGCTGACAGTAGACATAGCAAAAAGCCTTCTTTCTGAAAAATCGGTGCCGGGAGGGACGCCCGGCGTCGTCGGTTTGCTTTCCCTATTGTAGCATTCCGGGGCAAAGAATGCAAATGCGGCCCCGGCGGTCGCAAAAAATTTACAAAATATTCCGCAAAACGCTGTTTCGGCCATTGACAGGTTTGTTATAATAAAGATGTATGAAGTTTGCGGGGGAAACCCCGTTATCCCACAGATAGAGTGAGAAGAAAACGAGGCAATTACTGATATGGCAACCAAGATCGACATTTTTTCCGGCTTTTTGGGCGCAGGCAAGACGACCCTGATCAAAAAGCTGATCCGTGAATCCTTCCAGGGGCAGCAGGTGGTGCTGATCGAGAACGAGTTCGGCGAGATCGGCATCGACGGCGGCTTTCTGGAAGAGTCGGGCATCAAGATCAACGAGCTGAACGCCGGGTGCATCTGCTGCTCCCTGGTGGGCGATTTCCGGGAGGCCCTGCGCAAGGTGGTGGACCAGTACCACCCCGACCGCATCCTGATCGAGCCCTCCGGGGTGGGCAAGCTGTCCGACGTGACCCGCGCCGTCGAGGCCGTGGCCGAGCACTTGGACGTGGAGCTGTCCAGCTTTGTGACGGTGGCCGACGTGAACAAGGTCAAGCTGTATATGAAGAACTTCGGCGAGTTCTACAACGACCAGGTGTCCCACGCCAGCTGCATCCTGCTGAGCCGGACCCGTGGCGCTGACGCCGACAAGGTGGCCGCCGCCGTGGCCCTGCTGCGGGAGAAGAACCCCACCGCCACCATCGTCACCACCCCCTGGGACGACCTGACCGGCAGCCAGATCCTGACCGCCATGTCCCAGAAGAACGATTTTGTGGCCCAGCTTCTGGCCATGGCTGCCGAGGTCAACGCCGCCCACGGCGATGAAGAGGACGAGGAGCACGAGCACCACCATCACCACCACTACGATGAGAACGGCGTGTGCAGCTGCGGCCACCATCACCACGACGGCGACGAGGACGGCGAGGACGAGCACGAGCACCACCACCATCATGACCACGAGCATGAGGAGGAGCACTGCTGCCATCACGACCACGACCATGACCATGACCACGAGGACCATGACGAGGACCACGACGGCCATGAGCATGGCCACTGCTGCCACCACCACCACCACCACCACGGCCACGATGCCGACGAGGTGTTCACCAGCTGGGGCGTCGAGACGGCCCGCACCATCACCCGCGCCGTCATCGAGCACGCCCTGGACGAGCTGGAAAGCGGCAAATACGGCACCATCCTCCGCTCCAAGGGCATCGTGGACGGCGGCGCCGACGGCTGGCTGGAGTTCGACTACGTCCCCGGCGAGCGGGAGATCCGCACCCGCAAGGCCGACGTAGGCGGCAAGCTGGTGGTCATTGGCTCCAAGCTGGACGAGAAGGGCATCGCCGCCCTGTTCGGCTGCTGAAAAAACAGAAGGAGACACCCCTTTTATGGCAAAAGAAGTACCGGTCTACCTGTTTGTGGGCTTCCTCGAAAGCGGCAAGACCACCTTTATCCAGGAGACCTTTGAGGACCCCAACTTTGACTCGGGGGACAAGACCCTGCTGCTGGTCTGTGAGGAAGGCGAAGTGGAGTACAAGCCCGAAAAGTTCGCCTTCCCGGGCACCAGCATCCGGGTGCTGGAGGACAAATCCGAGCTGAACGCCCAGAATCTGGCCAACCTGGAAAAAGAGACGGGCGCCGGCCGGGTCATCATCGAATACAACGGGATGTGGCTGCTGCAGGACCTGGCCGACGCCCTGCCCCCCCACTGGCTGATCTATCAGGTGATCGCCACCGCCGACGGCGCCACCGCCCTGACCTACGCCCGGGACAACGCCATGCGCAGCCTGATGCTGGACAAGATCGCCCGCAGTGAGCTGATCGTGTTCAACCGGGCCGAGAAGGTGAACAACGACGAGGCCCGTCAGGAGCTGCACCGCCTGGTGCGGCAGGTGTCCCGCCGGTGCGACATCGCCTACGAGTTCGCCGACGGCAGCGTGGCCTATGACGACATCCCCGACCCGCTGCCCTTCGATGTGGACGCCCCCGTCATCGAGATCGGGGACGACGACTTCGGCATCTGGTACCTGGACTGCCAGGAGGACCCCCAGAAGTATGCGGGCAAAACCGTCCGTTTCCTGGCCCAGGTCTGCCAGACCAACCGCGCCGGCAAAAACAGCTTTGTCCCCGGCCGGTTCGCCATGACCTGCTGCGTGCAGGACATCCAGTTCGTGGGTTTCCCCTGCGTATACGAGGGCTACAAAGCCCTGGAACAGCGCAGCTGGGTGACGGTGACCGCCCGGGTCAGCTACAAGTTCCACAACATCTACCGCGGCAAGGGCCCCGTCCTGAGCGCCACCGCCGTGGAGCCGGCCCACAAGCCCCTGAACGACGTGGTCACCTTCTCGTAAGGGCCGCCCCGCGTTTTGTTCCGTCCCCGGCCGCCGGCCGGTGCACCATAACCGTTTCAAAAGCATAGGAGGTTGCAGATGAGAGCTTTATTTCAACTGTTAGGCGCAGTAACAGCTGTCGCCGCCGCGGGCCTGGGCGTCGCCGTCCTGGCCAAGAAACTGGGCAAGGAGTTCCCCATCAAGGTCACGGTGGACGTGGCCGAGGACGCCGAACAGGACAAGGAAACTGCCGACAAGACCGCTGCCGCCTATGAAGCGGGGGTCGCCGCCGGCAAGGCCCACGCCGAGGCCATCGACAAGGCCGCCCAGGCCGAAGCCGACGCCGAGGCGGAAGAGGCGGAGGAAGCCCCCGCCCCCGAAACGGCAGAGCCGGAAGAGGACAAATAATTTTCTTTTTTGCAAAAAATATACAAACGTGCAAGGCGCCCGCGCAAGCGGGCGCTTTTTTGTTGCCCCTCTCAGGCGCTTCGCGGTGTCCCAGCGCTTTGCG
>ERZ1090881.571-NODE-574-length-17590-cov-7.589279_pt1 | contig 17590 bp, 12 predicted proteins | sample MGYA00478470_ERZ1090881 | MGnify/ENA primary metagenome ERZ1090881 (study PRJEB33644, sample SAMEA5815736) | chicken gut metagenome | biome: Chicken; feature: Gastrointestinal Tract; material: Caecum | place: Ireland | collected 2019-01-01 | study: A study of the...
TATCAATATCATTAAAATTTTAATACATTTGTAATGGTACTTGTTTGACGATTACAAACCGAACGATTCTTTCCTTCCGTTTGTAATGGGATATTGAAAATATCCAAAACCGATTTCATTGGAGAAACGATGGAATTGATCATACTATTCACATCACAAAACGGTAAAATGTACTCTGGAACATGAGAACCAAATGGAATGACAATTGCTTGGATTCCTTTTGAAACATATTTTACCGTTTCGATAACTTCCCCTGTTTTCTTATCGACTTTTTGTTTGACTTCTCGTTTCATAAAATACGAATTGGTATTTTCAAATACTTCATACCGAATGGTATTGTAAATCGAATCATCAATCTTTCCTTTTAACCCCTTTAACTCTTCTTCGGTAAAGATGGAAAGATTCATCATATACCCCTTGGAAGGATATTGGACTTGAGATTGCGGGTTTAAATAATTCCAAATCATACAAGCACGTACCACTTTCATTCGTTCTGGGTTTGCAAATGCATCCGCAGCCTTTAAAGAAGCAATTGGTAAATAATCCACTTCTCCATCTAAAATACTTTTTCGAATGATGGCTTGTACTTGTTTGATATCTCGTATTAACCCTTTGATATCGATACTATCTGGATCCATCAAGCGATTCTTACACATATCCACGAATACTTTCTCTGTCTTATCTGAAGAAGAAGCACGTCGAAATTCAAATCCTGTAATATTGTATTTTGGTTTCTTTAACATAACCCCTTCTCGAAGAACCACTTTACAAAGATAGCGTTTCTTTACCTTTGCCAATACCATATTCAAAACAAGTAGTTCATTTTTCATTTTGTAATAACCACGAAATTCCTTTGGAATCCCAGCGTGCTCCCCGTATAAATTCAATTGTTTGTTTGCAATTTCTGTAATGAGTGCCGTGATGAGATTTGTACTAATAAATAGAAATGTCATTTGATCAAATGGTAATGTCTCTTTTTTCTTTCGATATACATTTTCTACCATTTCCAAAAGAGAATCCATAATGATAAAATCACTATCGGTATCAATTGTTGACACCGCATACCGTTCAAAATTACGAAGTCGATATACTCGATCAAAGCTAATATAAGGAGCATAAACATAATACATCAAAAGTCCAATTAACTCCTGTAAGCGATCCAAAATTTCTTCTGGTGGGTTATTTGGATCCATAAATGCTTTTTGATCTCGAAAGATGGTATATTCATTTACCGTTTGGAATCTTCCTTTTAATTCTTCTGGCGTTTCCGCTTCCCAATTGTCTTCCTCTAAGACAGGGTATACCTTTACACTATCGATGATTTGTACAATCCGATCGGAAATGGATGGATTTCGATACACCAATTCTTTTAGATTCAATCGATAAAATAATAATGTAACATATTTTTGTTCCATATTGGATATGGCTCGTTGAATCAAATCATGAATACTATCCGTTTGTTTCATCATTCGTTTGTATAACATTTCTACCAATTCTTCTCGTGTAATGGGTTGAATAGTATCGTCTTCGATGACGTCTTCTTTCAATTGTAAGTTAATCCAATCGAATAATTCATTGATGGATATAAAGACATAATTGCTTCCAAGTATTGTCTCAAAGGCTTGTTCTACCGTTGAAATTACTTGTTGGGCTGTCATAGTGGTGGCAGGAGCACACCACCGATCATAGAATGCGGAATAAGGACTTCCACTGATTCCATATTCACTATTAATGGTTGCCTTTAATTTTGTATTGGCAATGTCTTTCATCATGATATAATATGGATCAGCGCCCTTTCGAATTCCTTCAAACATATCTCGTTTTTCTTTATCTCGAAATCCAATTTCAATATCGAGCATAATCGAATTTGGACTTAATAATTCATCTTGTCTACAAAAGAGCGTTGCATTTCCTGCAATGATTGGTTTTCGTTTATGCATCCACTCGGTAAGAGAAAGAAACGTGGATTCTCCATGATCTCCTGTGTAACTATTATCCCATTCAATTGGAAAATTCTGCGCATTGGTGTAAACTACCTCTCGAATGTATTTTTTCATTTCTTTCTTATCTTTTTCTGGATAAAGTAAGCACATTACCGAGGTCATTTCTCGAATGTAATCTTCCAATAGCTGTATTTTTTCTTTTCTCATCATTTACCCTTCTTTTCCATTTTTCTTCTTTTTTTCTCTAATCGTTTTTCAATTTCTCCCAGCTGGTTGTATGCTTCAATATTCTGTGGAGCAATAAAGGAACGAATTGCTAGAAAATTATCAATGATTAAGGAATCATTTTCTTGATCACCCTCTATAGTTCTAATTTGATAGGCTCGTTCCAGTAGTTTGCTTAAATACATATTGTTTCCTCCTTTCATAATCGAATAATATATTGCTATTCATGTAACTGTGTTAGATTCTCTTATTCCTTAAATGCAGTATCAATTGCAGTCTGAATGATATAAAGAATCATTGGAGTAATATAAAACAATTCGATGTTCCATTCTAAGGTCAATAAATTATCCAATAATGATTCATTGATATCAAAAATAGTAACGGGATCTTTTCGAATATACGAACGCAATAAGATTGCATACGTATCATCCAGTTTCGTATTCGGATTTTCAATTTCTTCCAAAAAAGAATCACTAAAAATAGAAATACCATCCTTTGGTTTGGAGGATGGAACATTGGTAACATAGACAAAAGGATCTTTCCAAGCATAAAATGGTGATTCAATCCGTTCAATTCCTGGAGTTGCTTCCAATACGAAATTATGGATCCGTTTACTATCTGGATGCTCAATAAAAGCAAAGACGGATTTCTTATATTTTAATGGAAATTGTTGATCGGTAATTTCTTCTGATAAATATACCACTCGAAAAACATCCATATCTCGAAACAAGCCTTTTTTATTTGCAAATCGAATCAAATAAGGATCATACAATTTGATATTTCCAGGTCCAGGTCCCAATAATGTGTTATATCGTTCGTTATAAAAAAGAGTCAAGTAGGTATTTGCCAATTCGTTGTAAATTTTCGTTACCTTCTTGATTGTCGTATACGTTTCATGTTGAACAATGCAATTCTTTTCTGTCCCGATGTTTTGTAAAATACAATCATAATATTCCGTACACTGGATGTTTAATTGGTTAATTTTTTCTTCTGCGATATCTTCCAGTTTGAATGTTATGGTATAGAAATTGTCTGCTCTTACATTATCATACTGAATTCCCGTAACTCGGAACAAATAATAATCTTGTAAGTAATTGATGATAAAATAAGAGTTTGGGACTGGTCTTATGGTATTTGGTAAAATCTGTGCTTCTCCCTCGTAAGAGCTATCAAGACCGTGTTCGGTTGATTCTAATTGAAATCGGATGTCGTCGTTTAATCCGATTGGAAAATCATCGATACGATGAAACCGATAACCCGAATTAGGACCAATGTTATCTTCAACATTTCGAAGTCCTTGATCAACGGATGTTTCCATATCCAGTAAATGGTAATATGTGGTTGGAGTTAAGGTTCGATCGGTTTTTTGTATAATTGGGGAACGTAACCGTTCCTCATATTCGAATACGTTATTAAGAACGATTTGTCGTTCATCAATGAATTTAGCCATAGTAACACTCCTTTCTATTATTCAAGAGTTAAATCGAAAGGATGCTTTGTTGATATATTATACTTCTGAAAACATTAAGATGAGATTTTTGAAAGGATGAAAGATATGAAAAAACGTAAAGAAGAACTAAAACGATTATTAGAGTTTATGGAGGATAATCATGGTATTCCCTATGCAGAAGTAGAAGAGGAATTCCTGGAATTGTATGCTGATGCAATTACACAAATTTTTCCCCCAAAAGTAATGCTTAGATATGCCAATCGTACATCAAGGTACTTATTCGTCTTTAATTTATTGGTGATTAATCTATCCCCATCACAATTGGAAGCGGAAATGGAACTGGATGAGGTGATTCGAATCATAATGGATTATGCAGAAAATCCATCCAAAAAGAATCGAAAACGATTTATGAAAATCATCGATCCAGAAACTGTTTATAATAATTTTGAAGTACTGATGTCAGCAACTCTTAGCATGATACATGAAATATATAAGGAGAAAGTAGATGAAGAAAAAGCACCGTGCATCTATCCAAAATAAGCAATTTCGACTACGGATTGTAAGTCCGTGTCATAAAGATTATGATATTTATCTTTTCACTATAACAGAATCCTATGCTATGGAAATGCTCTCTCAATATTCATCCCTTGGATTCCAATGTGAACTATCTCAATTTAATTTAAAATCCTCTCAATACTATTTACATGAGAATGACTGTGTTACTGAGTTTTTTATTGATAATAAATTGAGTACTATTATACCATTATGCGATGAATTTAGAGCACTTCATTTTATCCATGCTTCACGGAGATTGGAGAGTGCATTTGATTCTTATTTATATTATTTTTATGATGCGGCAAATCTTACAATGCGATCCTTACTAGACTTATATATTAATAAAAAGAATAACAATCAGTTATTCAAAACGCTTACTGATATTGCAATTGTATTCTCAGATCGAGGATCAACAAAGTTTATGAGAAATCATGACTTTTATATTGATGAGTTAGCACTCTTTAAAAACATGATAAATGAAATTCTTACTGGTTCGCATGAATTTCTTCCGTTCTAGTAAGAATTTTCATTCATATAAAAAATAAAATTAAAAAGGAGAAAAAAATATGAGCAAAAAGAACAAAAAGAAAAAAGAGTTAAAGAGAATTAGAGAAATGATGGAACAACAAGCCATCATGAAAATCAAGGAAACGACCCTTCCAAATATTGGGGTTATTAAATTAGGAAAGGAATTTGGTAAGGTGGAACCATTCACGTGTGGTCAACCTGAAATTCCAGATGGAAAGGGAGGAAAATTAAAAGAGACAGGATGCTTCCCTCTCTTTGAAGATGAATCGTATAATAAAGATACCATCATCATCCCTGGTACCATCAGTGATATTGAAAACTTGTTACACAACAGTGCGGTTTATATTAATTCTGCACTGATTGCAAAGCATTTCACTTATATCGATAAAGTATTCGATGGAGGAAATGCAGATGTAACCCTTGGCATTGTAAAACATCAATTGAATGAGGGAGCAAAAGCAGTCGCTGTTTATGTTCCGCTTGTTCCAACCAAATCGAATCCTGATGTCTTTACGAATATCTTATATCTAATCATGCCAGATTGTAAAGATGGGGTAACGAAACAAGCAAAAGAATATCGAACAATTTTGGAATCTATGATTGAAGCTTATATGGAAAGAATTGGAATCTCAACCGAAGAGAAGAATTCCAAGTTGAATTTAGAATTGGTAATGACATTCATTAAGCAATTGGGAATTAAATCTCCTCTGATTGATATTGAATCCTTTAAAATCTTTTATGGAAAGGATGGAAATGTCTATGAGATTTATGATGATGCAATTGCAGCAATTGCAGATATCTTGTTGAAAGATAACGAATGCAATGTCACACTGATCAATCCATATGGAAATGGCGATAGCATTCAATATCTCTTATTCATGGAATCGGTATCAATTTTAGAGAAGATTCTTAAAAAGAGAAAAAAGAACAATGAATAACAAAGATGGGTAGGCATTTCGTCCTACCCATCTTTCTTTTAACTAATATATTATAAAGTTGAAAACCATTCAATGAAAAGTGTTTGAAAGGAGAAAAGATATGAAAAAGAAGAAAAAGAAGAAATTAAAATTAAATGCAAAGGCTTATCGTAATACGGTGAGTGCTTATGCAAAAGCAATGAATGCAACAAAGACCAAAGTGTACCTCTTATCACAAACCTATGGAAATGAAAGTATGTTTTCCATAGATAAGAGTGAAGAGAATTTGGTGGTATTTGAAAGTAAAGTCACTGACCTTACGTCTTCACTACATTTATTATCAAAAAGCACAAACAAAGATATTGATACCGAAGAAATTGCAAGTCAAATCTATGATCTCTTTTGTGCAAACGATAAAATTGACTTCTTATTGAATCATGAAGATGTTGGGATGTTAGAGGACATGCAAAAGAAATTGAGTGATTTGGCATTTCAGCGACCAGATTCCTACGATATTGGTATCTATGTGATTCCAAATATGGAACCATTGTTTTCAGTTGGAGCAAGTTATCCAATGCCACATACAAGAGCCAATGTGATTGGCATTGTATATCCTCCATACAATAGTGTGGAAGAATTACTTAAGTCATTTTCTGATCGGTTGGAATCGTTTGGAAAAACCGATATTATGAAGAATGGATTCAACGAGTTGAAAAAGGAGATTGACTCCATCCAATCATCCAATAAAGAAGATGATAAAAAATTAGAGGAGTTATCCTTTGCTATTATAAAAATTTTAAAATAGGAGAGAAAAAGGAGATGAAAAGTCTCCTTTTTTTGAGAGGTGCTTATGAAAGAACGAACAGAAGGAAAACGTTTGGAACCAATTCGCTCTAGTATATATATTGATTCCGAAAAACAATTAATCACACAAATTAATCGAATCTTTGAAGTGGATTGCGAAGTATTGACCATGGAAGATTACATGGATACGGATGCAGAATATGAAGTATTCATTAAGAATTTATTTGAAATATTGAATTCTTGTTATGATTTAGAAGAGTGTAGACATCATGCTATTTCATTCCGTTTCTATCACGGGGATAAAACGGTTTATTCTCTTCCATTTGATACCTTTTTATTAAATGCCGTTTCTTGGATGGGATTAATTCCTGCACATCAGATTGCCAACAATGTTTTTGATAAACATCGGGTCAAAGGGGTTCAAGAAATGAGAGAAATAACCAAAAATATTAATGACTTTGTAAATGATGAGATCTTTGGTTATTTAAGAAGTATTGGGGTTAGTAGTAAGAAAAGCAAATATGCAATCTCTCAAATGTCTTATTACTTCCGACAAGTAAATCGATACTTTTGGGATACGATTCTATTTAACGTATCGATGTTGGATGTTTTTGAATTATTTGATGATCCAGAGATGCACGATTTGATGTTAGAAACCATTCCAAAAGGTCTTCAACCACATGAAATTGAAAATATTTTAAATGATGTGTTAGTTCGATTGGAAAAGATTGTAAAACGAATTGGAGATAAGAATGGGTTTACCCGTATGGCAATGATACCAGGGTATATCAAATTAAAGCAATTACGAGAACTTCTGGTTATGATTGGAACCAGACCAAATGTTTTCAATCAAACCATTCCATATGGAATTTCAAATTCCTATATGATTGGTGGTGCAACCAAACCATCCGAAATGTATATTGAATCAGGAGGTAATTTCATTCCAGCATTCAATAATAGTAGGGAAATGGGTACCTCTGGATACTTTAGCAAAAAAGCATCCCTTCTTTGCAGTACACTTCGAATGGATAAAAGTCATTTTGATTGTGGATCTACGTATTATATTCCATATCAGATAAAGACAAAGAAGCACTTGAAAAAGTTGGTTGGAAAATTTTACGTAAACGAACAAGAAAAATTAGTTCCAGTCAAAGATACCGATACCCATCTAATTGGAACAACCATTCGTACAAGATCCATTGCAACCTGTCAGTTGGGGCAAGACTATTGTTGTCCGGTATGTGCTGGTATCAATGCAAATACCATCCTTGATTATGAGAATTTTGGTTCTTATTCTGCACAAGATGCCGTTATGCAAATTGGTCAGGATATTTTATCTACCAAGCATTTATTGGCAACGGCTTCACAATTAATTCGTTGGTGTGAGAACTTCTTTAAATTCTTTACAATGGAAGGATCCAATATTTTCTTCCTTCCAGATAGTTTGAAAGAGTTCGATATTGCAGACTATGTGAATTTTAAACTTGTGGTAAATCCATCCGATATTATCACAGATGATGATTTTTCCATGAGTGATGAAGATGATTGTTTGTCTCATGGAAAATTTCAAGTTCATAACACAGAAACAGGAGAGGTATTTGATATTTATATTGAGGAGGATGAGAATGGAAGTACTCCAGATTTGAATATTACAAAATCCTTCTCCAAATTATTGGAGCTTACCAATTATGAGCCAAGCTTTGCAGATTTGATGAATATGGAAAGCATCATCAAACACGGAAAGAAAACCGTAAGTAAAACAAAGCGAAAGACTTTCCATGGAGAAGATGGTTATGGAGAGGAAGACAATACCGATAATATTTATATCGGGGATGTATTTGCAACCAATTACTCTATAACAAAAACGCTAACGCAAATCACACATCTGATCAATAATAAATCGGGAGACGAATATCGAAAAGATGTGGAAACTTATTTACAGCGATTACTAGATTTGTATGTGGAAAGTAATTTACCACCACATGTCAATTCCATTGAAGTAATCGTGAATCGATTAATGGTAGATTATGATCACTCTACCCCAGCAAGAAACAAAAATGGAAATTCCTGTGAAGGTGGTATGATTCGTCCTAAGATTCATAATGGTGTGATTGAACCTTACACCATTGAACGAATGGATACGGTATTGATGTACAACCCATCTCCAGAAGTACGTATGTTGTATCGTTATTTGAATAAACAACTCTTTGGTACTGCGGACTTCTTACGTGTCGATAAACCATATATCTCGATCTTTGACAGTAAGATCCCTACGGATACCTTTGGTAATATTACCGATGAGATTGAATATGAGCAACAATTGCGGAAACGGTTTAAACCATTTACCGTACAACGGTAAAACCGTATTTAAGAGATACGTATCTAAATAAAAATAAAGCCCTAGGATTAAATTCCTAGGGCTTTATTTTTTGTAGAAAGAAAAAGTAAAATTCTGATTTAGTCTCGTGGGCTCGGAGATGTGTATAAGAGACAGGTTGGAATAACTCCTCCCGCTGCATAATGAGATTTGGATTTTGCTCTTCTTTTTTGGTAAGCTCTTGCCATTAAGACTGCTTTATTATGGAATTTATCCTTTCTTCCTTTCTTTAATGCACGAACCTTTACCATTAAAAGATCTATTTTTTTCTGTAATTCTGGTTTATATTTCATACAAAGCAAACGTTCTGCAATACCAACAATTCGTTTGAATTTGGATTCTGCTTTTACCACTACTTTTGTATTTTTATATTTTCCAAGATTTTGTGCTTCGGTAAATCCAATATACTCCAGATCACTTGGACTTAAGAATCCTTCTTCAATCAAAATATCGATATCTTCTTGTGTGATACTGGAAGCATCTTCTGTAATCATTTCTCTTAACATATAAGGGGTTACAATGCTTTCAAATAACCGAACCAGTGCAACATCTTTTTCATCAATGTCATCATCATCGAAATCATCGTCATCACTTAACGTAGGATCATTGTCGATTAGACTACTCAATAAATCCATATCATTATTATTTATAGAATAATCATCAAATTCATCTCCCTCAGATTTTCCACATCCTTCTTCTTTGGAACATCCTTCTGTTTCACAACCCCTACAACCGTTTCCTTCCATTTTGGAAGAACCGCACTCATCAAAATCATCCAGATCATCATCAAAGTCATCATCGTCATCAAAATCGTCAAAATCATCGTCTTCTGTTTTGGAACTCATTGACTTTTGATACATGGATTGTTCTCTTGGATCAGAAAGATCTAGACTTGCTGCATCTGGGGTTCCTGGATCTGATTTACTAAAATCGGAAGATTCTTCTTCTAATCCTTCTAATATGGATTCTAATATTCGATCATGAAATTCTGGTTCCTCTTCTTCTAAAAGAAAATCAAATTCTTCATCATCGTCAAATGAATCTTCTTCCAGTGATTCAAAATCATCATCATCAAAATCAAAGTCATCAAAATCTTCTTCTAAAAAACTTACGTTTTTCCCTGATTTTGATGGTAAATCATCATTTAACATATCAAAAAAATCGCTCATATTTTGTTATGAACCGTAGTTCATTTCCTCCTTTCAACGAAAGCTTAATTATCTTATTGTTACCAGAAATAAATCAGTAATGGGTTCTAAATACCCATTACTGATTTATTATTATCAATCATATCATTTATTCAGATGGACCATTTATTGTATCTGGATAGGAGACAATGTCATATATACAGTAAGCATTCATACTTTCGACAGGATCGTCGATCGTATTCTTAAAAATTGTACATTTCATAGACATACCATCTGTGATATATTTGATCGGATTTCCTGAATAATCGTAAAGATTGACAGTTCCTGTAACTCCTGTGATGTGTAGTGTAGTATTGGTATTGTTCTTACTTCCCAATCCGTTAAATACAATATTGATATCAACCGAGTAATTCTCATTAATTGCAATAGCGAGGTCTTCTGCACCTTCGGTAATAGCATAATCATTCGTTTGGGTAGAAGAGGAATCCGTATGTGGTGTAACCGTAAATGTACGATTTCGAATAATTCCTTTAATTGGACCCCAAGTACCATCCGCATATAACACACGTCCTTGATCTGCTTCGTATTTAGCAGGTGCTGGTACAAGACCATTATTTTGTAATTTCCATCTTCGAAGATTATTTTCACTATACGAACCATCTGGATCAGTCATATTTGTCATAGGAGTAAATGTTTTAGACCAGTCCATATTTGTAAAGAGAGAGGCATCATTCGTATTTTCCTCACTAATTGTGATTGTAGTTGGTTCCCATGTGATAGTAATATCATTTACATCAAAATCAGTATATGTTTGATTAAGGGTGCAATCTTTAATAATTACTGGAAATTTGGATGCTGTGCCGTATAATCCAATTTTACAGATATTATTAACACTATCAGTATATATAAAAACTGGAGTTTTTATATCTGCACCATAGGTATTTTGTATAAGGCTGATTTGACTAATATGACCAGTAGATTTGGTACCTACATTAGCATATGCAATTGCACTTTTATTAATCGTTCCATTTAGATTAAACAAACTCACAGAGAAATTGATTAGTATTTCACCAAACAACTTCGTATTAATATTCAAGATACCTTCAAATCCAGATCCTGTATTTACTGCTAATGATAAACTTTCAACGATCTTGGAATAATCAAATGTAACAAAAGTAATTCCTACCGTACTACTTACTTGTGAAGTCATTTCCTCACTAGGAGTTACTACTGAGACAGAATTATTATTTCCCCGAGTAGGTATCCAGCTTCCATCTGCACATAGTACACGTCCTTGATCTGCTTCGTATTTAGCAGGTGCTGGTACAAAACCATTGTAATCTCTTCTCCATTTTCGCACTTGACTATCCGAATAAGATCCTTCTGGATTCATCATCCATAAAATAGGGGAAAATGCCCTACCCCAATTCATATTTATAAATTGTAAGGCACTCGTTGTATTTTCTTCACTAAACGTAACAACATTCGCTTCCCATACTATATCGATATCGTGTGTATCAATGGTGTCATAAGTTTGATGAATTGTACAATTTTTAACAATTACTGGCTTGTTGGTTCCTACTGCATAAATTCCGACACGTATTTTATGTGTTGTAGGATCGATATCTGTAAATATCGGTGTTCTAATATCTTCTCCATAATTACTTTGAACTTGTCCTAAATGGGTACTTGGATAAGTTCCGGTATCTGCATATGGTATTACTCCTTGATTGATATTTTCACCTAGATTCACGATGATAGTTCTTAGTCCGATTTCTAATTTTCCATATCTCTCGTTAAAAATTGTTAAGTATAGTTTAAATCCAGTCGTTTCATTTGTTCCTAAGGATAATTTTTCATATGCTTTCGAATAATCAATGGTAACGAACGAAACTCCTGTCGTGGTTCCTGTTTGATCAACCATCTCTTCCGATGGTGTTACAAGTGCAATATAGTCATTAATTGAATTTTTAGGTAAGTCCCAGGTACCATCTGCCTTTAAGAAATATTGATTATCTACTTCATACTTCCCTGGTGCTGGAACGAGACCATTGTGTTTAATCTGTTCTGCAAATAAAGTATCTTCATCTGTTTCAGAGATCGGTGTTTCAATATCCATCTGATCAAATACCAATTCTCGATCTAAATCAATCCGAGGATAAATAATATTTGATCTAAACAGTTGAGGTGGTTTCTTTTCTAGAATTCCAAGTTCCCATGTAAATGTAATATCACTCTCAGCAATAATATCAGAATAAGAGGTGACAACTGCATCGATGATTTTTACTCCATTGATAGCTATTGGAGTATACAGTGCAATTTTAAAAATCTTGGTATCCTTATCATTAACAAAAAATCCAGGACTTGTAACGGCTCCTAATTTTCCAGAGTAAGTTGTACTAAAGCTAACAGTATTACGTCCCGTCCCACGATCTGATAACACTCCGCTACACGCAACTAACCCAGCTGTAGTAACCGACAATCTCGTGGAAATCGTGATGATTCCAAGATCACAAGTCAATACTTTCATATCGATCATGAACTCTTGAAGTGTGGATGGTGCAGCTTCTACTACCTTTTGGCTTAAAGTATTAAAATCGAAAGTAACAAAAGAGATTCCTTTCGTAGTATCGGTTTCCGATAAACCTTTTATTTCTTCTGTAGGCTTTAAATTGGCAATGTATTCATTTCCTGCTTTTCTTGGATGCCATTTTGCATCTGCACCTAGAAGATATTTGTTATCTACTTCATACTTTCCTGGTGCTGGAACGAGACCATTGTGTTTAATCTGTTCTGCAAATAAAGTATCTTCATCTGTTTCAGAGATCGGTGTTTCAATATCCATCTGATCAAATACCAATTCTCGATCTAAATCAATCCGAGGATAAATAATATTTGATCTAAACAGTTGAGGTGGTTTCTTTTCTAGAATTCCAAGTTCCCATGTAAATGTAATATCACTCTCAGCAATAATATCAGAATAAGAGGTGACAACTGCATCGATGATTTTTACACCATCAATAGCTATTGGAGTGTACAGTGCAATTTTAAAAATCTTGGTATCGTAATCATTAACAAAAAATCCAGGAGTTGTAACTGCTCCTAATTTTCCAGAGTAGCTTGTACTAAAACTAACAGTATTACTTCCCATCCCACGATCTGATAACACTGCGTTACACACAACTATCCCAGCTGTAGTAACCGTCAAGCTCGTGGAAATCGTGATGATTCCAAGATCACGAGTCAATACTTTCATATTAATATCAAACTCTTGAAATGTGGATGGTGTAGCTTCTACTACCTTTTGGCTTAAAGTATTAAAATCGAAAGTAACAAAAGAGATTCCTTTCGTAGTATCGGTTTCCGATAAACCTTTTATTTCTTCTGTAGGCTTTAAATTGGCAATGTATTCATTTCCTGCTTTTCTTGGATGCCATTTTGCATCTGCACCTAGAAGATATTTGTTATCTACTTCAGAGGTAGTAGGAGCAGGAATAGAAGCTTTATGCTTATTTATACTTCCAATAACAAGAGATCCATCACTATTCACTAGTTTTTCAGGAGTTAAATCAATCTTTACCAAATCACTCTCAATATCTGCATCCGCTCTATGAACCTCGATTCTACGAATGACAAAATCTCCTCCTGACATATACATTGCAGGTGGATTGATAAGTAGAAGAAGTGTTGTATTATCTTTTCTACAAAATTTGAACAGTTCATCGAAATTTTTTCTTTCCATCGTTGATTGGAAAGGTATCTTTTCATAAGCACCTCGAATCATATTTATCATACTCATATTTCTTATCCACGTTAAATCAAAACAAATATGAAATTCTCCTATCAAATGGTAAATAATATCGATACTAATATTGAAATCTTTATTTCCTGTTAATGTTTTATTGAGAATCTCTGAGAAATCAAATTTTGCGATTTGATACATTTCTCCATCAGCGAAATCTGGTTTATATGGATGAAAATATTCATCGTATTCATATATAGAAGTCTGATTGTATCTGATATTGATACTACTTGTTGTCTTTACGTTTCCTGTATCAGACCAATCAATATCCAAATCGGATATATTTAAGGTATCTTTTGTGGATACAAATTTACACTCATTAATAGACGTATTTACAACGAATGCTTTTAGCAAAGAAATGGTGATGGTATTTCCTACCGCATCTACATCATAATATCCAATGGCTTCCCCATTGTTGGAATCACTGTTTTTTACCTCGCACTTTACATCTACCTGTAAGGAATCCGTCTTATTTACATTAACGATAAAATTAAACAATCCTTTTTGAGAAAAGGCTTTGATGTAAAGGGTAAATTCATAAGAGGGATCTTTTACATTAATCTTATTTAAGTCAATTTTTACCAATTGACAACCGGTATTACTTTCTCCTAATTGTACCCCGATAAACTTTCGTAAAATAATTCCATTTTTAACCTTATTATCTACCTGTGTTGCAACTGAATTGGCAACAGGGGTAACAATTTTTTCTTTTAAGAGATTACTAACATTACTTGCCATTATGATCTCCTTTCACTGATTAATTAATTAAACGTTAAAAAAAGTCCTAGAGTTTGAAACTCTAGGACTTAAAAAAATTCATCAAGTTGTAACCGTTTGCTGTGCAAAAATACTAGAACCAAGGTTTGGTGGATAATAAGTATTTCCTTCTACATCTCCATTGATCAACTTACCAGTTGCTGGATTATAAGAAACACGAGTTGTCCAATAATTTGGATCATTATCAAATTCGGATCCAAATACTAGATTTGCTCCTGATTCTTCCGTTCCTCCACCACCAAGATCAACACTGTTTCCACTAAGCTTGGAACAAAAGTCAATACTAAACATGATGATACGATATTTATCCAATAATTTCTTTGCCACCTGGTTAATTTCTGTACCCTGGTGCATATAAGCTCGAAATTCAATTGGATATTCTACAATACCAACGTTACCACGTTCAAAATTAAAATGATCGTTCTTTACATTGGTTGGGAAGCAGTTTGCAAACATACAGGCAAATTCAATGTTCCATCCAGTACAATCCGTAGAAACATAAATAAATTCTGCTACTTGATGCGCTTGATTTGCTAAATGAGAACCATCAATTTCAATAATACCAAAATATGTGGTAAAACCACTTAACTCATCTGCCATACCATTGATCCAAGCCCAAATAACTTCACGGATTGGAGAACCGGAAAGTTCATAAACAGTAATCGTGATTTGGTTGGTATCATTTTGTGCGATCGTAGGAAGATCCAAACTTCTACCAACAACACCACCTGTTAATTGAACGGTCTGTAAGGTTGTATCACCAATTCCCTGAACGGATACATTGCCATATTCAATGATGTGTTTGAATTTTTTCATTTTCGATGGAAATACCTGTCTCATAAACCACGGTTGACGAACCATAAACAAACGAGAATATCCTGTTTTTAATGGATCCCACTGTTGCAAACTAGGAGCACTGGCATCTACACCGCCTGCAAATAACGAATAATCTAAAATCGTTTCATTGGTATGAGTATGAATATTCGATTGAATCGTATCCGCCACATAACCATAACTTGTACGATTAGCCATAAATTTTCACTCCTTTCTTTTATAATGTCGTCGTCGTAGCCGTTGTATCCGATATCGTACGACTATTGATATTAAATTCCAGAATGAATTGTTTACTTAACTGACGGAAGGTAATGTCAATATATCCATGAACGATATGACGTTGTGCTTCCCATTCCGTAACATCGAAACGAACGGAGAAGGATTCTACCATCGTACCAACAATACCTGCATATTTTCGTTCTACAAAAGAAGTAAAACGGCTTCGTTCGTCTGCATCTGCAAAGTTATAAAGACGATTTCTTGCATCCGCTCCAATGTTATTTGCTAAATAATAAGCAATATGAACATGGGACTCTTCAATCAAATCACTCGTTGGATATTGCGCAATATTTTGTGTTGCTCTTCTAAATTGATTTTCACCTGTTGCAATAAAATAATTGATACGATTCTCATTCAGTTTTTCTTGTAAATCATATTCCCATACATCAATACAAGGCTGTAACGAATTTGCAATATGATCCGAAAGTTGAGCGGCTGCTTGTGCAAACGGAACATGGAATCCATTCTGTACAAAATGAGGTCCTAATTTTGAAATAATATAGTAAGTATGTGTAACAGGAACTCTTCTTCCTGTATCGGCTTCTCTTACCAAATACCACTGCGTATTGATGGATACATTTGGTAAAATTGTAGCTTGTTGAATAATGTCATCGGATACGAATGTCTGATAATCCATAATCAGATTATCAAGATTTCCTTCAGAGAAGGAAGTATTAATCCCTGTATCCAAGTAAAGAATAGAACAATTACGAAGATTTGCCAAATCTCGTAATACCTGCTTTACTTCAAAATCATAATTGGCATCAAACAGTGCTGTTGTTGGGGTACGAAGTCCAGATAAGACTGGTTTGCATTTTTCATAAACACCACTGTATGCTTTAATATAACACTGATTGATTGCTCTTTGTCTTGCTTCTGGATCTTCATTATCAAATGCTCCATCCGAACCACCACCTAATGCAAATCCCTTTGCATCATTTAATGTGATGGCTTCTCCATCAGCATAACGATCTGCATCGTATCCAGGTTCATCTTCAATTCCCTCTGTACGTTTTTGCTGTACGATGATGTATTCATCCGAATCAATAGAACCAATCTTATTTCCAAAGAAATAATCCACTTTAGAGATATCTGGAATGGTTACGGTTGGATTTTCTGGAATAATAACATCCTTTAAGAAAGTTACATATTCATCGTAAACCGCTTCTACTGCGGATTCATTTACATAAATAATGGCAGGGAATTTTCCTGGTTCGGTAGATTCTACAATTTTATCGTTAATGAATACAGTAGGAATTACGCTCGAAGCATAGGCAGCACTACCATAAATACTACCAACTAAAGTAGAAGAGCCATTTGCAGTATCAACAATATTAAAATTATAATATTTAATTCCGTAGTTTCGTTCTGCACGAATATCTTGTGCAACTCTCCAACGATACGTATTTCCGAATTTACCACGACCATTCGCACGAACACCTAAGAAATTAACGACTTTCCATCCATCTCCAGCACCAGCTCCTGTTTGAGTGGAGTCTACAATGGCTTTGAATTCTTCGTCAGTTTTTGCTTCATCTGTGATTTCTTTTAAATTATATTTGATAAAGAATTTCTTTTTGTCTGCATCTGCTTTGTAATAACACTGCAAAATAGAGTAAGCATATGTAGCATCATCAGGTAACACTCGAATACAATTTACAAATGTTTTTCCTTTACCTACTTTTAATGCTTGGCTTACCATCATATATGGTTGTCCATATAACTTATAATTGGTTGGTCCAAATAAATTATAACGTTCGTTTTCACTTGTGACCTTCACAATTTCGTTATCAGGACCTTTACTACATGTAAAGGCAAACAAGTATCCGATTGTATTATCAGAAGTTACTGCATTAGTATCGGTAACTGCACTATTATCAGTAAAAAACGACCATACTTCTGGATCTGTCTCTTATACACATCTGACGCTGCCGACGATCTTACGCGTGTA
>ERZ1090881.573-NODE-576-length-17509-cov-15.471640_pt1 | contig 17509 bp, 18 predicted proteins | sample MGYA00478470_ERZ1090881 | MGnify/ENA primary metagenome ERZ1090881 (study PRJEB33644, sample SAMEA5815736) | chicken gut metagenome | biome: Chicken; feature: Gastrointestinal Tract; material: Caecum | place: Ireland | collected 2019-01-01 | study: A study of the...
AAAAAATTTTTTCTCAAAAAATTTTTTGGGGGGGGGCTGTGTTTTTACAATTAATACCTCCGGGGCCCCAAAAATGGCGGGGGGGGGCCCCCCTTGGGCCCCCGCCGCGCATATGTGTTTACGCGCATCGATCGATGTTCTACACATGTATATAATATTGTGATGCCTGCATATGCTCTGCGCGACACGTTACACCGCGTGCAGGTGTTTTAAGGACAGATCGAGGATGGGTGCACTGTGTGTGAGCGCGCCCGAGGAGACATAGTCTACGCCCAGCGTCGCATAGTAGGCGACATTCTCCCGCGTCACGTTGCCGGAGATCTCCGTCTTTGCCCGCCCCTTGGCGCGGCGCACCGCCTCTACAAGATCGTCGCCCTTCATGTTGTCCAGCATGACGATATCCGCGCCCGCTTCGAGCGCCTCGTCCAGCTGGGAGAGCGTCTCCACTTCGATCTCGATCATCCTGACAAAGGGGGCGTATTCCCGTGCGCGCGCAATGGCGTTGGCGACGCCGCCTGCCGCGCCGATGTGGTTATCCTTGAGCAGCACGCCGTCCGAGAGGTTGAAGCGGTGATTTTTTCCGCCGCCCACAGTGACCGCATACTTTTCAAAGCTACGTAAAAGCGGGGTCGTCTTGCGGGTATCGAGCAGCGTCGTCCCCGTGCCCTGCAAAAGTTCCGCCATCTGACGGGTATAGGTCGCGATGCCGCTCATGCGCTGCAGGAAGTTGAGCGCCGTGCGCTCGCCCGAGAGAATGGCGCGCATGTCGCCCGTGACCTCGGCGACGAGCGTCCCCTTCTGAACGCGCGCGCCCTCTTCGACGTGAAAGACGACCTCCGCGCCCTCATCCAGCAGCGTAAAGACGCGCGCAAAGACGGGGAGCCCTGCAATGACGCCCTCCGCCTTGGCGATGAGGTCGGCGTGCCCGCGCGAGGCGGCGGGGACGACGGCGTTTGCCGAGACGTCCTCCCACGGGATATCCTCTCTGAGGGCGGCAAGCAGCGCTTCGTCCCAGTGCAGTTTTTGCGTGACCTTACTCGTGTTCACGGTCCACCTCCTTTGTAACAAGCGCGTGGCGCGCCCTTTCCTGTTTTTTATCATATGTCATGGACGGGATGACCGCCTGTCCCCGGGCGCACGCACCCTTTGCAATGTCGTCTGCGGCGCGGCGGGCGAAGATGAGCGCCTCTAAAAGGGAGTTGGACGCGAGGCGGTTCCTGCCGTGCACGCCGTTGCAGCACGTCTCGCCCACGGCGTAGAGATGGGGCACGGTCGTTCTGCCCGAGAGGTCGCTGCGCACGCCGCCCATGAAGTAGTGCTGCGCGGGCACAACGGGGATGGGCTCCGAAAGCACGTCGTACCCCTCCTCGCGGCAGCGCTCCACGATGCCCGGGAAGTGATGCAGCAGCGTCTCTTCGCCGCCCGCGACCGTCCTTAGATCGAGGCGCACGAATTTGCTGCCCTCTTTGCGCATCTCTTTGCGGATCGCCGCCGTGACGACGTCGCGGGGCAGGAGCTCGTCCACAAAGCGCTCGCCCGCGGCGTTGATGAGCTGCGCGCCCTCGCCGCGCACCGATTCGGAGATGAGAAAACTCCTGCCGCGGCGCTGGGTGTACAGCGTCGTCGGGTGGAACTGCACATAGTCGGGATGATCGACGGCGATGCCGTGCTCGAGCGCAACGCCTACGCCGTCCCCCGTCAGGATGCGGAAGTTGGTGGAGTGCCTGAACAGTCCGCCCACGCCGCCCGTCGCGAGTACGGTGTTGCCCGCAAGGACGGCGGTCAGCTCGCCCGTCCTGTTGTCCCGCACGAGCGCGCCCAGACACTGCGTCTTGCCCTCATCGAACAGCAGATCGACCATCGTCGTGTGCGGCATCAAGCGGACGTTAGGCAGTTTTTTGACCGCACGCAGGAGGTGCGAGCTGATCTCCTTGCCCGTGCAGTCGGCATGAAAGACGATGCGCGGACGGGAATGTGCGCCCTCGCGCGTGTAGGCAAGTTCGCCGCTCTCCGTACGCTCGAACCGCACGCCGTAAGCGATGAGCTCGTCAATGGTCTCGCGCGAGTGGCGGATCATGCAGCGCACGGTGTCCGGATTGTTCTCGTAGTGGCCCGCGCGCATGGTGTCCTCAAAATAGCTCTGCTCGTCCCCCTTGTCGTGCAGGACGCAGATGCCGCCCTGCGCGAGGAAGGAGTCGCTCTCTTTCAGCCCGCCCTTACAGATGACAAGCGCCTGCGTCTCCTTGGGCAGGTGCAGGGCGCAGTTCATGCCCGCGACACCCGCGCCCACGATGAGTGTATCGATATATTCGCGCTTCATTGTGCCAGCTCCAACATTCTTCTCAGGGCGTGCGCCGCCTTCTGTGCGAGTTCGGGTGCGACCTCGACGGGCGTTCCTTCCCCCGCAAAGACGCGCTCTAAGGCCTCCGGCGTGATCTTCTTCATGTCCGCGCACACAAAGCCGGGGCGCGTGGGATAAAATTTCTTGTCCGGGCAGCGGCGGGAGAGTTCATAGAGCGTGCCCTCTTCCGTACCGATGAGGAACTCTCTTGCATCGCTTCTCTCGGCAAAGGCGATGATGCCCGCCGTCGAGCCGACGTATGCCGCCTGCGCGCACACCGCCGCGGGGCATTCGGGATGCACGAGAAGGAGCGCTTCGGGGTGCGCCGCTCTTGCCACGGCAACCTCCTTTTCGCTCGTCGCGTTGTGAATGGGGCAGAAGCCTTTGCCGAAATAGAACTTCTTTTCGGGCAGCTGCGCCGCGACGTAATGCCCGAGGTTTTTGTCGGGGATAAAGTAGATATTCTTCTCCTTGAGGAGGGAGACCACCTTGACGGCGTTGGAGCTCGTGACGATGACGTCGGAGAGCGCCTTGAGCCGCGCCGAGGAATTGACGTAGGTGACGACGGCGAGATCTTCGACGGTCTCGCGCATATGTAATATCTCTTCCTCCGACGCCATTTCCGCCATGGCGCAGTGCGCAGACGGGACAGGCAGGTAGACCTCCTTTTCAGGGCAGAGGATCTTGGCACTCTCCCCCATAAAGGAGACGCCGCAAAAGACGATGACGGGCTTGTCGCTTGCGACCGCCTTCTGTGCCAGGGCGAAGCTGTCGCCCACAAAGTCTGCCGACGCCTGCACGGCGTCGGGTGCATAGTAGTGCGCAAGGACGAGCGCGTCCTCGCGTCGGATGGCATGACCCATAAGCCCCTCCCAAAAGCGGCGCCTCACCCCTGATATGCGCCACATCCCGCAGGGCGTCGCCCATTGCGCGGGAAATCCTTCAAATGTTTACAAGTATAGACATTTTTTTACAAAAGTCAAGCAAATGGCAGGTTATTCGGCAGACTTGGCGATCTTCAGATATTCGTCAAGCGTGGGAAGCTCCGCCCCGACCTGGCGGGAAAAGTACGCCCCGAGCAGGCGCAGCGCGCGCACGATACCGTCCGCCGTCCCCTCCCCCATGCCCCGCGCCGCGCGCAGGGCATGATAGGTGCTCTCGGACGCGGGCGTCGCCTCGGGAAAGCAGCCGTCGCAGAAAAACGCGCCGTCCGCAAAGGAGAAGCGCAGCCGCCCTGCGGGAAGCTTGCCGCAGACGGGACAGGCGCCCGTATCGACGGGATAGCCCGCATAACCCAGCGCGGCGAGCAAAAATTTTACGAGTGCCAGGGGATCGTCCGCGCACAGCCCTTCGAGCGCGGAGACGGCGGAAACGAGCAGCGCGCCCGCCTGCATGCCCTCTAAGGCGATCTTGTCGCACACGTCCGTGACGACCGCGGCGGCATAGAAGCGCCCGACGTCCTCGCAGAGGGCGTAAAACGCGTCGTGCAGGGAGGCGGACGTCACCGTATTGCGCCCGCCGCGCGACGCCAGCACATACTCGGCAAAACAAAAAGGCTGGGCTGCAAACCGAAGTTTTGCCCCCGCCTTTCTGACTCCCTTTAAGGCGGCGCCGATCTTGCCGCGCTCCGCCGTAAGGAGCGTTGCGATCCTGTCGTTTTCGCCGTAGTCGACCGCCCGCAGTAAGAGCGCGTCCGCCTTGAATTCCATAGTGTTTCCTTTGCCGATCAGCCCTTGAGACGTTTATAGAGCATATAGTAGCTGAGTTTGCCCGTCTTTTCAAACAGTTCCCAGGCGACTTCCGCTCCGTCCTTCTCCTTCATATCCACCCCCGCTATGCAGTATGCGGCGGGGACGGCGCAATTATTCTTCGCCGTAGCCGAATTCCTTCAGGAAGCGGGTGCTGTCCCGCCAGTCCTCGCGCACTTTGACGTACACCGTGAGGAACACCTTTGCACCGAGGAACTTTTCCATATCCTGACGCGCGAAGGAGGCAACTTCCTTTAATGCCCTGCCCTGCTTGCCGATGAGAATGGCCTTATGGTTGGGCTTTTCGCACACGATATCCAGATTGACTTCATACGTCCCGTTTTCGCGGCGCTCGAAGGTATTGACGATGACCGCCACGCCGTGCGGGATCTCCTTATCGTACTTTAAGAGGATCTTTTCACGCATGAGCTCGGCGACCATGAACTTTTCGCTGCGGTCGGAGACGACGTCCTCGGGGAAGATGGGCTCCCCTTCGGGCAGCATCGCCGCGATCCCCTCCTCCAGCTTTCTGAGGTTTGTCCCCTTGCGCGCCGAGACGGGATAGATATCCTCCTCCACGCCCGCGTCGGCGAGCTTTTTCAGCTCGGCGGGGATATTCTCCTTGGGCATGATGTCGATCTTGGTGAACGCGACGAGGAGCGGCACGCCGAGGGAGGCGTACTTTTTGATCAGTTCCGCGTCCTCCTCCTTTACGCCTTCGTGCCCGTCCAGCACAAAGAGAATGGCGTCCACGTCGCGCGAGGTCGTCTCGGTGGTCTTCATCATGACGTCCGTCAAGGCATTGCGCTGACGGTAGATGCCGGGCGTATCGACGAACGCGATCTGATGCGTCTCACGCGTCAGTACGCCGAGAATGCGATCGCGCGTGGTCTGCGGCTTGGGCGAGACGATGGCGACCTTCTCCCCGACGAGCACGTTGATGAGCGTGCTTTTTCCTGCATTCGCCCGTCCGATGACGGCGACCATTCCGCTTCTCATGACTCCCTCCGCAGATCGAGTTTCTGCATGACGTACTCCTCTTTTTCGCGCATTTCGCGCCGTTCTTCCTCCGTCTCGTGATCATACCCGAGGCAGTGCAGCAGCCCGTGCACCGCGAGGTACCAGAGCTCCCGTTCAAAGCTGTGACCGTATTCTCGCGCCTGCTCCCGCGCGCGCTGTTCGCAGATGACAACGCTGCCCAAAAAGACGGTGCCGTCCTCGGGCATGACGCAGTCCGTATGCTCGGCGGCCAGGATGGGGCTTCCCTTGATGCCGTCCATAGCGGGAAAACTTAAAACGTCGGTGACGCGGTCCACGCCCCGTTCGCGGCTGTTGAGTGCGCGGATCTCCTCCTCGGAGATGCGCCAGATCTCGGCGGACAGGTCGTCCCCCTCCCAGAGCCCGTCCATCGCCTCGGCAAGGCGGGCAAGTCCCTCTTCGGGCAGATCGGAATCAAACGTCAGGCGCATTTCAGCCCTTGTCCTCCTCTTTGACCGCCTTCCTGTCGCGGTTGAAACGGATGGCGGGATATTCCACGCGGTGGTGATGCACGCCCGAGAGCGTCTCCACCAGCGTCTGACGGATGACGGACAGATCGCGGATGGTGATATCGCAGTCGGCGAACTGGTCGAGGTCCATGCGTTCCTCGATGATGGTGCGGATGGTGTGCTCCACCTTCTCGGGCGAGCGGTCCTTGAGCGCGCGCGTCGCCGCCTCCGAGGCGTCCGCGATCATGATGATCGCCGCAATGCGCGAGCGGGGCGTGGGACCAAGATAGGAATAGTCCCCGACGTCCGCCTCGCCGCCCGAGAGGCGCATCGCCTTGTTGTAGAAGTACTTGATGGGGAGCGTCCCGTGGTGCTCGCGGGCGCAGTCCGCAATGATCTTGGGGAAGTGCGCCGCCGTCAGCAGCTCGTAGCCGTCGCGCGCGTGCGAGCGGATGATGTCCGCCGAAAGTTCGGGCATGAGCTCGTCGTGCACGTTGTAGTCGGTCTGGTTCTCGGTGAAGCAGTCGGGCTGCTTTAATTTGCCGACGTCGTGATAGTACGCCGCGGCACGGGCGAGCTCGGCGTTCTCGCCGATGGCGACCGCGCAGGACTCCGCGAGCTGCGCAACGACCAGGGAGTGATTGAACGTTCCGGGCGCCTCCTGCTTGAGCCGGACGAGAAGGGGCGCGTTGGTGCTGGTGAGTTCGCGCAGGCGGAATACCGTCAGGCGGTTGAAGAGCTTTTCAAAGATGGGAAGTCCCGCAAGCGCGAGGATGCCCGAGACGACGCAGCCGAACACCGCACAGCCGATGGAGATAAAGAAGTTGACGAGATCGGTGTAGATGGTCGCAACCTGCAGCAGCGTGACGATTATGACTGTGGGCACGGAGATGACGCAGCCCGTCAGCAAGAGGCCGCCGCGCGTCTTGGCGCCCGCCGCCGCGAAGATGGCGAAGGTGCCGCAGACGAAGTTGAGCATGAGCGAGTAGTACACCTGCGTCGTCGCGCCATCCGCCGAAAAGTTGTTGGTGTAAGTATCGATGACAAACATGATCACCGAAAAGATGAAATTGAGCAAGATCGCCTGCCTGCGGTTGAACAGGAACACGCACAGAAGCGCGAGCAGCGCGCAGGGGCGGGCGTAGATGCCGATGAGCTTGCCGAAGGCATAGCACAGTACAATGCAGGAAATAAAGAGCGAGAAGACAAGCACGACGTTGCGCGCCTGCGCGACGAACGCCCTGTCCTCAAAGTAATAATAGTAGTATACGATAAAGCACAGCAGCAGTGCGCACACCGCCAGGGTGAGAAGGTCGGTATAGTTTTCGACGAAATAGCTCGTCCAGTGGGCGGGGTCGTTGATGACGATCATCAGAAAACAGACGAGGCAGAGCACGAGATAGCTTGCCGCCAGCGCAAACGCACTGCCGACGAGCCCGCCGCGCTTCTTTTCCCCTTCGAGTTTCATCGCTTTTCTCCTTTTCTTTTGCGCATATCCTCGCGCTTTTGCTCGTCGCGCTCATAGGCGCGCACGATCGCCATGACGAGCGGATGCCGTACGACGTCGCGCTCCGTCAGGTGGACGACGCCGATGTCCTCCACCCCTTTGAGGACGCTGACCGCGTGCGCCAGCCCGCTCGACTTGCCGTCTGGAAGGTCGGTCTGCGTCAGATCGCCCGTGACGACCATCTTGCTCCCCTCTCCCAGACGAGTCAGGAACATCTTCATCTGCTCGCGCGTCGCGTTCTGCGCCTCGTCCAGGATGACAAAGGCGTTGGAGAGCGTCCTGCCGCGCATATACGCGAGCGGCGCGACTTCGATCACGCCCTTCTCCATGAGCTTGCCGTACGTCTCCAGTCCGAACAGCTCCTGCAGGGCGTCGTACAGGGGGCGCAGATAGGGATCGACCTTAGTCTGCAAATCCCCCGGCAGGAAGCCGAGCTTTTCGCCCGCCTCAACGGCGGGGCGTGTGAGAATGATCTTCTCCACCAGCTTGGACTTATAGCACGCGACTGCATAGCTGACGGCAAGGTAGGTCTTGCCCGTGCCCGCAGGTCCCGTGCCGAACGTGACTGTATTTTCGCGCATCGCCGCGACGTAGTGCTGCTGCCCGACCGTCTTGCACTTGACGGGCTTGCCGCGCGACGTGACCGCGACGACGTCCTTAAGAGCCGCGCCGAACTCCTCGCCGTCCCCCTCGCGCGCGAGGGAGATGCAGTAGAGCAGGCTGCTCCTGTCAATGAGCTCGCCCGCGTCCACAACGGTGAGCAAGCTCCTGATGACGGACGCGCCCGCCTCCGCCGCCTCACCCGAAAGAACGATCTTCGTCCCGTCAATGCGGGTGGAGAGCGAGAGTTCCCGCGCGATCGTCGTCAGATTTTCATCCAGGACCCCGATGACCGTCCGAAGCCTGTCCAGACTGCCCGTGTCCACCGTAACCGTCTTATCCGTGGTCTCCTCCTCAACCGAGATTGCGGGAGGCCGTCACGCGCGCTTCGCCCGTCACACGCCAGCCCGACCCGGTCTGTTCCGTCTGTAGTTGATCAATGTCTCCGTGATCGAGGTACGCCTGCGCGCGCGCAGAGTCCTCGCTGCCCGCATAGATCTCGTCCACCGCATAGGCAATGGTCACGCCCGCGATGGTCGCCCGCGCGCCGTTTTCCGCGACGACGTCGCCCGCCCTGACGCTGTCGCCGACGGCGACCAGCGCCCTGCCCGCCACGACCGTGAGCGCATATACGACGCCGTCCGCGGGGGCATAGAGCGGCTCTGAAGAGAGCGGGAGCGCGTCGTCGGAGAGCTCCACCTGCACCGTGAGCACGCCGCCCTCGTGACGGAGCGAACAAAAGCTGACGCGGGGCAGGGCGAGAATGCGCGCAGTGAGTGCGCCGCCCTCGGGCGCGGGCGAGAAAAAGCCCGTCCCGTTCTCCGCGAGAAGTGCGAGCACCTCCGGGGTATAGCAGGCGCCGCTGCCGACGACCTCGATGCGCAGTACGCGGCTCTGACAAAAGAGCACCGCGCCCGCGAACACCGCCGCACCGACAAGCAGCCCCGTGCACCGCTGCAGCCGCGCAAGAAGTTTACGCCAGCCGACAAACGAGACTTTTTTTACATTATAACACGAACCGCGCAAAATTGCAAAAACTTTTTTGCAGTGTTTGGCGTCCACCTCAATGAGCACGCCTTTTTTTTGCAGTTTTGCCCCGAGGACGGGCACGCCGCCCTGCGCGAGCTTTTCCACCGCCCGCGCCGCGCCGATGCCCTTGATCTCGATCTGCGCGCTCCGCATCTTTCCCTCCTTCCCCGTACACGGCGGCAAATATGCGCGCACGGTGATATGCCGCATGCGTGCCGCATTCGATTTTTCCGCCCCGCCTGCATCGGACGGCATATGCCAAAAGCTACACCTGTACGCCTTGGCGCTCGACGCGCACAATGTCGCCGAAAATGACAAGATCGCCCGCTTCGTATTTGCCGAGCGAGAGAGCCGCGCCGCTGACAAGGTAGGTCTCCCGCCGGCTGCGGACGACGATCTCCGTCTCCGAAAATGCGGCGAGCCTGTACACGTTCTGAAAATACGCGCCCTTCCCGCTCACGATGGTATAGCGAAGGCGCAGGGCGTCCGCCCCGAGCGCCGCGCAGATCTCCCGCACAAACTCCATACAGGTATTATATGTATTTTCCCCGCGTTTTACGACAAAGCGCGCCGCGCGGTCGCTTTGCTCCTGTGCACAAAACCCCGACCGCCATGTCCCTAAACCCAAAGCGCGCCGCACGGCTTCCTGCCGCGCGGCGCGCTTGCTATGATACTGTTTGATCACTCCATTCTGCCGCGTCCCGTGCGGAAGCGCAGAGGCGTTGTCCCCGTCGCCCGCTTAAACTGCCGGATAAAGTGCTCCACGTTGAGATAGCCGCAGCGCTCGGCAATGCGCTCGACACTGTCCGGCGTGGAGAGCAAAAGTTCCTCCGCCGCCTGAATACGCGCGGCGATCACGTCGGCGGTGAACGTCGCGGAAAAGAACTTTTTATAGGCGACATGAAAGTAGCCGCCGCTCACGCCGAGCTCCCTTGCCGCCTGCGCCGCGTTCCATGCGCGCGCGGGCGAGCGGAACACTTCCTCCCGCAGGGCAAGAAAGGGATAAAAGAGCGGACTTCTGACTTCCACCTCGGAGGCGATCATCTCGATGAGCGCCGAGCAGAGTGAACTGACGACGCCCTCCCTTGTGCGACGGGCAGAGAAGAATTCATCCTCCAGAATACGGAACAGACCGTAAAAGCGCTCCGACGAGAGGAGCGGAATTGGCCTGCCGAAGGGGAACGCCTCAAAAGCAGGGGCGATTCGCTTGCAAGGTGCATCCAGCAGTCGGTGTACTCCTCGCCCACTGCGCGGTAGCTGTGCCGCTGCCCGGGACGGAACAATAACGCGGTATGCGCGGGTGTTCTGACCCATTCGCCGTCCGCCTCAAAGAGGGCGGGCGTCTCGACGAGCAGCAGAAGATAGTGCGGGTACCCCTTTTCGCGCAGGACGCGAAAGTCCGCCCCGTGCGACGTCTCCCCGATGCGCAGTACATTCATAGTCTCCTCCCATATCTATATAACAATCGATCAATTTTTTAATATCATACACCATTGTATTTTGCTTGTCAAGGAGGTATGATAGCTTTGCTGTTTTGAGGTAAGAACATTGGTATTTTCCCTGCTGACGGTCGTCTTTTACGCGGCGTCCTCCCTTGGCGACAAATATATTTCGGCAAAGCTTGCCTGCAGCGCCCAGGAATTTTCCTTCCTCGTGGCGCTGTCCACCGCCTTTTTTCTGGCGCTCGTTCTGCCCTTTACGGGCTGGAACTTTGCCTTCACCCTGCAGAGCGGACTGGCGCTCGTCGTGCTCGTCGCGCTGAAGATCGCGGAATTTTATACGAGCGCGGCGCTACATTGCCTCCAAATTCTTGTACGGGCTGCAGATGAACGTGCTCGAAGGGACTTCCCCCGTCTGCGTGCTGCTGCTCGTCATGCTCGGCGTCGCACTCCTGCAGCTTCCCTTTGTCAAATTCAGGACCTTCTTCCGCAAGAAAGGGCTTGTCCTCGGTGCGCTCACCCGCATCCCCAACGCGGCGGGGCTGTGGACGGAGGCGATCGCCGCACAGCAAAATCTGCTCCTGTATACCCTCGTGCAGCCCATGCAGCTGGCGATTTTGTTTTTGACGGCGCTCATCCGCCACGAAAAGATGGGAAAACTGCGACTTGCGGGCAGCATCATTACGCTTGTCGCCGTCACGGTGATGACGGTACTCATCTATTTCCATCGAGGTGCACTATGATCCGTACATTTCGGCAACACACCATCCGCCCGCAGCAGGAGCTGACAGGAAAACTGTGGAATTTTACCCCGCTGCAGGGGGAGCGGGCGGGCGAGACCTTCCCCGTGCCCACGCCAAGCTGCTGGGAGACATACCCGGGCTTCGGGCTGTACCGCGGCGAGGGACGCTATGAGACGCGCTTTGCAGGGAGCGTCAATCTGCGCATCGAATGCAAGGGAGTGAGTCATACGGCGACCGTCTTGTTGGACGGGAAACAAATTGCCACGCACTACAACGCCTATACTGCGTTCTGCGCGCTCGCAAAGGACGTCCCTGAGGGCGAGCACACGCTTGCGATCGTGGCGGACAACCGATTTTCGGAGCAGAGCGCGCTGCACGTTCCCAACGACTATATGTCCTACGGCGGCATCTCCCGCCCCGTTGTTTTGGAGCAGGTCGGCGACGCGTTCATTGAGTACGTCCACGTCACGCCCGCTAAAACAGACGGCGTCTGGCATGCCCATGTCCGCGCATGCGTGCATGCGCTCAAGTCCGCGCCCGTCCTTCTCCGTGTGCGCATTGCAGAGGAGGAGCTTATCTTTGACGTGCAATCCCTACCGGAGGGCGAGCGCATATTCGAAGGCGACATGCGCTTTTCCGACGTCACGGCATGGTCGCCTGAAGCGCCCGTTCTCTACACCGTGACGGCGACGCTGGAACGCGAAGGCGTACCCTTTGACGACCTTATAGACCGCTTCGGCTTCCGCGAAGTCGCCGTCTCGGGCAAGTACATCCTGCTCAACGGCGCGCCCATCACGATCAAGGGCGTCTGCCGCCACGAGGATCACCCGCAGTACGGCTGCGCGCTGCCCTTTGCCGCCATGGCGTACGATCTTGCCCTCATCCGCGACCTGGGCGCCAATTCGGTGCGCACGTCCCACTATCCCAACGACGAAGTATTCCTCGATCTGTGCGACGAACTGGGTATCCTCGTCTGGGGGGAGAACCACGCGCGCGGCCTGAGCCTGGAGCAGATGCAAAACCCCAATTTTGAGCGGCAGGCGCTCGAGGTCACGCGCGAGATGGTCACCCAGCACTACAACCACCCGAGCATCTATATCTGGGGCATCCTCAATGAGTGCGCGAGCGACAGCGCATACGGGAAGTTCTGCTACCAAAAGCAGTTTGCGTGCATCCGCGCGCTCGATCGGAGCCGTCCCCGCTCCTTTGCGAGCTGCAAGTTCAAGACGGACATCTGCTTCGGGCTGCCCGAGGTCGTCTCCTACAATATCTATCCCAAATGGTATCACGATACGCCCGCGAAAGAATATCTTGCCGACCTGTACGACTGGGTACAGCGGGAGACGGAGGGCGCGGGCAAGCCCTTTTTGGTGACGGAGATCGGCGCGGGAGGGCTGTACGGCTACCGCAGCCCCTATGCGACCAAATGGAGCGAGGAGTTTCAGGCAAAGACGCTTCGTGAGCAGCTGGGGGTCGTCCTCTCCTTTGAGGATTGTGCGGGCGTATACGTCTGGCAGTTCTGCGATATCCGCATCAGCGAGGAGTGGTGGGGCGACAGACCGCGCACGATGAACAACAAGGGGATCGTGGATGAATACCGCCGCCCCAAACTGTGCTACGAGGTCGTCAAAGAGCTGTTCCATACGTTTTGAGGATCTGTGAACGAGGAAACAAGAAAAATTGAATCCTGATCATATACAACGCGCCGCGCGGCTTTCTGCCGCGCGGCGCGCTTATTCTCATCAAAAAAGGAAGCCCTCTGCCGGAGCAGAGGGCTTGTCCAAACAATCCTGATTACTTGAGTTCCGCGAAGTACTTGATCGTGCGGACCATCTGGCTGGTGTAGGAGTTCTCGTTATCGTACCAGGAGACGACCTTGACGAGCGTCGTGCCGTCGCCGATGGGCATGCACTTGGTCTGCGTTGCATCGAACAGCGAGCCGTAGGTGATGCCGACGATATCGGAGGAAACGATCTCCTCTTCGGTGTAGCCGAAGGAAGCGGATGCCGCAGCCTTCATTGCAGCGTTGACGTCCTCTGCCTTGATGTCGCCCTCGCAGACTGCGACGAGCTGGGTCAGGGAACCGGTGGGAACGGGAACGCGCTGTGCGCAGCCGTCAAGCACGCCGTTGAGTTCGGGGATGACGAGACCGATCGCCTTTGCAGCGCCCGTCGAGTTGGGAACGACGTTGACCGCAGCAGCGCGCGCACGGCGCAGGTCGCCCTTGCGGTGAGGTCCGTCGAGGACCATCTGGTCGCCCGTGTATGCGTGAATGGTCGTCATGTAGCCCTTCTTGATCTTGCACAGCTTGTTGAGCGTGTCCGCCATGGGAGCAAGGCAGTTGGTCGTGCAGGATGCCGCGGAAATGATGGTGTCCGTGGGCTTCAGGGTCTTTTCGTTGACGCTGTAGACGATGGTAGGCAGGTCGTTGCCCGCGGGAGCGGAGATGATGACCTTCTTAGCGCCTGCATCGATGTGTGCCTGCGACTTCGCCTTGGAGGTGTAGAAGCCCGTGCACTCAAGGACAACGTCCACGCCGATCTCGCCCCAAGGCAGATCCTTCGCGTCCTTTTCCTTGTAGATCTTGATGGTCTTGCCATCAACGGTGATGGTGCCCTCTTCGTCGTTCGCGCTGACGGTATCTGCTAAGGCGTATCTGCCCTGAGCGGAATCGTACTTGAGAAGGTGCGCGAGCATCTTGGGGCTGGTGAGGTCGTTGATCGCAACGATCTCATAGCCGGGTGCGTTGAACATCTGACGGAATGCAAGACGCCCGATACGGCCGAATCCGTTGATTGCAACTTTTACGTTTGCCATTGGTGTATTCCTCCGAATAATTATTGCGCCGATATCCGGGCGCTATTTTTCGTCTATCATTGTACTACAAATTGACAGGGCTGTCAATAGCTGTTAAAAACTTTTTCCACTCTTTTTTCAAAGCGTGCAGACGGGACTCCGCCCTTTTCCTTTTATATATACCCCTGCTTGTCCCCTTCCAAACACAAAGACAAAAATTTTCTGCATTTCTTTGACAGGGACGCGGCAAAGGCATATCCTGCGGGCGAGATCCGCCCGCAGCCCGCAAATTCCGCCTAAAAATTTTCGCACAAAGGGTTGCTTTTTCCTTGAAAAGGCTTTATAATGAAGAAAAAATCTTTGGAGGAAAATTACCCATGCCTTTGGTCACTACGACTGAAATGTTCAAAAAGGCGTATGCAGGCGGCTATGCGGTCGGCGCATTCAACGTCAACAATATGGAAATGATCCAGGCGATCGTGGAAGCGGCAAACGAGTGCCGTTCCCCCGTCATCCTTCAGGTTTCGGCGGGCGCGAGAAAGTACGCGAACCCCGTGTACCTGCGTCACCTCGTGGAGGCTGCGGTCGAGACGACGGATATCCCGATCGCAATGCACCTGGACCACGGCGCTGACTTTGAAATCTGCAAGTCTTCCATCGACGGCGGCTTCACCTCCGTCATGATCGACGCTTCCAGCAAGCCCTGGGAGGAGAATATCGCCATCACCAAGAAGGTCGTCGAATACGCGCATGCGCACGGCGTCGTCGTAGAGGCGGAGCTGGGCAAGCTCGCGGGCATTGAGGACGACGTGCATGTCGCCGATCACGACGCGATGTTCACCTCTCCCGACGAGGTCGAGGAATTCACCTCCCGCACGGGCATCGACTCGCTTGCGATCGCCATCGGCACCAGCCACGGCGCATACAAGTTCAAGCCCGGTCAGGATCCCAAGCTGCGCATCGACATTCTCGAGGAGATCGGCAGACGTCTGCCCGGCTTCCCCATCGTCCTGCACGGCGCATCCAGCGTGCCGCAGGATCAGGTTGCGGTCGTCAACCAGTACGGCGGTTCCATGCCCAACGCGATCGGCATTCCCGAAAGCGAGCTCAAGAAGGCGGCTGCTCTTGCCGTCTGCAAGATCAACATTGACTCCGACCTCAGAGTTGCCTTCACGGCGGCGATCCGCAAGCACCTTGCGGAGAATCCTTCTCACTTCGACCCCCGCCAGTACCTCGGCGACGCGCGTGCGAACATGAAGGAGATGGTCAAGCACAAGATCATCGACGTCCTGGGCTCTGCAAACAAGGCGTAAAGACCCAAAACAGAAAGACCCGCGCTGCGGGTCTTTTTTCATGCCGCGAATGCCGTCCGCGCACCAAAAAGGACCCGCGCCGAAGCGCGGGTCCCGTCCGATCTGTCCTTTAAGGCTGTGCCTGGATGACCTTATCCACCGTTCCCGTATTCTTTCCGTCCGTGCTGTCATAAGGGGCGTTATTCTCACCCACAATGCGTCCCGCAATGTCGCCGACCGTGGTGATCTCCCCTTCCTCATAGCCGTTGGTGTTGTCCTGCACGAGCTTGACGTTCTCGCCGACGGTGTTCCCCGTCAGGACGTCTTTGCTTTGCGCGCTGCCGCAGATCCCGCCGATATCACGGTAGCCCGTGATCGTCGTGTTCTCCACCGTGCAGCCCGTGACAACGTCGCCCGTCACTCAATAGCCGACGATGCCGCCCGCATCCGAGATGGTCGGCTCGACGATATCGACATCCGCAGAGCCGTTGCCGACATCGATATCTTCGAACTCGACCCCCGTTGCAGCGGTGTAATCGAGCGTCGTCGTAAAGGGCTTGCCATCGTTGATATCCTCGTCCACGTCCTTGTTGGCATAGACATAGATGGGCGGCGGGATCGTGCCTTCCTCCGCAAGGTCGAATTTGATCTCGCCCTTCAGGGTGCAGACCGCATCCGCATAATACGATCCGTTGCGGTTGCCGAGCGTCAGCGCCGCGCGCACACCGCTCGTGCCGCTTTCCCAGTCTTTCGTCAGATATTCGTCCGTTTTGTTATACGACGTGCCGAGCGTACTGTCGCTGATCACCGCCGTGCCTGCGCGCAGGAAGATCCCCTGCTCCGCGCCATAGATCGTGCTCCCGGAGACGGTGAGCGTGCCCGCGACATTAAAGAGGATGCCGGACCCGAGCGTAGCATAAAGTTCGGAATCTGTCACTTCTATGTTGACATTTTTATAGGCATTGTCGCCGTCCTTGACCGACGCATTCGTTCCGACGGCATATGCCCCGCCTTCGATCGTGCTGCCCTTAATGACGATCTTGCTCGCCGTGGCGGCATCGTCCGTACCGTCGCCCTGTACATAGATCGCCGTACCGTTTGCCGTGTAATCGACGTTGTCCAGCGTCAACGAACTGTTCGCCCCCGATACGATGAAGTTGGCGTTTGCCGTCGGGGAGCCGTCGCCGATCGTTGCATTCAACGTGCCGTTCTTAAACGTAAGATGCGCGCCGTTCAAAATGCCGTTGCTCATCGCGCCCGAATTGAGCGTGAGCGTTTTATCGTTCAGATCGACCGTCACGTCGGAAGCTGCTCCGGAAAAACCCATCGTTGCGAGAGAAACATCCTCCGAGAGCATGACGTTCTGCGCGCCGCCGTTGAGCAGGGCAACGAGCGCGTTTGCACTCGACGCCGCAAAGACCGCGTCGGGATTTTCTGCCACGGAAAGGACTTCGTACACCGTCCTGTCGCCCTCCGTCGCCGCCACAACGCCGTAGCCTTCCGCCACATAACTTGTGCCTTCGCCTTCGGGTTTTGCAGAAAAGTCATAGGGATATGTTCCGCCGCGAAGTTCAATGACAGCCGTCCCGGCCTTGAAATTTGCGTCGATACAATTGACAACATATTTTGCAAACGATTCGGGGGGACACACCTCGGTCAAATCGAAATTGCCGTCGTTGACGACCAGCTTGCCCTTTGTGACCTGTACCGCCGTGGCACCGCCATAGAAATTGCCGCCGTTGATCGTAAGGGAGCCGCCGTTGACAATGTTAATGGCATACGAATTATTACTGCCCGCTTCGGCGTCTATCGTCCCATCGCCCTCGATGACGACGTCCGCGCCGTCGACCGCGATCAGAACGGGCGTCGAAGGCAGTTCCCCTATCCCTTCCTCATACCCAAGCGTCTTGCCGTTCAAATCAAGCGTCATATCGCTCGAAATGATCAGCTGCGGAACATTTGATTGGGGATCGGCGTCGGGCGCCATTTCGGGCGCAAACGCAATGTTTTCTTCAAGGACGACTTCCTTCGCGCCGTAGGCGAAGAGCGCTTCCAACGCGTCTGCCGAGGATGCGCCGTAGCTGTCCGCCGTCAGCGTGACGTTTTCAAACCCCGCCTGATAGTAGGCGAGCGCTTCTTCCGTCGTCGCCGCTTCGTATGCCGCATCGGGGCTGGCGGGAACGGGGATACGCACCTCGTACGTCGTCCCGTCCGTCATCCAGAACGTGATGACGGTGACAATGCAGGCGTCCTCTGCGGAAAATTCCTGCGTATATGTAATATCTTCGATCCCGACGCCCGCGGGTCCCTGCTCGCCTTTTTCGCCCTGTTCGCCCTTTTCGCCGGGCGCACCCTGTTCGCCCTGTTCGCCTTTTTCACCCTGCTCGCCCTGCTCGCCTTTTTCGCCCTGTTCGCCTTTTTCACCCTGCTCGCCTTTTTCGCCCTTTTCGCCGGGCGCACCCTGCTCGCCCTTTTCGCCGGGCGCACCCTGTTCGCCCTTTTCGCCGGGCGCACCCTGTTCGCCCTT
>ERZ1090881.581-NODE-584-length-17367-cov-19.012361_pt1 | contig 17367 bp, 15 predicted proteins | sample MGYA00478470_ERZ1090881 | MGnify/ENA primary metagenome ERZ1090881 (study PRJEB33644, sample SAMEA5815736) | chicken gut metagenome | biome: Chicken; feature: Gastrointestinal Tract; material: Caecum | place: Ireland | collected 2019-01-01 | study: A study of the...
CATTGCCCGTAGCTATATGCGTAGAGCAAGCCATAGGGCGTTGCCTCGCCGTACTTTTTTGCGTTGAGTTCCACAAGCAGGTTCAATTGCGACAGATCGCCGATGTTAAAATAAAGTTTATCGATCGTTCTTGTTGCGGTCTGGACGGCATTGTCGATTTTCCCGACATAGGCGGTATTGAAGGACGTGCCGACGACAAATTTCACGCTGTCCTGTGGATGATCGGCGAGCACCTCTTCTGCCATATCGATGAAGCCGTCCGTCTGTTCGGCGGTCAGCGTCGTCTCAAAGAAATACTCCGCCCGCCCGGTGGTATAGGTGTTGCCGATCGCCCACTCCGGCGCCTCGTCTGCGGCAGTATAGACTTCCGTCCGCTCCACCGGTTCGGTGAGCGTGTATTTTGGCTGATATGCCGTTTCCGTACAGCCCGCGCTGATCGCGAGCGTCAGAGCCAGGATGCAGCAAATAAGGGAGCCTCTGCGCAATAAATCAATTTTTTTCATATTTCTATCATACAGGATGGGCGGCGGAATGTCAAGGGGGGGGGTACTTTTTTGAATTTTTTTCGAAAATCATCAAAAAAACAGACCGCTGCGGTCTGTTTTCATGTTGTATGGTTGTGCGGCAGGGTCTATGCGATATGCTCGCCCGTCAACAGGTGCCTGTCAAACAGCTCTTTTTTCAGGGGCGCGCCCTGCAGCGCGTCGTAAAACAGCCCCATGTGCTCCACGCTCTCCTCGACGGCGCGCTCAAACAGGTCGTCCGCCGACTTCACGGGCGGAAGGGCGGGATCGGCGTTCGCCGCCCGTGCAAAGACCTCGCCCGAGAGAACTTCGGGATCGGGCGTGTCGCCCGGGTAGAGGCAGGATAAAAGGTGCGCATGAAAGAACCTGTCAAAGCCCGCCCAGCCCTTCTGTGAGGAATAGCACTTGCCGTGGAAGAACTTAAGGTACGCCGCAAAGTTTTTCAGACCGCCGTGTAGAATGCTCTTTGTCATGGGCGTGCGCCCGAGCGCCGTGGTCGCGTGCCGCCAGACGGCAAGCAGCGTTTCCTCGTCGCATTGTTTCAGGTCGGGGAAGGGATAGTCCTCCGCCTCGCGCCCCTCGATCTTGCGCGCAAAGTAGACGTCCCAGTCGTTTTCCAGCCGCTGATGCACCCGCTTCGCCTTGCCGTTCTGCTCTAAGTAGCGGTAGACAAAGGGGTGGAACGCGACGTCTGCGCAGTAGTGCGTGACGTACCCAAGGCAGTACGCCGCCGCCCGCTCGCGTGCCGCGCCCGAAAGGGAATTGATTGCCGCAACAAAGGCAGAGAACAGTTCATAGACCGCGTTGCGGTGCAAAAACTTTCCGAGGTTTCCCTCCTGTTTGTTCGCCTTGGCGGCAAAGAAGAACATGTCCGCTCCCTGCGCGCCGAGGAAGTACATCTCGGGCGAGGCGGAGATCAGCGCGCCGATTTCCTCGGGCAGGCGCGCCTGCGCCGTGCGCGCGATGAGTGCATGTGTGATGGAAGATGGCATAACGTACCCCCAAAAATTGTACCAAATGGCGCTGTTTGTTATGGCTGCGCGGGCGCGGGATAGTGCCGCGCGCCGAAGAGCGCAGTGCCGATGCGCACCATGTTGGAGCCGTGCGCAACGCACAGCCGCCAATCCCCGCTCATGCCCATGGAGAGCCAGCGGATATTTGTGTCCTGCGCCTTTGCCCTGTTGAAGAGTGCTCGCATCTCGTCCGCAAGCGAGGCAAGCAGCGCCGTGTCGTCGGACTCGGGCAGCATCGCCATAAAGCCGCGCACGCGGATGCCAGGGACGGTGCGCAGCCTTTCATAGGCGGCAAACGCTGTCTCGGGCGAATAGCCGCTCTTGGAGAGTTCGCTGCCCGCGTTGACCTCAATGAGGACGTCCGTCGTGACGTTCGCGCGCACGGAGCGCTTGGAGAGCTCCTCGGCAAGCTCGTCCCGATCGAGCGAGTGAATGAGGTAGGTCTTGCCGATGAGGTATTTGACCTTGTTGGTCTGCAAATGCCCGATGAAGTGGCGGTTTCCCCCGTGGACGAGGTCATATTTGTCGCGGAATTCCTGGACTTTGTTCTCGCCGATATCGGTGATGCCCGCGGCGATCGCCTCGTTGATCTCGTCCGCGGTGCGCGTCTTGGTCGCCGCCACAAGGGTGACGGGCTCGCCAAAGCAGTTGCCCGCCGCAAGTTCCTTTAAGTATGTTGTTACGTTTTCTGAAATGCTCATATTGTCTCCGTTGAACGTCCATATTATACCCTTTTCCCGCCCGCCTGTCAATAAAATGCGGGAATGCGCGCGCCTATCTTGACATTACGCAAAGCCATGGATATAATAAAAGCGAAAAGAGGGGGACGCATGAACAAGCAAGAAGTGTTTTCGATCATGGGGAGCTATTACGGCAATGCCTACTTCAGGGATGCGACCCTGACGCCGGAGGATGCCAGGCTGATTGCGCAGATTTTAGACGAAATCAATGCGCTCGGATATCATTTCAGTAATTTGCATGCGCTGGAACGCGTTTGCGATACGCGATTTGTTAAAGTGATCACACAATTTTATCTGAGCAACGCCAATTTGATGCGCGATCAGACAAAAGAGGGGCTCTTGTGCGGTCTGGCAAACCGGGAATATAAGGAAGCCGTACCCTTTCTGCTGCGGGAATACCGCGTAAGCGATCGGGAGCAGATCAAATATCGGGCGGCAGATGTCCTTCGGCAGATCGGCGATCGAGGGCATGAGGCGGACTATGTCGCGCTCATCAACGAGGAAGCCTATTGCCAGTGCGACGGATTATATGCGCTGCTGTGCAATATGAAGTCGCAGGCTGCCTATCCGCGCATCGTCGAATTGGTACACTTATATCCCGCGCAGTTCAAATTTACTTTTTTGCAGGCGGCATGGCGCTACCGAAGAACGGAATTGCTACCGGAATTTGAAAGATTTCTGAGCGATCCGGAGAGCGAGATCCGTACCATGGCAAAACACGCGATCCAAAAATCAGAGCGGCATGGGGCAGGGGAAACGGCTAAGGGGAAAACTGCACAAAAATCTGCGCAGGAGAAACAGGCGTGAAGGGGAAAGCGGTTGAAGAACAAGACGTTTGATTTTCTCTGCTTCAGGATAAATCCCATACCTTCATTGATGGGCGTAAAAGATAAAAAATGCGCGCGGGCGGAAAACTCTCCGCCCGCGCGCTCGCTATTTCGTCAGTTTCTTTATCAGATCAGTCTCAAAAATCATACGTTCTCGGCGATCAGGCGCGCCATCTCTTTGCAGCCCACCTGTTTCATGCCCGCAGACATGATGTCCGCCGTGCGGTAGCCCATAGAGAGCACTTTGCCGACGGCAGCTTCTATCGCGGCGCACGCTTCCGGCATCGCAAAGGAGTCGCGCAGCATCATGGAGGCGGCGAGGATGGTCGCAATGGGGTTCGCCACGTCCTGCCCCGCGATGTCGGGCGCGGAGCCGTGGATGGGCTCATACAGCCCGCACGTCGTGTCGCCCAAAGAGGAGGAGGCGAGCATGCCGATCGAGCCCGTCACCTGCGCCGCCTCGTCCGAGAGAATGTCGCCGAACATGTTGGATGTCAGCAAAATATCGAACTGCGCGGGGTTTTTGACGATCTGCATCGCCGCGTTGTCCACCAGCATGTCGGTCACGGTGACCTCGGGGAAGTGCTTTTCAGCGTACGCATGCACGGTCTTGCGCCACAGACGGGAGGACTCCAGCACGTTCGCCTTATCGACGGAGATCACCTGCTTCTTGCGCTTCATTGCCAGCTCGCACGCGATGCGCGTGATGCGCTCGACCTCTTTGACCGAGTATTTCTCGGTGTCCCAGGCGGTTTCGCCCATGGTTTCGTCTTCGTACCTGCCGCGCTCGCCGAAGTAGATGCCGCCCGTCAGTTCCCTGACGACGATGATCTCGATGCCCTTTTCGACCAGTTCGCGCTTTAAGGGGGAGGCGTCCGCGAGCGCCGCCCAGAGCCGCGCGGGGCGGATATTCGAGTACAGCCCCATTGCCTTGCGGATCTTTAATAGCCCCGTTTCAGGACGCTTTTCTGCGGGAAGGGCGTTGTATCGGGGATCATTTACCGCGCCGCCGACCGCGCCCAACAGAACGGAGTCGGAGGCAAGGCACTTGTCGATCGTGAACCGGGGCAGGGGATCGTCTGCGACCTCCAGCGCGCACAGTCCGATGGGGAGCTTTTCAAAGGTGAAAGTGTGCCCGAATTTTTGAGCAACTGCCTGAAGGACGGCGACTGCGCCGTCTGTGATTTCGGGACCTATGCCGTCCCCGGGTAAAACTGCGATGTGTTTTAACATATACCTTCCTTCTCGTCCGTTTCTTTTTGAACTGACAAAAACAAACGGACGATTTTTAGAAAAACCCAACAGTCGCCTGCGGCTTTGTGTTCGGTTTTTCTAGCCGATGGGTTTGGCAACAATTATAGCCCCATCGGCTCACTTTTCCGCAAAAGCCAAAGGGTTGGCAAATAGGGGCGCTTGATGAGGGGTATCATTGCGGCGTCCTCGGCTACAAAACCTGTACATCGTTGTTTGCAAACAGTTGTTGATAGAAGGGCGCGTAACGCATGACGGCGTAGTCGTCGTCATGCAGCAGAATGGTCTTGCCGCGGATTTCCAACAGCTGCATGGGCGTCAGAAAGAGCAGATCTTCATAGGCGACTTCTTTCGCGAAGGTGTCGTACACATCGCTTTCCATCGCGAAATTTTCGTACGCTCTGATTTGCTCGACATCGTCGGTGCGGTAGAGCTGCACGGAAAAGCTGTCCTTCTCCAGCGGCGCGCCAAGGCGCTTTTTCTTGCCAATATAATAGAGATAGATGACCTTATGTTCCTGCGAAGCAAGCGCGTCCCGGAGCACTTTCTCCTCCTGTTCCCGCTTAACCTCGCGCACTTTTGCCTGACGATTGCGGTTGACGGAGAGGCAGACAACGCCGACGAGGCAGAGGACAAAGGCGGTGATCAAGACGATCGTCCGCTCGGGGCTCTCGCCTTCGGGAAGGATGGCGCCTGCGATCACGCACGCGACCACACCGCCGAGACATACAAATTCGGCGATCGTGAGGGGAGAGGGCTTCTTCATTTTGTTTTCAGGGAGTTTAACAGCCCGCCGGCGTCGATGATGCGCTGAATGAAGGGCGGGAAGGGCTGTGCCTGAAAACTCTCGCCCGTCGTCTCGTCGCGGATGACGCCCGCAGCGAGATCGCAGGAAACGACGTCTCCCGCCTTGATCGCCCTGACCGCGTCGGGGCACTCCAGAATGGGCAGCCCGATATTGATCGCGTTGCGGTAGAAGATGCGCGCAAAGGTGTTGGCGATGACCAGCGAAATGCCGCTCGCCTTGATGGCGATGGGGGCGTGCTCGCGCGAGGAGCCGCAGCCGAAGTTGTCCTCGGCGACGATGATATCGCCCTTCTGCACGCGCGATACAAAGTCGGGGTCGATGTCCTCCATGCAGTGCGTCGCCAGTTCCTCCGCGCTCGACGTATTCAGGTAGCGCGCGGGAATGATGACGTCGGTGTCGACGTCGTTGCCGTATTTATGCACCCTGCCCTTGACGATCATTCCATCACCTCCGAAGCTGTTGCAAGTCTGCCCGCGATCGCGCTCGCCGCCGCCGTGTAGGGGGAGGCGAGGTAAATTTCACTTGTCGTGTGTCCCATGCGTCCCACAAAGTTGCGGTTGGTCGTGGAGACGCACCGCTCGTGGTCGGCAAGGATGCCCATGTGTCCGCCCAGACAGGGACCGCACGTCGGCGTGGAGACGATCGCGCCCGCGCGGATGAAGATCTCCAGGAGCCCTTCGCGCATCGCCTGCAAGTACACTTCCTGCGTCACGGGAATGACGATGCACCTGACATTTTTGGCGACCTTTCTGCCCTGGAGTATCTGCGCCGCCTGCCGCATATCCGAGATGCGCCCGTTGGTGCACGAGCCGATGACGACCTGATCGATGGGGATATTCTCCCATTCCGTTCTGGTGTTTTCGGGCAGGTGAGGGAAGGCGACCGTCGGCTTTAAGGCGCTCAGATTGATCGTGATCGTGCGCTCGTAGTGCGCATCGGGGTCGGCTTCATAGATCTTCACGGGGCGGGAAAAGCGCCCCTTCATGTAGTCGAGCGCCGCGTCGTCCACGGGAAAAATGCCGTTTTTCGCGCCTGCTTCGATCGCCATGTTGCATACGGTGAACCGATCGTCCATTGTGAGAGATTTTACGCCCTCGCCCGTGAACTCGAGGCTCCTGTAGAGCGCACCGTCCACGCCGATCGTGCCGATAAGGTGCAAGATGACGTCCTTGCCCGTGACGAAGGGGGGCAGTGCGCCCGTCAATTCCACGCGGATGGCGGCGGGGACCTTGAACCAGCACCTGGAGGTCATCATGCCCGCGGCGAGGTCGGTCGAACCGACGCCCGTCGAGAACGCCCCCAGCGCGCCGTAGGTACAGGTGTGGCTGTCCGCGCCGATGACGCAGTCGCCCGCGCCGACAAGTCCCTGTTCGGGCAGGAGCGCGTGCTCGATGCCCATCTGTCCCACGTCGAAGAAGTGTTCGACCTGCTCGCGCTGCGCAAATTCGCGAGTGCACTTGACCTGGCATGCCGCCTTGATGTCCTTATTGGGCGTGAAGTGGTCCATGACGAGCGCGACCTTGCCCTTGTCTTTGACGTGACCGCCCGCCTTCTCCATTTCGCGAATGGCGACGGGCGCGGTGATGTCGTTGGCGAGCGCGAGATCGAGCTCCGCTTCGATGAGCTGACCCTCCGCGACGTAATCGAGCCCCGCGTGCGCGGCAAGGATCTTTTGCGTCATGGTCATTCCCATATGGCAAACTCTCCTGATTGTTGAAATAATCTTGACAAAAGTATATCATATGTGCTATACTGCCGTCAATCATTTGAAAAATGAATGATCAAATAGGAGTTATCGAAAAAATCAATCGTGAATACCGATAATCTTCGCACATTTTTGCTGCTTGTCAAACTCAAGAACTTTACCCGCGTCGCGGAGCACCAGTTCATCGCGCAGTCCACCGTCACCAACCGCATTGCGGAGCTGGAGCGGGAGATGGACGTGCGCCTTCTGCGACGGGATACGCGCAACGTGGCGCTCACTGAGGACGGAAAGACCTTCTATGAGTACGCGCGGCGCATCGTGGAGATGGAGGACGCGTGCGTCTCCGCCGTCCGCGGCGGCGTGCGTCAGATCCGCGTGGGCACGACCAACGCCATCTATGAAGGGGTACTCAAGGACCGCATCTTCGAGGGGATCGCGGCGGGGCATGCCTACCGCGTCACGATCGGGCACACGGCGGGGCTGTTGGAGATGCTCTGGGACGGGCTTTTGGACGCGGCATACGTCTATCAGGACGTGCGCCGCGCGGGATTTTCCTGCACGCCCTATTCGCGGGACGAGCTGGTATTCCTGGCGCGCGCCGACAAAAACGGCTTCCCGGACGGAATCCAGCAGGAGCAGCTTGCGGGCATTCCCTGCGCCATGTGCAACTTTTCTCTGCAGGAGATCGGCTCCTATCTGCGCGAGCTCTTCCCCGCGGGGCATGTGTTCCCGTTCGAGGTGGACAACTCCAACAAGGTCAAGGACTACTTAAAGGCGGGGCTGGGATACGCCTTTCTGCCGCGCGGCATCGTCAAAGAGGAGCTGGCAAGCGGCGCATTCGTCGAGATCACGCCCCTTGATTTCATGCGCATGGAGATCCCGAGTTACTGTGTCTGCCGCAGGGAGGATAAAGACATCTGCTTCCCGCCCGAGGTGGATGCGCCGCAGGACATATGAGCGGCGGGGCATGCGGGCAGGATACATGCGCCGCGAGGCAGTCAAAACAGAAAATAGCGAAAATCTGCCGCCCGACGCACATGCGTCGGGCGGCAGTTGTGTTTTGGGGAAACATTCAGTTCAGGAGACATGTAAAGCCCTCCCTGCGCAAGGGAGGGTGTCCCGAAGGGGCAGGAGGGTCGATTCACTTCGTTGCCGCACCACTTCGTCTGCTTCTTGCCTCCCCTAAACCTTCGGTTCATGGGAGGCAAGAAGCAAGTGGCTTCTCTCTTGGCTTTTATGGGAAGCAAGTTTGCCTGAATCTGAGCGTTATCAGTGGCGTACAATCATGAACCCTTCTGTCCTCAAGGTTGTGTAAAACAACAAAAAGACCCCAGTCAAAGACTGAGGTCATGTGTTCAGAACTTCTTAAAGACTGCGCCGTCGGAGGCGGAAGTGACCAGGGCGCGGTAGCGCTTTAAATACCCTTCGACGGGTTTTTCCAACGGTGTGAACTTGGCAAGCCGCGCTGCGATCTCCTCTTCGGGCACGCGCAGGTTGATCTCGCCCTTGGTGATATCGATGTCGATGATGTCGCCCTCCTGCACGATGCCGATGACGCCGCCCGCCGCCGCCTCGGGACAGACGTGCCCGATCGCCGCGCCGCGCGTCGCGCCCGAGAACCTGCCGTCGGTGATGAGCGCCACGGTGTCGCCCAGCCCCGCGCCGACAATGGACGAGGTGGGGGAGAGCATCTCGCGCATACCCGGTCCGCCCTTGGGACCCTCATAGCGGATGACGACGACGTCGCCGGGGTGAATTTTATTGCCCGAGATCGCCTGCATCGCGTCCTCCTCGGAGTCGAACACCCTTGCAGGGCCGGAGTGGACGTACATCTTGGGGTCGACTGCGCTCTTCTTGACGACCGCGCCCTCGCGCGCAAGGTTGCCCTTGAGAATGGCAAGTCCGCCGTAGGGGGAATAGGGGTTGTCGACGGGGCGGATGATCTCGGGATCGCGCACGCGCGCCGCGCTCGTCAGTTCGTTCTGCGTCACGCCCGCCACCGTCCTTGCGTTGCCGTCGAACAGCCCCGCATCGATGAGCGTGCGGATGACGGCGGAGATGCCGCCCGCGTCCTCCAGCTCCTCGATATAGTGATCGCCCGCGGGCGCCAAACGGCACAAATTGGGCGTGTTCGCCGAGATCTCGTTCATGGTGTCCACGGAGATCTGCTCCTTGGTAAAGCCCAGCTCGCTCGCCAGCGCCAGAAGGTGCAGCACCGAGTTGGACGACGCGCCGATCGCCATGTCGACGCGCTCCGCGTTCTTGAGCGCCGTGGGCGTGAGAATATCGCGCGGACGCACATTGTGCGAGTGCAGCCACATGACCGCCTCGCCCGTCTGCTTTGCAAGCGCAAGGCGGGCGGAGTAGACGGCGGGAATGGTCCCGTTGCCGGGCAGCGCCATGCCGAGCGCCTCTAAAAGGCAGTTCATCGAGTTCGCCGTAAACATGCCCGAGCACGATCCGCACGAGGGACAGGCGGCGCACTCAAAGCGCTCCAGCTCCGCCTCGTCGATCTTGCCCGAAGTGTACGCGCCCACCGCCTCGAACATGGAGGAGAGGGAGAGCTTCTTGCCGTCCTTATGCCCCGCGAGCATGGGCCCGCCCGAGCAGAACGCCGCGGGGACGTTGGCGCGCACGGCGCCCATCAGCATGCCGGGGATGATCTTGTCGCAGTTGCCCACAAAGACGCAGGCGTCAAAGGCGTGCGCCGTGATGAGGATCTCCGCGCTGTCCGCGATGATCTCGCGGGAGGGCAGGGAGTACTTCATGCCCTTGTGTCCCATCGCGATGCCGTCGCACACGCCGATGCTGGGGACGATGACGGGCTTGCCGCCCGCCGCGATGACGCCCTCCGCGACCGCGCGCGCGATATTGTCGAGGTGCATATGCCCGGGGATGATCTCGCTCTGCGCGCAGATGATGCCCACGATGGGCTTTTGCATTTCGGAATTGGTCCAGCCGAGCGCCCTGAGAAGGGAGCGCTGCGCTGCCATATTGCTGCCATGTGTGAAAGTATTCATAAAAACTCCTCCGTTCACGCAAATCTTTTTGCAAAGGCAAAAATCTTTGCCGTGATTTTAGAGAAAACGCTGCCGCGACGAGACTGCGGCTCGTCTTCTCTCTGCGCAGGGCTTTTAAGGGCTTACAATTTAGCCCCCTGCGCATTCACTCTTTCTTGGCGACGCTTTCCTTGCGTCGCCAAGACCCCTGCTTGCGCAACAAATTATAACAAAGGACGCCAACCTCTCAAGGCTTCTCCCTCGGGAGAAGCTCCGCCGCAGGCGGGGATGAGGGGAGGCTACAATCTCAGATACAAGGAGGGTTTCCCTCCGCAGTATGCCCCTATTTGCTGCGTTAGCGGCATTGGTGGAGATGGTGAATGCGGGCGAACTATAATGGGAAGCCCCTAAGGTTCGCCCGCAGAGGAAGAGGTGCCGTCAGGAGCACGCTCCGTGCCGGCAGCCTCTTCCTCAACTCACGGAATTTTGTCACGCCTTTGCGTGAGAAAATTCGTGAACAGTTTCATATTTTCTCTTTATAATCCGTCTCGTCCTTGATGGTGGACTTGCCGCGGGAGATGCTCGTCACGCCCGTGCGCGCCAGCTCCATGACGCCGTAGGGCATGAGCATGGTCACAAACCCGTCCAGCTTCATGGGCTTGCCCGTCAGCTCGAGAATGGTCGCCTCGGGCGAGGCGTCCACGACCTTTGCGCGGAAGATCTGGCTGATCTCCAGCACCTGCGAGCGGGTCGCGGCGTCTGTCTTGACCTTGATGAGCAGCAGCTCGCGGCTGACGGCGTCCTCCTCGACGCGCTTGATTTTCTTGACGTCGATGAGTTTGTCCATCTGCTTCATCATCTGCCCGAGGATATAGTCGTCGCCGTTTAAGACGATGGTCATGCGGGAGAGCTCCTCGTTCTCCGTCTTGCACACGGAGAGCGATTCGATGTTGTAGCCGCGGCGCGCGAAGAGGGCGGCAACGCGGACGAGGACGCCCGATTTGTTGGAAACAAGTGCGCTGATCGTGTATCTGTTCATTCTCTCGCCTCCCAGTCGGTGATGATGGTGTCGTACGTCTGCCCGGGCTTGATCATGGGCAGAACGTTCTCGTCGTTGCTGATGCGGCAGTCCACCAGAACGGGGGTCTGCGTCGCAAGCGCCTTCGTGAGCACGGGGACGATATCTTCGTCCTTCTCAATGGCAAGCCCCACGGCGCCGAAGCTCTCTGCGAACCTGACGTAGTCGGTGCGCTTGCGCACGTCCGTCTGCGAGAAGCGGTTGCCGTAGAACAGCTTCTGCCACTGGCGCACCATGCCCAGCGCGTGGTTGTTCATCAAAAGAATGGTGATGGGCAGCTCGTGCGTGACGGCGGTGGAGAGCTCATTGAGGTTCATGTTGAAGCACCCGTCGCCCGTCACGAGGATGACGTGCTTGCCCGTCGCCTTTGCCGCGCCGATCGCGGCGCCAAGACCGTAACCCATTGTTCCCAGGCCGCCGCTTGTGCAGAAGGTGCGCGGCTTTTCAATGGGGTAGTACTGCGCCGTCCACATCTGGTGCTGGCCGACGTCAGTGACGACGATGGACTCTTTGGCAAGCTTTGCCGCCTCAATGAGTACCTTGTGCCCGAGCTCCGGGGGCTTTGCCGTCGCCTTTTCCTGTGCCCGGTAGTTCTCGAGCGTCTTTACAAAGGCGCGTTCCTTTACTTCGGGCAGCATGGGGATGAGCGTCGTGAGCGACTGCTTCACGTCGCCGAGGATGCCGTAGGTGACGCCCACGTTCTTATCGATCTCCGCTTCGTCGATCTCCAATTGGACGACCGTCTTGCCCGCGGCGAACTTGTCGCGGTTGAGCGCGACGCGGTCGGAAAAACGGGTGCCGAGCGCGATGATGCAGTCGCTCTCCATGCACAGCTTTGCCGCCGTCGCGGTGCCGTGCATGCCCATCATGCCCGCAAACAGCGGGTGGGAGGCTGGGAAGGCGCCAAGCCCCATGAGCGTGGAGGCAACGGGCGCCCGGAGGCGCTCGGCGAGGGCGCGCGCCTCGGCAGCCGCCTCGGACGCGATGACGCCGCCGCCCACCATGATGAGCGGGCGCTGCGCCTTTGCGATGGCGCGAGCCGCCGCCTCCAGTTCGCGCGGCGGGACCGCCTTCTTGCGCACGGGAACGGGCTTTTGCGGCTCATAGTCTGCCGTGTCGCTCTGCACGTTCTTCAGGATATCGATGAGCACGGGGCCCTTTCTGCCCGAGTTGGCAATCAGGAACGCCTCGCGGACGACGCCCGCAAGGTCCTTGACGTCCTTGACGATATAGTTGTGTTTGGTGATGGGCAGGGTGATGCCGAAGATATCGATCTCCTGGAAGGAGTCGCGCCCCAGCATACTTGCGCCCACGTTGCCCGTGATGGCGACGACGGGAATGGAATCCATGTACGCCGTCGCGATGCCCGTGACGAGATTGGTCGCCCCCGGGCCGCTCGTGGCGATGACGACGCCCGTCTTGCCCGTGACGCGCGCCCAGCCGTCCGCCGCGTGCGCCGCGCCCTGTTCGTGCGAGGTGATGACGTGTTCGATCGTCCCGTCGCGGTAGAGGGCGTCGTAGATATCGAGCACCGTCCCGCCGGGATAGCCGAATACGGTGGTCACTCCCTGCTCTTTGAGACATTCGATGAGGATCTCCGCTCCGATTCGTTTCATAAAGTTCCCCCTTGCGAGTATGGTTCTTTTCATTATATTAGATAATGCCGACTTTGTCAAGGGGCGGACGCAATTTCGGAGCATTCCTTTCTTGCATTGCCGCAAACGGAATTATCTAACGAGGGCGGGCGCGAGACGAAAAAAGCGGCGCGCCCGGGGGCGCACCGCCAAATTGTCAATACTGTCTGAGCCGCTTGCGGATGGAGGCGATGCCCGCCTTTGCCGCTTCCGTCGAGGAGCCGCCCACCGAGTTCCTGCCCTCGGCGGAGGCGCGCGTCGTCACGGCAGTGAGCACGTCCTCCTCGAACACGGGGCTTGCCGCGCGGAACTCCTCCAAGGTGAGCGAGGGTAGCGTCTTGCCCTGTTCGATGCAATAGCGCACCAGCCTCCCCGTCACGGCGTGGGCGTCGCGGAAGGGGACGCCGCGCTTTGCAAGGTAGTCGGCGACGTCCGTCGCGGTCGCATAGCCCTCGCCCGCCGCCTCGTACATCGCGTTGACGTTGAAGGTGAGCTGCGAGATGAGCGCCGTGTAGATGGCAAGGCAGCTCTCCAGCGTCGTTTCAGCGTCGAAGAGGGGTTCCTTGTCCTCCTGCAGGTCCTTGTTGTAGGCGAGCGGAATGCCCTTGATCGTCGTTAAAATCGCCATTAAGTGTCCGTAGACGCGCCCCGTCTTGCCGCGCACCAGCTCTGGAATGTCGGGATTCTTCTTCTGCGGCATGATGGACGAGCCCGTCGAATAGGCGTCGGGAATGACCCAGTAGCCGAATTCGTCCGAAGTATAGAGGATGGTGTCCTCGCACAGGCGCGACAGGTGCGCCATCGCAAGCGACGCGCAGAAGAGGTATTCCGCCACAAAGTCGCGATCGGACACCGCGTCCAGCGAGTTCTGCGAAATGAAGTCAAAGCCCAGCATCTCGCGCGTCAGATCGCGGTCAATGGGGTAGGACGTGCCCGCGAGCGCCGCGCTGCCCAGCGGCATGACGTTCATGCGCTTTCTGAGCACCGAAAATCTGTCAAGATCGCGCAGGAACATTTCCGAGTACGCGTTGAAGTACTGCGCGCAGTTGACGGGCTGCGCCTTTCGCAGGTGCGTGAAGCCGGGCATGATATATTTAACCGTCTCCTTCGCACGGGCGAGCAGCGCGGAGATGATCGCCTTCAGCGCCTCGATCGCGCGGTCGGCGGAGGCGCGGGCGTACAGGCGGAAATCGGTCGCGACCTGGTCATTTCTTGAGCGTGCCGTGTGCAGCTTTTTGCCCACCTGTCCGATGCGCGCAACCAGCTCGTTCTCGACGAAGGAGTGGATGTCCTCCTGCCCCTCAACGGCGAGTTTGCCCGCTTCGATGTCCGCATAGATGCCCTTTAAGCCCTCGCAGATCGCTGTGGATTCCTCCCCGGTGATGATATTGCACTTGCCGAGCATCGTGGCATGCGCAATGGACGCGGTGATGTCCGCGCGCCAGAGTTTTTTGTCGAACGAGAGCGATTCGTTGAACGCGTCCGCATCGGCTGCGGTGGGCGCGTCAAATCTTCCTTCCCAAAGTTTCATCGTGTTGACCTCGTGTTGTCCTCGCGGTTTCAGACCCGCAGGGTACGTTCATTGTACAATATTTCCGCGCAGAAGGCAAGCGCTTTCAGGGGAAACGCCTGCGCGGCGCACAAATTTCTTGACAGGACGCCGCCCTTTGGGGTACAATAAACGTATGATCATTTTAGGGCTGGACCCCGGCATCGGCACGATGGGGTACGGCGTCATCGAAAAGGACGCGCGCGGGAACTGCACCGCCGTCGACTACGGCGTCGTCAGAACCCCGCCGAGTGAGAACCTCGCCGTGCGGCTGTGTATCCTCGAGGAGGGCGTGAATGCTCTGTTCGACAAGTTTCACCCCGAGGAAGCGGCGCTCGAGGAGCTGTTTTTCTCCAAAAACGTGACCACGGGCATCGCGGTCGCGCAGGCGCGCGGCGTCATCCTGCTCACCTGCAACAAGCGGTGCGGGCGCATCTTCGAGTACACGCCCAACCAGATCAAACAGGCGCTCACCGGCTACGGCGGCGCGGACAAGGGGCAGATGCAGCGCGTCGTGGCGGCGCACCTGCGCCTTCCCAAGCCCCCGCGCCCGGACGATGCGGCGGACGCCCTCGGCGTCGCGCTCTGTCACGCCTTTACCAGCAGATTCGGAATTTTGTTCGGAGTAAAATAATGATAGGATATTTGCGCGGCAGGGTGCGCTTTCTCGCGCCCGAGAGCGTGCTGCTCGACGTGGGCGGCGTGGGGTATGAAGTCATCTGTTCGGGCGCGGCATTCGCCCGCCTTTCGGGCGTGAAGAAGGACGAAGAGGGCGAAGTCTATACCTATTTGCAGGTGTCCGAGCAGGGCATCGCACTCTACGGCTTTGCCGACCTCAAGGAAAAGGAACTCTTTCTGCGCCTGATCAGTGTGCAGGGCGTGGGGGCAAAGCTCGCCATTGCGGCGCTCTCCACGCTGCGTCCCGCCGACCTCACCGAGGCGATCTACACGGCGGACGTCAAGCGGCTCACCTCCGTCAAGGGGCTGGGCAAAAAGACGGCGGAGCGCATCGTTTTGGAACTGCACGGCAAGATCTCCGCGGACGAGCTTCTGGGCGGGGACGGGACGGAAGCGCGTATCACCGCTGCCGCGCCCAAGGCGCAGGAGGACGAGGACGCCGTCGCCGCACTCATGAACCTGGGCTTTACCCGTCAGGAGAGCACGCGCGCCGTCGAGCGCGCCAAGGCTGCGGGCGCCGTGACCGTCGAAGAGGTCATCGCGGCGGCGCTGAGAGGAATGTGACATGGACGAATTCGGCGAAGAGAGACTGCTTTCGAGCACCAAGGGCGAACTGGACGCGGAGGAAAATATCCTGCGCCCCAAGACGCTTTTGGAGTACGTCGGGCAGGATAAAGTCAAACAAAATCTTTCCGTCTACATGGAGGCGGCAAAATCGCGCGGCGAAGCGCTCGATCACGTCCTTCTCTATGGCCCGCCCGGGCTGGGCAAGACGACGCTCGCGCACATCATCGCCAACACGATGGGCACGCAGATCAAGCTCACGAGCGGTCCCGCGATCGAGCGCTCGGGCGACCTTGCCGCGATTCTGACCAACCTCAACGACGGCGACGTGCTGTTCATCGACGAGATCCACCGCCTCAACCACGCAGTGGAGGAGATTTTATATTCCGCCATGGAGGACTACGCCCTCGATATTATCGTCGGCAAGGGGCCTTCTGCGCGCAATATCCGCTTTTCCTTAAAGCAATTCACACTCATCGGCGCGACGACGCGCGCGGGCATGCTCTCTTCGCCGCTGCGGGACAGGTTCGGCATCATGTGCCGTCTGGACATGTACACGCCCGAAGAGCTCAAGCGCATCGTCACCCGCTCGGCGCGCACGCTGGGCATCGGCATCGAAGAGGACGGCGCGTACGAGATCGCCCGTCGCTCGCGCGGTACGCCGCGCATCGCCAACCGGCTCTTAAAACGGGTCCGGGACTTCGCCGCCGTCGCAGGCAACGCCACGGTCACAAAAGAGGACGCCCGCCGTGCCCTTGCCCGCATGGAGATCGACGAACTTGGTCTGGACGAGACGGACAGGAACCTGCTGCGCGCGCTCATTTTCAAGTTCAACGGCGGTCCCGCGGGGCTGGACACGCTGGCGGCGACCATCAACGAGGATGTCGCTACCATCGAGGACGTCTATGAGCCCTACCTATTGCAGCTGGGATTCATCGCGCGCACGCCGCGCGGCAGGGTGTGCCTGAAGGATGCCTACGAGCACATGGGCGTCAGGATGCCCGAAAGTGCAAAAAGACAGCTCTCCGTCTTTGACACGGAGGAATAAACATGCAACAGCAAACAACGCTCAAAAAAAGTGATTTCTATTACGATCTGCCCGAGGAGCTCATCGCGCAGACGCCCGCCGAGCCGCGCGATTCCTCGCGTCTGCTCATCTATCACAGGGATACGCACGAAATCGAACACAAGATCTTCCGCGACGTCATCGACTACTTAAAGGCGGGGGACGTCCTGGTCGTCAACCGCACGCGCGTGCTGCCCGCAAGGCTGTACGCGCATACCGTGTACGGCGGCGCGGTCGAAGTCCTGCTTCTAAAGCGCCTCGCGCTCGATACCTGGGAAGTGCTCGTGCGGCCCGGCAAAAAGTGCCGTCCCGGCACCCGCCTCGTCGTCAACGAGGAGCTGTCCCTGGACGTCATCTCCGTCACAGATTCGGGGGAACGTATCGTAAAATTTGCGTACGAGGGCGCGTTTGAGGATGTCCTCTCGCGCGTGGGAACGATGCCGCTTCCGCCCTATATCCACGAAAAACTCAAGGATCCCGAGCGCTATCAGACAGTGTACTCCAGGGAGAACGGCTCTGCCGCCGCGCCCACCGCGGGGCTGCACTTCACGCCCGAGCTTCTGGAGCGCATCAGGGCAAAGGGCGTGGAGATCGCCGAAGTGCTGCTGCACGTCGGGCTGGGGACCTTCCGCCCCGTCAAGGAGGAAAACGTCCTCGATCACAAGATGCACTCCGAGTACTACGAGGTGGGCGAGGAGGCGGCGGACATCGTCAACCGCGCCAAAAGAGAGGGGCGGCGCGTCATCTGCGTCGGCACGACGAGCGTGCGCACGCTGGAGACGGTCGCAGGCATAGACGGATACCTGCACGCCTGCAAGGGGAACACGGAAATCTTCATCTACCCGCCCTACAAGTTCAAGTGCGTGGACGCGCTCATCACCAATTTCCACCTGCCCGAAAGCACCCTTTTAATGCTCGTCTCCGCGCTCTG
>ERZ1090881.588-NODE-591-length-17260-cov-5.425051_pt1 | contig 17260 bp, 7 predicted proteins | sample MGYA00478470_ERZ1090881 | MGnify/ENA primary metagenome ERZ1090881 (study PRJEB33644, sample SAMEA5815736) | chicken gut metagenome | biome: Chicken; feature: Gastrointestinal Tract; material: Caecum | place: Ireland | collected 2019-01-01 | study: A study of the...
GTTCAATGAAGTCAATATCTTTTCCGGGCTTTTATATTGTGCGGATTGCGGCGGCAAGATGACGATCCGAAGAAGAAAAGAGGATAGGCGAAAAGACGCTTTTATCTGTTCAACGTATCGCAAAAAGAAGAAAAACCTTTGCACCGAACATGCTATTAAGGTAAGTGCGCTTGAACAGATTGTTTTACAGGATATTCGCAAGGTCTGTGCCTATGTCAGAGCTTATGAGCAGGAATTTTTGGAAGACTTTAGGAAATGTTCTGTGAAAGAAAGTGCAAGGCTGCAATCGGCGGCAAAAAGTGAGCTGAAGAAGGCAGAAAGCAGGCTTTCGGAAATAGAGAAAATTATTGTAAAACTATATGAAGAAAAAGTCTGTGGAAGAATCCCTGAAGAGCGGTTTGAACTTCTTGCCAAGAACTATGAAACCGAGCAAGCCGAGCTCAAACAAAAAACGGAGGCATTGAAAGCGAGTCTTGCTGCAAAAGAGGAAAGGGACGGCAGTCTTGCAAAGTTTATTTCATTGGTACGAAGTTATACCGAAGTAAAGGAGCTGACGCCCGAAATTCTGAACAGTTTTATAGATAAGATATACATCGGCAAACCGGAAAGGATAGATGGAAAAAGAGTACAGGAAGTAAAGATTGTCTATAAGCTGATAGGCGCGGTAAATATACCGCAGTAGTAAAAGTGAAAATTGCCTTGGGGATGAAAAAATCCCCAAGGACAATTAGCACATACAAAATGGAATTGCAAGTATCATATAGTATTTGCGGCAAAATACAGGCGGAAAGTGTTTTATGAAGAGAAGCGGCAGGAGATCGGGGCAATACTTCGGGAATTGTGCCGATGGAAAGAGGTAGAAATATTGGAAGGGGAAATGGCAGTGGATCATGTGCATCTGCTGTTGATGATACCGCCAAAGCTGAGTGTGTCGGGATTTATGGGGTACCTGAAAGGGAAAAGTAGCCTGATGATATACCAAAGATGGGGTAGCATGAAATTCAAGTACAGGAACAGGCAGTTTTGGTGTCGCGGTTACTATGTGGATACGGTAGGGAAAAATACGAAAGCGATTAAAGAATATATCGCAACCCGGTTAAAACAAGATAAAGAGATGAGTCAAATGAGCATAGACGATTTGGACGACCCGTTGACGGGTAGCAAGTAACAATCGCATGACTGCCAGGTCGTCATATGCGCGGCTTGCGCGCCGCTGGTAGTATTAGGGCTAATAGCCCGAAACTGAAAAACCACCGGCTAAGCCGGTGGATATTTATTGGTGCAGCGATAAAAATTCTATTGCAAGATCAATTTTTTGAAATCTCGCCGTCTGTACAGTAAATGGTGTAATTGCCGGTCTCGTCGTCCCAACCGCTTTCCTTTATTATCGCATTCCATTCGGCCATTGTTCCCGCATAGTTGATCGTTGTGAGTGCCCCGCACGAAAAGAACGTAGGACTTTTTATATATGTCAGGCTGCGCGGGAGCGTGATGGTTTTGAGAGCAGTGCAAAAATTGAATGCGGAAACCCCGATATCTGTCACACCTTCCTGAACGGTTATTTCTTCGAGTTCGTAACAGCAGTAAAATGCCCAATCGCCGAGGCTCTTCACGCCGCCCGGAATGGTCATGGCCGTAAGTTTTCTGCAACCGCTGAAGGCGGAATCGCCGATGTATGTCACGCTGTTCGGGATGTTTATTTCCGTAAGCGCCCTGCAGTCTTCAAAGGCGGAATCTCCGATGCACGTCAATCCGTTTTGAAGGATGACGCTCTCAAGTGAGCCGCAGCCTTCAAACGCGGAATTGCAGATCACTTTGGTAAGATGATACACGTTGCAGATGGTGATCGACGTGTCGATCGATTGGACCAAAACAACAAAGGGATTGCCGTCATTGCCCAGATAATAGGCGTTTTCGTGTTGGTTGTAAGTCAGGGCGTTGCAGCCGGAAAACGCATTGTTTCCGACAAAGGTCACCCCGTCGGGGATGCTGATGCCCGTGAGCGCGCTGCAATTGTTGAATGCGGATCGGCCGATACAAACCAGGCTTTCGGGAAGGCCGATGTTTGTGAGCGCGCTGCAATTTCCGAACGCAGAATTTCCGATGCCTTTCGTATCATTTCTCAAAGATACGTCGGTGAGGGAAGTCTCGCAATCGATGACCCATTTGTCGACGTAACTGACGCCGTTTTCGACCTGTATGATCTTTTCGCATCCGGCAAAAGCATTGCTTCCGATGTCTGTCATACTGTTCGGGATGGTGATGTCCGTAAGCGAAATGCATCGATAGAACGCATCGCTTCCGATGCTCGTCAGGCCTTCGGGGAGGGTGACTTTCGTGAGAGACGTGCATTGATAGAAGGCTTCGCTTCCGATGCTCGTCACGCTTTCCGACAGCGTGATTTCCGTGAGAGAAATGCACTGACAGAACGCATTGCTTTCAATGCTCCTCACGCCATCGGGGACGATGTAGGAAACTTCCGTTCTTCCTGCAGGATAATAGACGAGAGCTGTTTTATTTTTATTGAACAATACGCCGTTTTCACTGCAAAAGAACGGATTTCCCTCGCTGATCTCTATTTCTTTAAGGGAAGAACAGAATTGGAAAATGTAGCCTGCGAGGTTTCTGATCCCGTCGCCGAAAGACAGGCTTTCAAGCGATCCGCAGCCTAAGAATGTCTGGCTGTCAAGCTCCTGTACGCCGTTCCCGATCGTCATCTCCGTGAGATTGTTACAATAGAGGAAGGCGTTGATCTCGAGGCTCGTCACGCCGCCCGGAATGGTCATGCTTGTGATTTGAGCGCAACCGATGAACGCATACTTGTAGACGGAGTAATCCTTGCCGTTGAAACCGTCGGGCAGCGTGAGCTCGGATTTTGTCCCCGCATAGCCGAGGAGGCAGACGAGGTCTCCGTCTTCGTAGAAGATGTAACCCTCGTCGGTGGTCACAAGCTTGCTCTCTCCCTCTGTGGGGGTGTATACATTCAGGGCATACGCGGCGACATAACCGTTGGAGTACGAATCTTTTTCAATGTCCAATGAAGACAGATTGTATATTTCTGTCAGTTTATAACATCCGTAAAACGCCTGATCGCCGATATAAGTCACGTTTTTCGGAATGGTCAGACTTGTAAGCGGAAAGCAATTATAAAACGCCGAATCTCCGATGGAGGTAAGATTGTCGGGCAGGGTCACATCTGTCAGGAAGTTGCAGTTGTAGAATGCGAGGTTTCCGATAGAAGTGACGCTGTCGGCGAGGGTTATGCTCGTGAGCGAAATGCAGTAACGGAACGCATTCTCGCCGATGCTGTCTCCGCTCGTGATGACGACCGTTTTCAACGAGGTTTGGGGGATAAATGCGATCGCCGAGGCGGGCATGGACACGCTTTCGATCGCAGTGCAGTCATCGAACGCTTCGTCTCCGATGCTCGTCACGCAGTCGGGGATGATTATGCTTTTGATTTGACTGTGACCGATAAACGCATACTGATAGACGGAATAAGCTTTGCCGTTGAAACCGTCGGGCAGGACGAGCTCGGTTGCCGTTCCCGTATATCCGATAAGGCTGACAAGGTCTCCGTCCTCATAGAAGATGTATCCGTTGTCGTCCGTCGTAAGTCTGCTCTGTCCCTCTGTCGGGGTATACACGTTCAGTGCGTAATATCCGACATATCCGTTGCTTTCGGATCCCTTTGCAATGGCAAGCGAGGACTGGTCGCATACCTCCACCAATTTGATGCAACCGCGGAAGGCCTGGTTTCCGATAGAGGTCACCCCCTTCGGAACGGTTACGCTTGTCAGCTGGCTGCAGTCGTAAAACGCAAACTCTCCGATAGAGGTCACGCCCTCGGGGATGGTGACGGCGATCAGAGATCCGCATCCGTCGAACGAATAGCGGCCGATCGAGGTCAAGCCGTCGGGAAGGGCAATGCTCTTCAATGAACGGTAACCGTTGAACGCAAAGTCGCCGATGCTTGTCACGCCGTCGGGGATGACGAGCTTCGTCACAAGCTCTCCGTTCAAAAACAATTTATCGGCATAATAGAGCGGATTGGCCTCGAAACTTTGGAAAGAGATCGCGCACCATGCCGCAATATCCGATATGTATACGTTTTTCAGGGAGTTGCAATCGCGGAACGCCTGGTTTTCGACGATCGCCAGATCGTTGCCCAGGGTCAGGCTTTTCAGGGCGGTACAATTTTTGAAAGCCTCCTCGCCGATGCGCGTTACGCTCTTTCCGATCACCGCTTCGGTGAGTGCCGTGCAGTTTTGGAAAGCGTAAGCACCGATATCCGTAATACCGTCGTGGATCGAGATCCGTGTAAGAGAAGTGCAATCTTTGAACGCGCCCTGATAGACGATCTTTGCCTTTTCGTGTATGGCGCAATCTTTGATCCCGACGTCTTTTGCTTTGACCAGCACGACATAGGGGTTTGTTTCATTGCCGAGATAAAGGGCATTCCCGTATTCGTTGTAGTTTAACGAGGTGCAGTTGAAAAGAGCATACGAACCGATTTTTTTCGCGCCGCTGCCGATCGTCAGGTCTTTGAGCGAGGTGCATTCATAGAATGCAAGGTCGCCTATTTCCTCCACGCTGTCGGCGATCGTAGCGCTTGTGAGGGAAGTGCAGTGTGAGAATGCGGCGTAAACGAGGCTGTCGCCGCTGTTGATGACGACCGTTTTCAGGGAGGTCTTCGGGATATGCGGGATCGCCGCGGCGGGGATCGTGGCGTTTTCTATTGCGTCACAACCGAAGAATGCCATATCTCCGAAATCGGTCACGCTGTCGGCAACGGTGATGTCGGTAAGCGAACTGCAGTTATAGAACGCCTTTTCCCCGATACTCTCTCCGCTCGTAATGACGACCGTTTTCAGGTTTGTCTGCGGAACAGAACTTATTGCGTGCGCGGGGAGGGTCGCGTTTTCGATCGCCGCGCAGGCGGCAAATAAGTCTTTTGGTATAGAGGGGATGCCGTCGGGAATGGTTATGTCTTTAAGTTCAGTACATTCGTAGAAAGCGTCAGGACAAATCGCCCTGGTGTTTTCGGCGATGGTGCATTCCGTTATTTCTGTGTTCTTTGCCATGCACAGGACTGCATAAGGGTTGGTCTCGTTGCCGAGATAGTAAGCGTTTTCGCATTCGTTGTATTCGAGCGCGGCACAGCCGGAAAACGCACTGAGTCCGATATCCGTCACGCTGTCGGGTATGGTTATTTTCTCAAGCGAACTGCATCCGGCGAAAGCATTTTCTCCGATATCCGTCACGCCTTCGGGGATCGTGACGCTTTCGAGCGAAGTGTTCATCTCGAATACGTATTTGTACAGATCATAATTTTTGTTGTTGAATTTATCGGGCAAAACAAGTTCGGTTGCTGTCCCGCGGTATCCGACAAGATATGCGGCCTCTTCGTCTTCGCAGAATACGTACCCGTCGCCTGTGTTCGTGAGTTTGCTTTCTCCCTGCGTATCCGAATATACGTTCAGGGCAAAATAGGCGACAAGGCCGTTCTCTTCCGAACCTTTTACGATATCGAGCGAAGACAGGTTGCAAACTTCCACAAGGCTGTAACATGCGCCGAATGCGCCGTCTCCGATATAGGTGACGCCTCTGCCGAGGGTCACTTTCATGAGCGCGTTGCAGCCGCTGAATGCAAAGTTGCCTATCCAAGTCACGCTGTCGGGTATGGTTATGGTTGTAAGATTATTATAATTGCCGAATGCGGTAACGCCGATGCGCGTTACGGGTTTTCCGTTTATTTCTGCGGGTATCACCAAGTCGGTGTCTTCAACGTTGTCGTATTGTACGAGCGCATAGCTCGCATTATCTTCATTCAAAACATAAGTGAGCCCGTCCTGCGTTACTGAATCTCCTCCCGAAGGTTTTTCGCCGCAGGCGGAAAGTCCGATCGCGCACGTCGCGATCATACAAATAGTCAGCAATGTCAGCAGGATCTTTTTTTTCATATTTTTCCCTCCCGTGAAGCTGGATAACATTATATCACAGTCTTTTTAAAAAAACAACAGCCTGCATAAAAAAGCCCCGATCTCATGATCGGGATTTTGTGTTTTTCGGTTTGTCGTCTGACTGAATATTTCCTTGCGGTGACATGTCCTATGCCCGAAAGGTCACAGACGTTGCCTGTGGAGGATGGGGAAACACAGCCTTCGGCCGTTTTGAAACAGGTTTTGTCGGGTGCGCGCCAAAATATGCCTCGATCGCGCTTTGCGTTTCAACGTGAGCAAACCGATACGTCCGTATTTTGCTGTCTGCCGAAAAGATCATAAACAGGGACAACGTCCGTGATCATGATATGCATGTTCAAAATCTGAACGCTTTCGTGTGCATAGAATGAACGCGCGTTTTCTTTTTTCAGGTTTCCCGCCCGAAAAAATACTTTGTCCTTGTCGATTTTTGCAAGGCGTAGAACTGCGTGCGCAGGAAGAGTCGGTTGCGGAAGCATCTTTCGGTCGCTATGACCCCGCATCTTACGATCATGACAGGGAAATTGACCGCGTTGCAGGTGCAAAGTGCGGCATACAGCGTGCAAACTGCGACAAAAAAAGGTGGTTTCTATTGCGTTTGACGGGAGGTTGGGTTATAATGCTTTTATAAGAGGAAAGTGAAGAAGTGAGGGAGAGATATGATTAATATAGCGATCATTGAAGATGACGAACGCGACGCGGAAAACCTTTCGGCGGTGCTTGCAAGATATCAGGATGAAACGGGAGAATTGCTGCAGATACACAGATTTCGCGATGCGGAAGCGTTTCTGACGCGCTATCGTCCTGTTTATGACCTTATCTTTATGGATATCAGGCTTGGGGAAGGGGGAATAAACGGCATTGCGGCAGCAAAGCGAATGAGAAAATTCGACGCAAATGTCGCGCTGATTTTTACGACGAGCATGGCGCGATATGCCGTCAAAGGCTATGAAGTGGATGCGCTCGATTACCTCATCAAGCCTGTCGAATATTATAAAGTAAAGATGCGCATGGACAGATTATGCCGCACGAAAGCGGACCAGTTTGCGAGCGTCGCCGTTCTTCTCGACGGCAACCGAAAGCGTATCCCAGCCTCCGAGATCTATTATGTGGAGGTGCTTGACCATACCCTTGTCTTCCACACCAAGGAAGAAGAATATTCGGGGCGGGGAACGCTGCGGGAGGCGGAAAAGACGCTCATTCCCGCAGGGTTTGCCAGGTGCAGCGTCAGTTGTCTTGTGAATCTCAACCACTTCCGCGGGTTAAAGGGAAATGTTTTGCTCATCGGGCCGTATCAACTTCGCATCACGCGGGGCAAGAAGAAGCAGTTTTTGCGGGAATTGTCTGTGTTTTTGTCGGGGGGAGAGAAGTAAACATGTTTACTTTTTCATGGTTTGTTTCGTCGCTGTATTATGAGATCTCCATGCTGCTCTGCGTCCTGCTTGTTGCTTTCAGAATGCCAAAACGACCCCTTTTTTGGCTTCGGGTTTGCATAGGGGCGCTTGTTTTTTTCGGGGTGATGGCGGCGCTGCAGAGAATTTTGTCTCTGTTGGGCTCGGGAGGATTTACGCCGCTCGGGCTCTCCAAATACATAGTTTACTACCTGCTTGCCGTATTGTTCGTGTGCGTATGTTTTGACTGTAATTTTTGGGCGGCGTTGTTCTGCGCGACGGTGGGGTATTGCCTTGAACATTTCGGGGAGCGCCTGTATGAGATCGTCAATCGTCCTTTTCTTCACGGGATGGATCCTGTGCTCAAATATCTGATCCGAACCGTCTTGTTTGCGGCTGCGGTTGCGGCCGTCTATCTGTTTCTCATACGCCGCAGCAGGTATTTGCGCTGTAATATCATGGTGGACAATAAGCTGCAGACGGTCACCTCCGTGATCGTTGTCGCGATACTCGTCTATGTCAATTCGCTGGCGATCGCCGAATCGTTCGGAAACATTCTCGCCATTTTGTACATCAATATCATGTCGCTGGCCCTCTCATTTATGGGCATCGTGCTCGAGTGCGGCATAGCGGAAAACAAGAACAACGAAAAGGAACTTGCGATCGTCGAGCGCATTTTGCAGGAGGAGCGAGAGAGATATAAAGTAGAAAAGGAGAATTTCGAGCTTTTGGGCATGCGCTGTCATGACCTGCGGCATCGGTTGGCAGACGGGACGAACGGGCTGGATGGTGAAATGCTGACGGAGCTGAAAGAGAACATAGCGATCCTGGATTCGTATGTGGACACGGGCAACGATGCGCTCAATGTCGTTCTCTATAAAAAGATGAGACAATGCGAACGGGAGGGGATCAGTCTTTCCTGTCTTGTCGACGGGAGAAAGCTGGATTTTATCCCGAAGCACGAGCTGTATTCGCTCTTCGGCAACGCGTTGGACAATGCGATCGCTGCCGTGAAGGGCCTTCCCGAAGAGATGCGGGTGATCAGCGTCGTCGATACGGGGAAGGGTGATTTCGTCAACATCCAGATCGAAAACTATTTTTCCGGGGACATTCATTTTGTCGACAGCCTTCCGCAGACGAGAGAGGACCCCCGCTTTCACGGATTCGGGGTGAAAAGCATGCGCTACATCGTGGAAAAATACGGCGGGATGCTGCGCGTCTATACAAAAGGCGATGTGTTTATTGTGGAAATGCTCTTTCCCGATCTCGGAGAGGGGAACGGTGCGCAAAGTGCAAACTGCGGCGCGAAAGATGTCTAAGCACGACAATCCTATTCACAAAAGAAAAATTCCGTTATACCATGGATTCACCTGTGAACAAACGCAGGTGAATCTTTTTTATAGGAGGAGGGAAAATGCAGATTTTCCGAAAGAAGGGCCTGAAAAAGCTCCCCACCGTTTTGGCAAGCGTATTGCTCAGCGGCGCGCTTTTGGCAGGTACGACTGTGACGGCATTTGCGGCGACGGATGTCAACCATTCGGCTGTGAACGACGCGTCGCAGAGCAAGGGCGGTATATTTTATACCGACTATGCGACCCCTGACGATCTGATGGATGCCGCCAAAGAGCTGGCGGAGGAGATCAGCGAAGAGGGAATGGTCCTCATGCAGAACAAGGACAACGCTCTGCCTTTGCAGAAAGGAATGCGCGTTTCCGTATTCGGCAAATCGTCCGTGAACCCTGCCTATGGCGGCGGCGGATCGGGCGCGCTGATCGGCGTGACGCCCGTCTCTCTGTATGAAGGCCTGCAGAATGCGGGATTCAAGACCAACGGTGTGCTTGAAGCGTTCTACAACAACGATCTGCTTTCGGGGAGCGGCCGTTCGGATAAGACCTATGTCAACGAGACGCCTGTCTCCGCCTACACGGCGGGCATCACGTCTTCGTACAGCGCCTATGGTGACGCTGCGATCGTCGTGATCACGCGCACGGGTGCGGAGGGCAGCGATCTTCCGCGCACAGGCAATGCGGCTTACGACGAAGGGGCGCGTTATCTCTCGATCACGCAGGATGAAAAGGATCTCATCGGGCATGTCAACGAGTATTTCGACAAGGTGATCGTGCTCGTCAACTCCAGCAACACCGTCGAGCTTGGCGACATCAAAGACGATGTAGACAGCATTCTTTGGGTGGGCAACCCCGGCGAGCGCGGTTTCAACGCGGTCGGCCGCATCCTCAACGGGGAGGTCAATCCCTCGGGCAGGCTCGCGGATGTCTATGTCAGCGATCTGACGATGGATCCTGCCTGGGCGAACTTCGGCGACAACAGCCAGAACAAGGGCGTCGAAGTGTACACCAAGAGCACGGATAGGAGCGGAAAACTCGTCTATGCGAAAGAAACGGTGAAGTACAACGCCTTGCATAAGGCGGAAGTCGCCGACGGCTCGCAGAAACTTTCGGACGGCACCGCCATCCCCGCAGGCACGCAGATCTACGAAAAGGGCGGCACCTATACCGAGTACGAAGAGGGTATCTACGTCGGTTACCGCTACTACGAGACGCGCGCCTATGAAATGGGCGATCAGGGCGCCGCGTGGTACGACGGCCTTGTGGATTTTACTTTCGGTCACGGCGAGAGCTATACCACGTTCAGTCAGGAATGGGCGGAAACTCCGGATGTGGAGCTTACCAAAGACGGCTCCGTGACGCTGAAAGTCAAAGTCACCAACACGGGCGACGTCGCGGGCAAGGAGGTCGTGCAGCTCTATTATTCCGCTCCTTATTTCGAGGAAGGCATTGAAAAATCCGTCGTCAACCTGGGTGCCTATGCGAAGACCGACATACTTGCGCCGGGCGGGAGCGAGACGGTCACCCTCACCATGAAGGTGCAGGACATGGCATCTTTTGACTGGAACGACGCCAACGGCAACGGCTTTTGCGGCTACGAGCTGGAAGCGGGGAATTATTCTTTCATCGTCGGAAGGGATGCGCACTGCTGGGCGGACGAAAAGGCGCTTTCGGTCACCGCCGCGGTTGCCGCGGATGCGCAGGATGCAAACTTTAAAAATGCGGCGGCAAACGGGTCCAACGGGTACACCTATACGACCGACTCCAATACGGGCAACGAGATCAAGGTGCTGTTCTCCAACGACGACATCTATAACACCAACCTGATGTCCGACGAAAACAAGCTGCAGCGCAGCTCATTTGCGGACGCTCCCGCAGATGAAAACATCATCCGCGAGAATACGCTAGATGAGGCGATTTTCAGCGACAAAGCCTGGGCGCAGATCGGCAAGACGTCCCATCTCTTTGAGATCGGCGACGATGCGGGCGATCACTATGCGTTTGAAGGCGAGGAGCACGCGCCCTGGTATGTGGAGGACGTCCCGCAGAAAAACGGCAAGGATGCCTGGACGCAGTGGGACGACAGCAAGGGCACCCGCCCTGCGGCTCCGTATACCTTTGCCGATATGGCGGGCTGGGATTATGACGACGAGAGATGGGACGAAGTGCTCAATTCTCTTTCGTGGAAGGAATTGAAGGACATCGTCTACGTTGCGGGCTTTACCAATGCAAAGGTCGATTACATCGAAAAGCCCATGGCGATCGACGATGACGGCCCGATGCAGGTCAAGCTCGACCAGAGCCCTATGGAGGGCACGAACGATGACTTCACGGGAACGGGATGGCCGTGCGCCGTGCTCGTCTCCGCGACCTGGAATAAAGAGCTTGCGGAGCGTCAGGGTGTCATGCTCGGCAACGAATGCCTGTATCTCGGCATCAGCGGTTGGTTTGCTCCCGCAATGAATTTGCACCGCAATCAGTACGGCGGCCGAATTTTCGAGTACTATTCGTCCGATCCCGTGCACGGCGGCAAGATCGCCGCAGCGGTCACAAGGGGCGTGCAGAGCAAAGGCGTCTATGCGTTCCTCAAACATTTCTGCCTCAACAACCAGGATACGGGGCGCGGCTCCATCTCCATCGTCGTAAACGAACAGGCGATGCGCGAGCTGTACATGTATACCTTTGAGATCGCAGTGGAAGAGGGCGGCGCTCACGGCCTGATGACCTATTACTCCTATGTCGGCGGCGTCTCCATCATGCACAACTACGCGATCCTCACCGAATATGTGCGCAATCAGTGGGGCTTCGAGGGCGTCATCAATCACGACTACGGTCCCGAAAGTTACACATCGACCATCTGCACGCCCGCGCTTACCCGCCGCGTCGGAAACGGCATGGGCGGCAACGGTGCGACATACGATCGCTACGCCGATCAGGATTATTACGATCCCGCCGAAAATATGGTCTATTATTGTCTCGACGAGAGCGGTGCGGTCACGGAAGACGCCGTTGCAAGTGTGACGCATTGGGCGGCGATGCGCGAGAGCGCAAAGCAGCTGCTGTGGACAACGGCAAACAGCAACAACCAGAAGAACAAGCTCGATCTTGCGCAGTTTGCGGGCAGGACCATCGAGGCGGAGCAGGATGTTTCGCTTGATGTGTCCGTCGGCGTGAACATCTCCGACCCTGCGGCGGCAGATTATTACGGGACGCAGAACGTCTCCTACAAATTGATCAAGGGCGCGCTTCCCGAAGGGATCGTGCTCGACGAGGCGACGGGCGCGCTGACAGGTTCTACGGCACAGACAGGCGAGTTTGAATTCACTGTACGCATGCGTTCGGATTTCTGGATCAAAAACGACCAGACTTTCAAGATCGTGGTTGCGCCCACCGTTTCACTCTCTTCTGCCGAGATGGTGGCGGGAAGCGAGTATTACGGCAGGATCCAGGCGGAGACCTTTGAAAATGCGACGGAGATGTCTTATACGCTCATCGGCGGCGCGCTTCCCGAAGGCTACACGCTGAACAGCGCCACGGGCGAGATCGAGGGCATCGCAAAAGTTCCGGGGATCTATGAAGCGGTCATCCGCATCCACGGCGTTGTCGAAGTGGAAGGCACCGATCGCTGGGGCAATCCCACGGTCACCCGCACGGATAAAGATCTGGATGTAACGCTCACCTTCAACGTCACGGGCGAAGCGAGCGCTCCCGTCGCGATCAGCGAGGACGGATACTGGGTGATCGACGGCGTAAAGACAGACATCAAGGCGGAAGCGGAGGACGGCGCAACGCCGACCATCTCCATCGACGAAGAGACCAAGCACTGGATCATCAACGGGACGGACACGGGCATTGTGGCCGAAGGCCGTGACGGTCAGGACGGTCAGAATGGTCAGGACGGGAAAAACGGTTGCGGCGGCAGCCTCACGGCAGGCAGCCTTGCGATCGCGCTGACGGTGCTTTCGTGTGTTGCGGTATCCGCCGTTCTGCTTCGCAGGAGGGCGGAGAAGTAAGGAGCGCAGGCTCTTTCTCCCGCACAAAAAATGAGAGAACGGGGGCGAGGCGGAGAGTTACAGGCGATCCGCTTCGCCTTTCGCTTCATGCGGCGGCTCGTCGCAAATAATTTTGATTCAAGGAGAAAAAATGAAAACAAGATCCAAATTTATGACAATGATCGGCTGTGTTGCGCTCGTGTTGTCGTTTTTGTTTGCGGCGGTCGGATGCGGCGGCGATCCGCTTCTGAGCGTCACCTTCGATTACAACTACGAGGGCGCGCCCGCGGCATATGTACAGGAAGTGGAAAAGGGGACTATGGTCACCCCACCCGCAGATCCCGTGCGCGACGGTTATGCATTTACGGGATGGTTTACGGACGAGGATGCGTCCGTCAAAGCGGATTTCGGTTACGGGATCACTGAGAGCAAGACTTTTTATGCGGGCTGGCGGCAGACGACGGTCACCGTCACCTTCGACCCCAACCGCGAAGGGGGCGAACCGACCGCGGTCCCCGTCACGATCGGCAGTGCGGTTGCACAGCCGCAGGATCCCGTGTGGGACGATGCACATCTGTTCACGGGATGGTTTACGGACGAGAATTGCTCCGTAAGGTATGACTTTACCGCTCCCGTCACGGAAGCGCTCACGCTGTATGCGGGCTGGGAAGAGGCAGACCTGAGCGACACGGTGCTCGTGACCTTTTCGTATAATTTTGACGGTGCGCCCAACGGCGGCGTCTACTATTCGACGCGCGTGAAAAAGGGCAGGCTTGTCGGGCAGCCTTCCGATCCTGTCCGCGACGGATATGGCTTTATCGGGTGGTACGCGGACGCGGAATGCACGACGCGCTTCAATTTCACCTCGACGTCCGTTACCGAGCAGACGAGAGTCTATGCCTACTGGCTCAAGGAGTGGGCGTTTGAGGCGGAATATACGGATGTTTCGGGCATCGAAGGGCACGGTTATTCGGGCGAGCCTTCGGGAACGGACATCATCCTGCGCGATGCGGAAGGCGCGCTCGGCGCCGGCAACGGGTTTTATGTCACCTATCTCTACGGAAGCGGGATCGAGCTCGTCTTCGAGATAGAGGCGGAAGAAGCGGTACAGGATGCCGTTCTCGAACTTTCTCTCGCGGCGGAGCAGGCGGACGTCGTGCTCTCTTCTTCCAATTACACCGTCCAGGTGAACGAGACAAAACTGTCTTACAGCACCATTTCTCTTCTCGGGGCGGAAACGGCGCCGAACAAGGCGATCCCTTTTGAAAAATTCACGATTTCCATGAGCGTCCGCCTGGAAAAAGGAAACAATGTGATCAGGCTCATCACCAGCAACAATACGCCGATGACAGGTTCCGCAGGCAACGCATTGGGCACCATGTATGCGACCGCTCCCATGATAGATTGTCTCTATCTCTACACCGATACGCAGCTTGACTGGGCGGAAGGCAAGTGTTTCCCTGACAACATTAAAGGAAAATAAGAAAGAGGTCTGCTATGAATAAGATCTTAGGAGCCAAAAGCGTGCGGATCTGGATGATCGTCGGGGCGCTTCTCGTGGCGCTGCTTCTCGCGGTCAATCTTGTCGCAAACTATTTCAGCAGCATCATCAGCATCGCATTGGGCGGCGACAGGCCGTATGAAGTCGACAAAGAAAATGCCGTCGTCTATTATGAGACGGAGACATCCTCCAAAGAGGAGGCAAACGAACGGGCGGCGGATGTGACGCGCCGCGTGGCGGAGGAGGGGATCATTCTTCTCAGAAATGAGGAAAATGCTCTTCCTCTGGCGGCGGGAGCAAAGGTGTCCGTGTTCGGCAAAAACAGCGTTTCTCTCGTTTACGGCGGTTCGGGTTCGGGCGGCGGAGACAATACATTCACCAAAAAGACGCTGTACGATGCATTGGAGGCGGCAGATTTCGAATACAACTCCGCATTGAAGGAGTTTTACGAGGATGACAGCCGCTCGGGTCCTCCGCGTCCGGAAAACTCGAACGATCTGAACAGCGGCGATACCCAGGCTTCCATCGACACGGGCGAGACGGATGTCGGCAGGTACACGCAGGACATCGTTTCCACTTATTCTTCGTTTGACGATGCGGCGTTGGTCGTCTTTTCCCGCATCGGCGGAGAGGGCAGCGATCTCCCGATGACCGAGGTGCAGGAGAGCGCGGGAAGCGCGGGAACGCGTCATTATCTCGCGCTGGACACGGATGAACAGGACCTGCTCGATCACGTAAATCAGCATTTTGACAAAGTGATCGTCATCCTCAATACCCTCAACATCGTGGAGGCGGGATTTTTGGAGGACTACGGGGTGGATGCCTGCCTCTGGATCGGCGGCCCCGGGCTTACGGGGATCTTGGCGCTTGGCGACATCCTCAACGGCACGGTGACGCCTTCGGGGCATACGACGGACACCTGGGCGGCGGATTTTAAAAAAGATCCGGCTTTCCATAACTTTTCGGCGCGCGCCGTGGCGAACGGCGATACCTATCGCAACGCGAGTACGGGAAAGAATACGACGGAACACTTCGTCAACTACGAAGAGAACATCTATATGGGCTATCGCTATTATGAGACGCGCGCGGCGCAGGAGCGCGCAAAAAGCGGTGACGATGCGTGGTATGCCGAGAACGTTGTTTTTCCCTTTGGCTACGGGCTGAGTTATACCTCATTTTCGTGGGAAGTGACGGATGCGGAGAGCATCCGCAATGTCTCTGTCTCTGCGGACGGAAAATACGAAGTGACGGTAAAAGTGACGAATACGGGCGCTTATAAAGGCAAAGACGTCGTGCAGGTGTACGCAAAACTTCCTTATGAGCAGGGAGGCGTGGAAAAGCCGTACCAAGTGCTCGTCGGATTTGCCAAGACGCCGCTGCTCTGGCCCGCAGGCGAAGCGAACGGAACGGATAAGCCGAACAGCTGCGAAGTTACGGTGGCAGTCGATCCCTATTATTTTGCTTCCTACGATTACACGGGCAAGAGCGGCTTTACAGGGTATGTGATCGAGAGCGGGGCGTATTCCCTTCTGATAAACAGCGATGCGCACACGGTCATGGAGGAGATTTCTTTCCGCGCAGATTCCGACATCACATATCGTCAGGATCCCGTCACGGAAAATGAGGTCGTAAACAGATTTACCGACTGCGAGGACAGCGCCTTCGATTCGGATGCGCAGCTGAAGTTTCTGATGTCGCGGAGCGACCTGAGTATTCTTCCCGACGCGCCGCAGGACTCCGATCGGGATGCGAGCGCGGAACTTCTCGGGCAGATCGCAGACCGCACGCACAACAACCCGGATGTTGAGACATACACGATGCCGACCCAGGGCGGCGCGGCGGTCCCGCTGGCAAGCGTGATAAGGTACGACGAAAGTACGGGCAGGTATTATGCGGATCATAAGAACGAGACGTGGGAGCAGGTCCTGAACGCCCTGAGCGTGAACGATCTTGCCGAGCTGTTCAACAACGGCGCCTTTCAGACGGTGCGGCTCGAACGCATCAACAAGCCGCAGACTCTGGAATCAGACGGCCCTGTAGGCTGGTGCAATTTTATTTCCCTTACGGACAATACCTGGAAAGGGAATAACGTCTACACTTCGCAGGTGGTGATGAGCGCGACCTGGAATGTCGAGCTGATCCGCGAGATGGGCGAATGTGTGGGGGAAGAAGGCCTTTGGGGCGCAAAGCGCACGGCAGGGGATGACGGGCTTTCCTATTCCGGTTGGTATTCTCCCGGCGTAAACCTGCACCGCAGTCCCTTCGGCGGCAGAAACTTCGAGTATTTTTCGGAAGATCCTTTCCTCACGGGCATGATCGCTTCCGCGGAAGTGCAGGGCTGTCAGAGCAAGGGCGTCAACTGCTATGTAAAGCATTTTGCCGTCAACGAACAGGAAACACACCGAAACGGCGGATGTTCCTGGGTGACGGAGCAGGCAATGCGGGAACTGTACCTGCGTCCCTTTGAAATGACAGTGAAGATCGGCAAAACGCGTGCAATGATGAGTTCGTTCAACCGCATAGGCACGCGCTGGACGGGCGGAGACTATCGCCTGCTGACGGAGATCCTTCGCGGCGAGTGGGGGTTCGTGGGAACGGTGATTTCCGATTACAACGAAAACAGCTCCTACATGGACCCGAAACAGATGATCTATGCGGGCGGAGACCTCAATCTTTGTTCCAACCGCGCGCGTATGTGGAGCGACTACGACAGCGGCTCGGCTGCGGACGTCACGGTGCTGCGCCAAGCGGCGAAAAACGTGCTCTACACGACGGTAAACAGCAACATGATCAACAGCTTTAACTATCGCTATGCGATGGCATACTGGAAAATAGGGCTTATCATTGCCGACTGCGTCGTCGGGGCAGGAATCGTCGCTTGGGGCGTTGCAGTCATCGCCGTCGCATTGCGCAGAAAGAAATCGGGCGAAAAGGAGTAAATTTCGCCGAAAGGAAGTGCCTTTTACCCGAACGGACAGAATAATTTTTTCGGAAAAAGTAAGTCTCCTGTCATTAGAAAATCTTAACAGCTTATTGCAGATGACAAAAT
>ERZ1090881.591-NODE-594-length-17151-cov-8.591951_pt1 | contig 17151 bp, 25 predicted proteins | sample MGYA00478470_ERZ1090881 | MGnify/ENA primary metagenome ERZ1090881 (study PRJEB33644, sample SAMEA5815736) | chicken gut metagenome | biome: Chicken; feature: Gastrointestinal Tract; material: Caecum | place: Ireland | collected 2019-01-01 | study: A study of the...
ATCAAACACGGTTATATTTTGCCATGGCAACACCGCCACGCGTGCTAAAGAGGGGAAAAGAAAACCGGGTTATTCTACCCGGTCAATGAATGCTTTAAGTGTACACAATACATGATTTTCAATTTTGTGAACGTTTGTTATATCACATTCAAGTAAATATACAGATAACGTTTCAAAAAGATCCAATGCAGTGCCAGAAGCTATCAAGTTAATTGAGCGATTCGCACTCCATGCAAATACGGACACCTCTGTTAGATCTTCGATATTTGTCAGTAGCTTATACAGTGTCATGACATATCACCATTTGCTTTTTCAATGTTATGACTTGCTATAAATTTTTCAATCAACTGTGCCATAGCTGGTATGAAACTTGAAGGGTCAGTATCAAATGCATCAATTAGAACATTAAAACAAATATTGACGATTTTTTCAAAGTCTCCATGTACTGACATTATCAGTCGATTTCCAATCATGACACCGTATACGATGGCCGTTTCATCTTTGATAGCGTCCGCTTCAACTAGTTTTTGTGTTGTTCTGATTTGTTCAATAAAGAACTCATTACTAATTTTCATTTTAAATTCCTCCTTATCACGCTTATATTATAACATATATCCGTATAAAATACGATGTGAAATTATGTAATTATACGTCAAACTATGGACTGTACTTTTTTCCTGGTATGGTGTATGATGATATATAGAAAGAGGTGGTAACAAATGGCACTGGTTCATAAATTCAAAGAGTTGAATATTCCTTTACAAGATATCCGTAATTTCACGATTGAAAGTTTAGTGAATAAGGCAATCAATAAGCGTTGCGAAGTGATTCATATTTATAGTTATACTGGTAAGCCGGTATTTGAAGGCACACCATATGACTGGGGTGAAATGATCACTAGTGCATATGAAAAGAGCAAAAATGTCATGATCATGAAAGTATTACATACAATCTATTATGACGTCAATATTCATAAAGGGCAATTGTATATTCGATTAAAAAAGGGATATACGAAAAAAGAAAACCAGATAGACGACTAGGTCGCTTCTGGTTTTGGCTCAGTATAGAAATCACGCTATAACCGGGTTATATCAAGTCCAGATTTGCGAGTGGCAACGTTTCCGCTGGATAATCCACCGTCAAAACAGTGATAACATGAAGATACCGGGCTAATGATATTATATCATAAATATGGTATAATGTCACTAGCTTGTTATCGACAGGCAAGCTAGAATGTCAAGTGGGGTAAGGTTTCTAGACAAAAAAAACTCAAGGTCAAAAAGCGGGTGAAGCACAACCCCCTACTCTATCCCTGAACCCCGTTATTTCAAGTCCTGGCATATTGTTGTATTTTCGTGTATATCGTCAGGGAATATCTTCATAAAATGTTTTAAAAAGGAGTACGAAACGATGAACGAACAAATGAAAAATGAAGTAGCAGAAGTAGTTAGCGAAGATTTTAACAAGAAAGCGCAGAACATGTTATCTGAAATTGAACACATCAATGACCCTATTGAAGATGAACCAATGCAGGCGGTCGGTTTTGGTAACTGGACACCTGGTGAGCGTTTCAACGCCGTCAATGGTCAGGATAAACCTGTACGAGCTGGGACTGAATTATATCTAGTGAAAGCCTTATTCCATGAATGCACAGTGAATGATGCGGAAACTGGTGAAGTTAGACCAGCCGTGCGCACTGTATTGATTGATGAAGACGGTATCACTTATGGATCTGTTTCCGAAGGTGTATGCCGATCTTTACAGAGACTTTTTAAAGCGGTGGGAACACCGGAGAAGTGGGAAAAACCGCTTCATATCGTGTTTATGCAGAAAACCTTTACGCGTAAAGAGGGCGGAATGCCACGCACAACTTATGATCTGAAAGTATTGGATGAATAATCCAATACTTCTTTTCATATATGAGTGATGTTATAATGAATATAACAATATTGATATGTGAAAGGAAGTGTAAATCATGGCATTAAGATGGCGTAAGTCTGATATTGAAAAGTTAAAGCGATTAAATACAAATGTAAGACGTAAAGCGAAGCGATTAGAAAAGAAGGGCATTACAGGAGTAGCCCCTGAAATAAAGAAGCAGGGTGACTTTTCCACCCGGGCGGAATTAAACGAGTATTTTAAGAATGCCCAGCGTTTTACCAACAGGATCAATCAGTATGTCAAAAACAGTGCCGGGGCAGTATTTACGAAAAGGCAGATAGAGCGGTTTAAACGCGTGACAAGACAGGCGAATAAGCGCAAAGAGCAGGAACTCAAAAAGATGCGTCAATATACGTATACGATTGAAGGTGTCGACTATAACTATTGGGATATTGACAGACGTATTGCGCAATATGATCCCAAGGTCAATCACTTTATACCATATACAGAAGATTTTAGTCTGATTAAATCACCTGAAAAGCTGGAACAGATCATCTCAAAGCGTCAACGGGATTTTCGGGATATTCCTGAAAACAATCGAATGCTAAGGGATAATTATGTAAGACGTTTACGTGAATACTGGAAATTTAATGATATTGCGGACATTATTGAAAAAGTACCGCCTGATCAGTTTTATGCATGGTATTTGACCGAAGATATATCACTGAATGTCTGGGACAGTGACCAGGAAAAGGCCATGGAATTGCAGGCGCAGTTAGAAGCGGTGGCAGAACGTACCGGATTCAGACCACAGAAATACAGTAGGTGAGATTATGCAAAGATATTCTGATGACTTTGAAACGACAACCGATATTAATGATTGCCGTGTTTGGGCGTGGGCGATGTGTGAAATTGACACCATGCGTATGCGGTATGGTCATAATATTGATAGTTTCATGGAGATGTTGTCGATATTAGGTGGTGAGCATTACTTCCATAATGAGACCTTTGACGGGGAGTTTATTGTGCATTGGCTATTGATGTATGATTATCAATATACCGAAGAACAGTGTGAAAAGAAGGAATTTAACACGATCATCGGGGATAATGGGAAGTATTATATGATTGCTATCCGATTCGAGAATAACCGATATTGTCGAATCTATGATTCATTGAAAAAATTACCTTTATCCGTCAGGGCATTGGCAAAGGCATTCAACCTTGACATGAGCAAGGGTGAAATTGATTATCATCAATATCGCCCCGTGGGTTATCGTATGGATCCCGTTGAAAAAGACTATATCACGCGTGATGTCAAGATCGTAGCAAAATGTCTTAAGATGATGTTTAATGAAAACATGCAGAAAATGACGATCGGGGCGGATAGTCTCGAAGCGTATAAGCTAAGTATTGGATATAAGACCTTCAAAAAGTGGTTTCCGGAACTCACACCGGAAATGGACCAGAAGATCAGGCATGCCTATGACGGCGGCTTTGTTCAAGTCAATCCAAAATTTCAAAATATCCACATTAAGGAGCGTGGGTGTGTATTGGATGTGAACAGTTTATATCCGTATGTGATGCGCCACAAATTAATGCCCTATGGCATGCCACTTGAATTTAGTGGGAAATATCCGGGGATTGAAAGCTATCCACTGTATATACAATATCTACGATGCACATTCAAACTGAAAGAAGGATACATACCAACTATCAAGGTCAAGGGATCAAGATATTTTGCTGAAAATGAATACATAAGGGAAAGCCCGGTTGAGATGGTATTATCATTAACCAATATCGATCTAGAGATATTCATGGAGCATTATGAAGTGGATGTCACTGAATGGCTTGGCGGTGTGATGTTTCATGGTCAGTATGGCATGTTCGATCAGTATATCGATGCCAATATGGAAATCAAGCGCAAAAGTAAAGGCGGTAAAAGACAACTGGCCAAGTTAAGAATGAATAATCTATACGGAAAATTCGGGGTCAATCCGACCAGACGTCACAAGATACCGGAATTAAAAGCCTACATTGATGAGAACGGGGAAACCAGGTACAAGGTGGGTTATCGCTTATCTGATCCAGAGCAGACAAAAAGCGTGTATATACCGATTGCCTGTTTCTGTACAGCATGGGCAAGAAGCGTTACGATCAAAGCCAGTCAGCAATGCTATGATCACTGGATGTATTCTGATACAGACAGCATGCATTTGATAGGGGATGCAGACCAGTACACTGATCTATTGTGGATCGATGATAATGAACTTGGGGCATGGAAAATTGAAAGTCGCTTCAATGAAGCCAAGTACATCAGGCAGAAAACTTATATTGAATTGTACTATTCCAATAAAGAAGAATATGAAGCCAATCAGGCATTATTAGCAGATAATGATCCAGATGCAAGCCCATATTTTCGATATGATCCAGCACGTGATCTATATTATGAAATGGTGATCAAGTGCGCAGGTATGCCAGAAGCCATCAAAGAGACCATGGACTTTGAGCATTTTGAGGTTGGTTTTCAAGCTGAAACCGGAAAACTTAAGCCAAAGCATGTCCATGGTGGAATCGTACTAGTTGACACTCCGTTTTCAATACGTAAACACGTAACAAAAACATTTACATCTAGTTTATAAATTGCTATAATTTTATATGAGAAAGGAGCGATACCATGAATGAACTAGACGCTTTATATGAGCAATTGAAAACATTATATGGGGATATTAATGAAGATTTACTTTCAGGTGTGCGCAGTCGCATGAGTGAACTGGAAACAAGTGTCAATGACCTGACCAGCGCACGTGATGATCTTTCAGGACGTCTTTCAGAAAGCGAAAGAAACCTGTCCGACCTTCGCGGACGCGTCACTGACATGCTATTGAAGCGCAGTGAAGCAGAACAGGAAAATAAAGAAATTCTGGATAAGGATGAAAGTGAAGAGATTGATGACTATCCAAGACTTAAATTAAAAGAGGGGGAATAAACAATGCCAGGATTAGCAGCATATAAGAACGCATCCGGGGCTGCAATTTTAAATTCAGTCCGTGATGCGATCGATTCAAGCGATTACAATAGTTTCATTCCAGAAGCCACTGTAAACAATTCAGCACAAGTATTAGGTCTGATCAATGCGAATCCATTGTATGCGAACATGTTTTATACAGCAATGCTGAACCAGATCGGCCGCACTGAATTAAATGTGAGACGTTATGACCATAACCCATTACGTCAGTTTAAAATGGCTGATATGTACTATGGGGCAACTTTAAGAGATATGTATTTTGATCTGATCAAGCCTATTGCTTATTCAGATGATATGTCAGACGCTGATCTGATGACGACATTATCAAAATATCCGATCAATATCTATGAACAGTATTTCACGATCAATAGCCAGTTGCAGTATCCGGTGTCTATCAATCATACCACTGCAAGACGTGGTTTTACCAATGATACAGAAGTCCTGAACTTTTTAACTGGTATCTTAACAAGTGTAGTCAATTCAGATAGAAATGGTGAATACTTACAGATGAAGCAGGCCATTGATAACTTCAATAGTTTAGGCGGTTTCTACAACGTTCAAGTGACAGCCATCACGGACAAGGAATCAGCACAAGCTTTCATTGCGCAGGCTCAGGGTTATGCTGAGGCATGGCGCTTCTTCGACAATAAGTATAACTTCATGGGATTCAACACATTCTGTAATCCAGAAGACACTGTTTTACTGATCGACCCATTTAAACGTGGTTTGATCAACGTTTACGACTATGCCGAAGCATTCAATATCGATCGTGCGGAAATCCCACAGCGTGTGATCACGATTTCAGGATTTGCGGACAGCACGATCCAGGCAGTACTGATGGATCGCAATGCGTTTAGATATGTTGACGCACTGTATGGATTCACACATCAGGAAAACGGAAAGGGTCGTTTCTGGAATCACTTCCTTAACCATGATGCCATGTATTATATCAATCCATTTGCCAATGCCATTAAATTCAGTACGGCCGCCACGACTTCACCAGCCATCACTTCAATTGACGTACAGCCAGCAGCAGTTACAGCACCAAAAGGTGGAACAGTCAACTTCACAGCACAATTCAATGCGACTGCCGGCATCAGCAAGCTGGTCAATTGGACGATCACTGGCAATGCATCAACGAACACTAAAATTGTCAATGGTCAGTTATTAATCGGTCGAGATGAAACTGCACAGACGATTACAGTCAAAGCGACATCAGAAGCAACCAGCACAGTCAGTGATACTGCAACGGTTACAGTATCAGGAAATGCAGCATAAAGGGGGTCAGGCTTATGCCACTCCCTTATTTACCAGATACCACGGTAGACCTTATCTCATTACCGCGTGAATTATCAACGAGCATTCAAAGAGACTTTGCAAGCGAAGAAGCACAGAGTGCATGGTTTGCCAATTATGTGCATACGCACATTATTGACTTAGCGTATCAACGTGAGGATGACCTGATCATTGTACCGGGCAATGCTGAAACATATTACGATGTCAACTATGCAAGGTATAATAATGTGAATTATCGTGACAAATGGATCTATGCATTTGTGGATCGCGTGGAATATATTGACGATGACACCACCGCATTACACTTTACGATCGATGTATTTCAGACCTTCATGTTTCAATACACGTTGGGGGCTTCTTACATCGTTCGCAGTCATATGACGCAATCAACCAGCTACATCAATACCGTGCCGGAAGGTTTGCACTATGGTGACGTGTACCGATGTGTGCATCAAGCGCATGTCCAGCAGGCGCAAGGGGTTCGCTGGGCGATCATTACCAGCACGGTCAGTTATACGACCGCAGAACCGGCGGACAGAGCGGTCAGCGGTATTCCAGATGGCCTGTATTACTACTTGTTTGCATTGAACGAGCAGGGCAAGAGTATTCAATTAAATAATAATACTCCCCCGGACCTGGATGAGTTTCTATATGCGATCCAGCATTCAAGCACATTTACGAATACCGTTGTTAGCGTGAATGTGTTGAGTATGATCCCGTTTGCTGTATCTGGAACGAGTGCCGGCGTCACAGTCAATGGTGCAGGAAGCAATCTCACATTACAGTCTGAACTGGGAGAAGGTCAGATATTCCTTTTAAATTCAATGACCACTAACCAATATTTCAACATCACAACTGTAAGCAATAAATATGCACATTTTCCGGATTATGAGGAAACAAAGCTATTACGCTATCCGTACTCTTTTATCAAGATCACGAACCAAAAAGGCGGCGAGATGATCGTCAGGCCGGAATATATTAACGGCAGCAGCTTCACGCTCCGCGTGATTGGGTGTGTTGGCATGAATCCTAAAACGGCATCATTTGTTGTAGATTACCTGGACGCATCAGAATTCAACAATCTTCAGTTGGCGTTGATTGATGACAATGTCAGTGATGTCCCTGTCTTGAATGACTATATGGCTTCCTTCATCCAGTCTAATAAAAACGCCTTACAAAATAAGGAAAAATGGGCTGGTATCAATCGTGATGTCACTGCATATACAGGCCTTATCAGTGGGGCTGTCAACATGGGTACCGGACTATTAACGGCCAATCCAATGCAGATCGTGCAAGGGATCGACCAGGGATTTAATAGTAGTGTTTCTGCGGTGAAAAACTATCAGCAGACCATCGAAACAATGAACGCGCAACTCAAAGATATCGACAACATCCCGCCGAACATTCGTCAGATGGGCGGAAATAACTACTTTGAATTAAACAATGATATTACTGGATTATATATCCAATGGTGGACGATCACACCAGAAAATGCGGATCGCTTATCTGATTACTTCCATATGTATGGGGTAAAGTGCAATGATCTTAGCGTCCCTAACACAACCAGCAGACGTGACTTCAACTACATCCAATTATTGCAGCCATATATCTATGGCGAGATTCCAAAACAATTTATGGATCAGTTGATCACGCAATATGAAGCAGGTATCACGATCTTCCACAATGACAACATTGGTGACTATAGTCAATCCAATCCTGAAAACTAGAAAGGGGAAAAATATGAGTAGAGGAAAACATACTACCAATAGCAGAAGCAATTCAAGCACCCCTAATATGTTTGTGGGTTGCTTGAACTATATGAAAAATCCGGATCCCAATGTCGTGGGAAATGCCGGGATCTATGATGCCTATGTCAATCGCGCAGTCGAGTTATGCGTGAATATGTTTAGCTGGAAAACGCCAAAGGATGTCCCTAACTTCTTTATGGAAGTCGGCCTGATCAATTTTGGCACACTGATTGCATTCAGAGATAGAGCAATGAATAAGGTGTTTGTTACGCCCTATCGTTGGACAGAATATAACATGTATTTCATGCCAAAAGTCCGTGAACCATATAGTCCAAGTGATGATTTTTGGGAATATGGCAGTTATACAGAAGATGACAGCGTGGTCTTGTTTGACAGCATGAGTCACCAGCCATTCATGCCTGTACTTCTTGAATTCTGCAACCGCATTGCTGATACGCAACGCGCTATTGATATGAACATTGAGAATACGAAGGATTCAAAGATCATTGTCACAAAACGGAAATTGCTGACTGCGATCAAGCGTATGTTTCAAGATCGCGCCAGCAATAAAGCCCTTGTATTCGCTGACGCGGACGTATTACGAGCGGGCGGAAATAATGGGTACAATATGGATACGCTTGACTTTAGCAGTGAATTTTTCGCTGACAAGTTGTTTGATTACAAAGTTCGCTTATGGCAGGAATTGATGAACCTTCGCGGTTACAACAATGCCAATACACAAAAGCGCGAACGTCTGGTGACGGATGAAGTCAACGCAAACAATGAATCATTGAAAGCGATCCTGTCCGGCCTATTAAAACAGCGTACGGATTTCTGCGAACAGACCAATGAACTATTAGGCCTTGAAGAAGGTAACCGCTTTGAATGCGAGTTATCCCTTGCATTTAAAGATTTCTATGAGGACATGTTCAATGTCCAATGGCCGGATGAGACTACTCAAGAGGAAGGGGGCAAGGACACAGGATCAGACGAAAGAGAAAGCGACCGATGAGGGAGCTTTCAGTCTGAAAAACGACCGATGAGGGAGCTTTCAGTCTGAAAAAAGTCCGAAAAAATGCATTATAAAGCATATGAATATATGACACTGGGCGAAGCAATGGAAAGCTTATATCCCGGAGATGTCAGGACCGTCACCCCTGACCAGATCGTGGAAAATGCGATCCCAACGATATTTAATTTTGATTATGATTTCTTTGACGAAAATTATAAACCAGTCATTGAGAAAAAATTGCTTAGGTGGTATTATATGTATGAGGTAGGGATGACATTAGGCGCATTTCAGCTTGAACTTGCCAATTTATTTTCATTGAACTCCTCCAAATGGTCATTTTATTATACCAATGCCGTGTCAAAACGCATCAATGATCCCTTTATCAATTTTTCTCATCAGGAAAATAGCACCCGTAACACAGATAATACGACCGACACCACCGGAAATACGTCTAGTGAAAACTCCACTACCTCAAACACGACCAACGAGACAACACAGAACCAGGACATGACAAGCACGTCTAATGGTATCAGTGTTGATAGGAATACCCCACAGGGGAATGTAACCACACCGATCAACCAATTACCGAATGCACGAAACGTCAATCAAAATGAAGACACCAACACCCAAACCACAGACATGACCAACAATTCAACCGGGACCGGTACGAGCAGTGGCACGATGTCAGGCCATGACGAAACACACGGAACTAGCCAGACAACGGATCAATACATCCGATCATTGACTGGTTTCAATGGTCAAAGCCAGGCATCCATGCTCCGGGAATTGTACAATGCCTTTATCAATGTGGACCAGATGGTCATTGATGATTGTGCGATCCTGTTTAGCGCGTACCTGGGCAATTACTACTATTAATGAAATGAGGTGATAATATGGGATATATAGGCGGTTATGCATATCCGCTAGGCTGGTTATTACAGAATAACCGAATACCGATTGCCTTTGATGGCTCGCTCACTGATTATCAGATGATGTGCAACCTTCGCGCTGATGCCAATATCGCTTTAGAAAATATTGCGAATTATATCGACGATTACAAGGAATACACCGACAATGCAATCGCTCAATTGCAACAGTATATTGACGGTGATTTCAAGAACCAGCTAGAGCAGTACACCGATAACGCAATTTCAGGATTGCAAACGGAATGGACAGCGTACAAAAACCAGGTAGATACTGAACTCAATACCATGCGCCAGGAACTCATGCAGATGAATGAAAACAATTACTATCTGATCCTGGCCAAGCTGGAACAATTTGAACAGAAGATACTGGACATGATCGCTGGCCAGGGAATCATCGTATACAACCCTGTCACTGGTCAATATACAGATGTCAATACGGCCATTCAGGATATGTACGCAGTCCTTCGATATCAGGCCTTCACGGCTTTTGATTTCGACACATCAGGCATTACATGTGATGCATTTGACGATAGTGAGATCACATGTACTGAATTTGATTTATATGGTAAGGAATTGCTGATCAAAAAGGAATGCGATTGCTACATGATATCCCCATTTACTGGATTGTACCAATCCATGCAGGATATCATTCGCCAAGCGGTCCAGCAATTTGCAACTGGTGTCACTGCTACTGCATTTGATAGTGCCGCCAACGTGACATGTGATTACTTCGATAACACATTAGCGCCTACCGCGCATAACTTTGATTTTACTGGTATTACTTTAAATTAACAGAAAAGGGAGGGAAGGATAAAAACGCGACCGAAGAGGAAGCGTTTAGTCCAAACAAATGGCTTCAACAAACAAGACAACACATTATGATTTACCACAGTGGATCGGTACGGATAAACCGACCTTCTTAGGCGATCTAAACGGTGCATTTTCCACGATCGATACACAATTATATACCGCTGTGACCAATGCAGAAAATGCAAATAACAATGCAACCGCAGCCGCTGGTGCAGTGGGTGATATGCAAGACGATGTCGATAACCTGAAAACATGGCAGTCCACAGCGTCAAGCGCCATTTCAGGATTGCAGAATAGCGTAACTGACTTGACGCCTAATATTGGACAAACTAATACTCTAGTAACTGGCTTGGGAACATTTTTACAAGGATCAAACCCTGTACTTAATAAAAATGATACAAAAGAACGTTTAATCACTATTGGCAGCTTAAAACTTTTAAATATTTTTGGCTCCCTGGATATTACATACGATGGAACACCTAATGCCTCACAGATCAATGAAACAATGCGCGGTTTAGTTTTGCAAAATTTATTTTCAAAATATTCAATTAATACCGGACGTTCGTTCTATATGATAGCGAATTGTTATGCCTACACAAGCAATGGTAATCAAATTTTCCCTATTAGATTAGGATCTGATGGTACAAATACCAAATTATATTCTGCAATCGCTGGTGGTGGAACGTTAAACTCTGGTTCGCATCTATATTTTGACTTCCAAGCTTTGCTTTGCATTAACTGATGGTGAAGATTATGGACTATACGATTATAACGCAACTCATATCAAGTTTAGGTTTTCCGATCATCGTATGCGGGGTCATGGCTTACTATATCCTGGTAAAAGATAAGCAATATCTGGAACTGATCAACCAATATCAGGAAGACATCGCAAATCGCGATAGCAGGTATCAGGAAAAACTTGACAGCATGACCAGCGCCCTTAACGCGAATACAAAAGTCATTGCAGAATTAAGCGCAACGCTGGTTGCAATGGAAAAAGTGACAACCAATGGCATGGATAGCACCGGAAACTAGCCGGGCATTAACGCTCGAAGAGCAACAGTCCAACGCGCTGGAAATCTACGCATATTTCAGCGCGCAGGGCTGGACCTTAAATGCAATTTGTGGGATGCTGGGAAACATGCAGTCGGAAAGCGCCATCAATCCAAGAAGATGGCAAAATGACAGCCCATGGGGCGATCCAGAAGGGCAGGGCTTTGGCCTGACACAATGGACACCATACACAAAGATCACAGACTGGCTCGCGCAATCAGGTATCGATCCAGACACCGGATCAGCAAGCGCGTTAGGGCAATCAGAGTGCGAACGCATCCAATGGGAAGTGGATAACAATCAGCAATGGATCGGGGTCGGTGATTATGCATCCTGGTCATTTCTGGATTATACACGATCCACCGAAAGCGTGATCATATTAGCGGATGCCTTCATTAAGTGCTATGAAAGACCATCCGATCCGGATCAGCCCCAACGTGGCATACAAGCGACCTACTGGTTTACCTATCTTAGCGGTGTGACACCACCTGCACCTATATCCGGACGGGTGCCCATATTCCTGGGGTGGTCCGGTATGGATATTATGTTTATCGATCCATACAAACATACCACACCACCTGAACCAGGAGAATATACGCCACGACTGAATGATAGCGGAATGCTGAATAATCCTATCTGGTACGATGATAACATATTCTATCAATCAGGCTACGGCTTGCCTAACTGTACCTGTTATGCCTATGGGCGCTGGTGGGAACTGCTGGGATATGAACCGAACCTATCTCATCGTGATGCATCGTACTGGTACGGAAACACCGCAGACGGATATCAGAGAGGCACGACGCCACAACTGGGCGCGATCATCTGTTTTGATAGCACTGTATCCGGTGGACATGTCGCGGTCGTAGAGGAAATAAGCCCAGATGGCGGGTCTATCACGACCAGCAATAGTGCATATGGGGGACAGTACTTCTACACACAAACATTAAACCGGTCCAATAACTGGACATGGTCAAGCAATTACACATGGCAGGGGTTTATTTACTTGCCTACAAATTAAAAGAGGAGTGATACAAAATGTTAAAAGGTATTGATATTTCAAAATGGAACAATTGGCAGGAACGCTTTAAAGATTATGATTTTATTATGATCCGCGCCATGGGCACGGGCGGAAAAGATAGCAAACTGGACAGCCATTTTAATGCGCTGGCAGGCAATGCCTCCGGAAAACCATTGCCTGATAAATGCTATGGCTTCTACTGCTTCCCGGACGTTACAAAAAGCGCCATTGATGAAGCAGATGAATTTTTAAGCTACGTTGGCCATCATGCTGGACACGCGATGTTCGCGCTTGACTGGGAAGGCAGTGCATTATCCGGCGGTGTAAACTGGGCATTATCATGGCTCAATCGCGTTTACGAACGCACAGGAGTTAAACCGCTCATTTATGGCAGTGCCAGCGAACTGGCGCAATCAAAATACAAAGTGATCCATGATAATGATTATGGGTTATGGGTAGCGCATTGGACGAATGCATCAAGCCCTAATGCAGGTCACTGGGGCAGTTACTGGGCGATCTGGCAGTACACATCCAACAATGGCACATTGGATGAAAACTGGTTTAATGGATCTGCGGATGCCTGGCATAAATTCTGCAATCCGGGAGAGTCTTCCGCCGTGAAACCAAGTCAACCAGTAGAAAGCAAAACCTATTACACAGTAAAATCAGGCGATAATTTAACGAAGATCGCGAAAAAATTCAACACAACGGTCAATGCTATTGTTGCATTGAATCCAGGCAAGATTACCGATCCAGACTATATCCAGACAGGATGGTATATCCGTGTTTTATAATGACGGTATTCATTATGATTTAAAGCCCCTGTTAGATCGTGGGGCTTTTTTAAATATGGTGGTCGGTGAACGTGGCGTCGGAAAAACGTTTGCTGTCAAATCATATATACTGGAAAAAGCATACAAGGATCGGAATAAAGCAATCAATAGGAATAAATTTGTGTACCTAAGAAGGTATTCAGATGAATTGAAACAAAAAGACATGAAAAAACTGTTTTCAGATGCGCTGGAAGAAAACCCGGAATTAAAAAAATTGAATATCACAATGAAATACAAAGCAGGCATATTCTATATCGTTAATTCTGACGGTGATGAATATGAAGTAGGATATACCATGGCCTTATCCAAACAATCAAGTTTCAAATCCATCCCGTTCAATGACGTCAGCACTGTATTATTTGATGAGTTCTTGATAAAGCGTAAAAGAAACCGGCGCTATTTGAACTCGGAAATTGATGAGTTTAATGAATTTACTAATACAGTCGCACGTGCTAGGAAATCGGGTATCAAGATCATCATGCTGGGAAATGCGATCACGAAATACAATCCGTACTTCCTTCACTATGGTATAAGATTAAAACCTGATACAAGGTTCATCTTTTTCAAATCACGGGGATTGATAGTCGAATATACAGACTATCAGGAGTACCGGGAATATGTGAAAGATAGTCTGGTGTACAAATTAAACGCCGGCACAGACTACAATAAATATGCGTTTGAAAACGCGTTCGTAGACGATGATGAAAGCAACATCGAGAAGAAACCAGCGAATGCCATCTATCGCTTCATGTTTCATTATAATAACATGGCCATTGGATTCTGGATCGACTATAAAGAAGGTCGCATTTATGCTTCCAAAAAATACAATGCTCAAAATCCGTGGGCATTTGCCATCACAACAAGCGATATGAAGATAAACTACATGCTCGCAAAAGCCATGAAAAACAACTACCGCATTCAGCAGTTCATGAAAGCGTTTGAATATTATTACCTATGGTATGAGGATCTGAACCTGAAAAATGCATGCATGGATATTTATCGAATTTTAAAAGGGTGGTAACTAACCACCCCTTTTTATTGAATGTATTCAGATAGCATTTCATGAGCCTGTCTGTCTTGTTCATTCGATACTCTGATAAATAGACCGCCAACGACTAAAAACATCACTATCGTTAAAATAAACACGATTAGGCATATGCGCCAATACAATTTCAAAGCCTTGTCAATAATCTTTTCCAACATTTAAATATCCCCCTTCAAATGAAAGATACAGAACCATGCCAAACCAAAACACAAGCCATAGCCAACGACACCAAAAAGAGGGCAAAGCATTGCAGGAGTGACCCCATAAATACCAACACTTACAATTAATTTACATGTGCATATTAATGACTGAACTCCAGTTAATAAAATAAAGAAAATCAAAATCCATCCAACGATCATTTTAAATGCTTTCATACTAATCCCATCCCTTCCATATTTCATAATCGACCACAGCCACCACACGTGACCACCATTTAGATGGTACATGCTTCGCGTGACTATGATCCACCTGATATTTACGCATCAGGTCTGATTGATGTTGTATCCACTGGTACAGCTTTTCATTACCAGCACCAACGGCATATGCCATGCAATCATTGACAGCCTGATAAAATTGATTATAGGTCACGTTATCACGTGAAAATAATTCGAGCGCCAACTTTTTATGCACCCTTTGATATACCCTATCGCTTATCATCTGTATCACTCCTTTCATGCATATCATAACGTAATTTTTACGGATTTTCAATATTTAAATTATGTGAAAATATGTGCGTAAAAATTGCGGATGATGTGGTATAATAGTACATGTAAGGAAGAGAGGAGAAGGAAAAATGTTTGAAGAAAAGAAATTAAAAGGTAAGAACTTATTAGCGGTGTTCAATGAATGTAAACTGGAAGATGATTTAACAATCATTACTTATATTGCTGGCAAAAGAGTGATGTTAGCAAGTGGCACTGCTGATAATTTATTGACTGTATTAGGGTCAAGGATCTTGAGAGCTTATGTTATTTCCGCTGATAACTTTAGAGATGGTGCTTATTCAGTAGTTATTGATTTAGAGAAGGAGGGTTCATACGCATGAAAACATTATACGCAATTGATTACAGAGTAGGTTATCGCGAGCTTATTTCACCGTATTGTTTCTACTATTTTGGTCAACTATGGGATGGAGAAGGTGACGGAGAAGAACTTCTCGAAAGCTGTGTAATATACATCAACCAGAATGGTTATGAATACGGAGTAAATTTCAGAGTCACCCAAAAAGAAGAAAATATAAATGATACGATGGTATACGTTACTAGCATAGACATTTATGTTTTGAGTGATGTTTAAAGATAGAGAGGAGACTAAAGTATGACAGACTATACAGCATTAATAAAAGGTGATCAATTAATCAATTTTATGGATGGTTATGAAGATGATGTTTATTTCTTTGTGTATGCCTATATTAGAGGTGAACTTCGTATGATCGCAATGAATACAAAATTTAAATTGATATTAACGTTATGCACATCCATTTTATCAAGTGCAATTATAAGCGCAAAATTAATCGATGGTAAGTTTGATGTGATCATCGATCTTGATAAGGAGGGTAGATAGGATGATTAATTATGACGAATATAAAGGCTATTCATTAATACACTGGTACGTTGAGCATGAGAAAGATGAAGTGAATAGGGTTATTATCAAAGCGCGTATAAGAGGATATATTACAATACTAGCATACAGCGATAATCTAGACGATTTATATGACATCTTAGGATTATCAGTATTGAATAGCGCTATTGTTGAATGTTATGAGGATACGGACAATTGTTGGTGCATTACGATTGACCTTGACAAAGATGGAAAAATTTTAGAAGAATAAGGAGATAGAACTAATGAGTAAATATAAGTGGTTAATTAAAATTGACATGAATGGAAGACATTACTATATAGTTATGAATCCAAGTACCAGAACACAAAAACAAAGCATGATTGAAGAAGTCAAAGCAGAACTTCATACTTATGATCCAGTATCGGATAAATGGAAAGTCGAACAAAGACTACTATATAAGCTGATCAACCAGGGAGTAACAATCAAAGTATATCATTCACTAGCAAGTGCTAAAAATGGATTCGCAAGTCTAGACACCGCCAATCATTAGGCGGTTTTCTTTTCCCTCTTTAGCACGCGTGGCGGTGTTGTCTAGGCAAAATATAACCGTGTTTGATGTAATGATGACGGTTACAGTAAGCGGGTGCTAACTTCCGTAAAAATGTTCTGAATGTTAGATATAGTTTACATGATTTTAGAGGTTTTGGTATGCATGGAATGCATAGTGGAACGTCGTCGGATGATGTTAGATATATCTTGCTTTAGCCTTTTCCGATGAAATGTTAGGCTTGGTTGCTATGTATGTGCTTACATGTTAGGTTTAGTTGACAGGATTTAGATATGCGAATAAATTCTGTTTGTCAAGGGTTTTGGTTAATTTCACATAATTTCACACATGGGGGAAACGCCCGGGTCTGTGGATGTAAGGGGCTACATATAC
>ERZ1090881.592-NODE-595-length-17145-cov-12.691633_pt1 | contig 17145 bp, 18 predicted proteins | sample MGYA00478470_ERZ1090881 | MGnify/ENA primary metagenome ERZ1090881 (study PRJEB33644, sample SAMEA5815736) | chicken gut metagenome | biome: Chicken; feature: Gastrointestinal Tract; material: Caecum | place: Ireland | collected 2019-01-01 | study: A study of the...
AGTTGGTGATTTTCATATGTCTTGTTTCGTTTCACTCAACAAGGGCTAACGCGGCGGAATCGCTTTTGTGATTCACTCTATTTATAATATCAGTTCAAGCTCACAAGTCAATAAAAATATTTACGCTGTGCAAAAATTATGTTAAACTGAGACAAAAGACTTGGGGGTACTAATGAAGGTGAACGGCATTTTTGGCACAAATTTTACGTCACGGGTAAAGGTTATGGAGGATTTTTATTCCACTCCGGAGGAATTCCTCGGGAAAAAAGAAGCCTCCACCCTAAAAAGAGCCTTGCGCACTTTGGAACAAAGTGAAACGAATGATACCGTGAAAGTATTTTTGCTTGATGGCAGCGAGGATGCTAAAATAGGCCTAAAAGTGGAAAGAGATATTGAGGGCAAGAAATATGCGGGCAAAAGTGTAATATCTCTTTTTTGCACCGATTTAAAAACAAAAAATGTTTATGAGGCATACAAAAAGGCTTTAAAAGAGGCAAACAGCATGCGCACGCCTGTAAAAAAGAGCGGGCTTGATGAATTTATTTGATTAATTTTCCAGCAAAACCTTTATTGCTTCGCCATTTTGGTGCATTTCAAGGGCGCGTTTAATGTATTTCATCTGCATGGTTTTTGTGATTAATTTTTCCACATCCACCTGTCCGCTTGAAATTAGTTCCAGCGCCTGCCTGAAGTATTTGGGTGTGTGGTGAAACACGCTTATTATGTTGACTTCATCGTAATGCAGCCTGCGTGTGTCAATATTGACGCTTGTGCCCGATGAACATCCGCCAAAAAGGTGCACCGTGCCGCCGCGCCTTACAAGTGCAAACATTCTCTCCCATATCTCGGGTAAGCCTACGCATTCTATTGCAACATCCAGACCTCTGCCCTCTTCTGTCATGGTTAAAATCAGTTCTCTGGGGTCAGGGTATTTTTTAAGGTCTATAACTTCATCTGCCTGTGCAAATTCGCGCGCCATCTTTAGTTTCAGGGGGTTTCTGCCCATAGCGATGACTTTTGCCCCCCTTAATTTGGCAAGACGGGCAAACATTAAACCAATGGGACCTATGCCCACTACACCTACCGTATCGCCGGGGCGGATAGGGGTTCTGTCTATGCCATGCACAACATTTGCCAGAGGCTCGCAGAAAACCGCACGGCGGAAAGATACTTCATCAGGGATTATAAGAAGATTTTTTTCGACAATTCTTTTTGGAATGGTAATATACTGCGCGTATGCTCCGTTTAGAAGATTAAGGTTTTCGCAAAGATTTTCTTCCCCCCGTCTGCAAAAGAAACATTCCCCGCAGGGGGCGGAGTTTGCGCCTACTACTCTGTCGCCGATTTTAAATTTTTCAACACCTTCGCCGAGTTTTACTATGGTTCCTGCAAATTCATGACCGAAACCCGACGGAGTTTTTTTAATTAAAACAGGATGACCTCTGCGGTAAGTTTTTACATCTGTTCCGCAGGTTAAGGCTGCTTCCACTTTTACCAGAACCTCTCCTTCTTCGGGCATTTTAACATTTACTTCTTCATAGCGAATGTCTTTGGGGGCATAGTATCTGACAGCTTTCATTTTCATATTTTTATATACGCCTTAAAAATCTTTCCGCAAATATTATCTTCAACCGCCCCGGCTAAATTGTCAAGAGTGTAAATGGTGCTTATATTTTTGACATTAACTTTTCCCGAGCATAAAAGTTCGTAGGAAATTTTGTAATCCTCGGGCGAGGGCGAATAGCTTGCGATAATACTCAGCTCTCTGTAATAAATATCATTGTTTTTGTATCCGTCCTCATTTTCTATGGAAGAAAAAACTACTATCTTGCCGCCGTTTCTTATGTGCTCAAGCGCCGTGGGAATGGCTTTTGAAGAGCCGGAGGTCATAAAAACGGTGTCATAAATATCTTTTTTATATTCTATATTAAATTTTGAAGCAAGCTTTGTGCGTTCTTTATTTATGTCATACCCGTATGCTTTTACTTTGAATGCTTTTAGCGCCTGAGCGGTTATAAAGCCTATGGATCCAAGACCCAAAACAAGGGCATTTGACGCCGAGTTATCATTTTTAAGGTTATATCCCGCGCGCCTTATTGCGCGCACTACGCATGCCAGAGGCTCAAGAAAGGCGGCTTCTTCGTATGTAAGATTGTTTGGAACTTTGTAGACAGTGTATTTAAGATGGTTTTCGTCAACTTTTATAAACTCCGAAAATCCGCAGGGCTCAATATTGGACTTTTTAAATGTTTCACACATGGAAAATGCGCCTATCCGGCAAAAATCACAGTTAAAACACGGGTAATGGTGGCCCATTACCACTATATCCCCCTTTTTATAAGGTGTTTCGGTATCTATTTCAACTATTTCGCCTACAACCTCATGTCCGAGTTTTATGCTTGATTCATTTTCCTTTGAAGCATGCTTGATTTTAACTATATCCGAACCGCACAGACCGCAGCCCAGAACTTTAATTATTGCACCTCTGCCGCTTAAGACAGGTTTTTCTGTTTCTGTTATTTTTACTTTTAAGTCTTTAAGTTGTGCACTTTTCATTTTATATCCTCTATGGAGTCATTGGCGGCACCACCACGGTATTTGTTCCCGATTCGCTGACGCCGTATGTTGCCTGCTGCTCTATTCCTTTTAACTTAAAACTGTTTAAAAATATGCTTATAAAGATAAGTACAAACGCAACAATTATTGTAAATTCAAGAATAGATTGAGCTTGTTTCATAATTGAATTATACTACAACTATGAAAGATGACGAAGTAAAGAAAAATATTTATAAATGTTCGCGCTGCGCTCTGTGCCAGGGTGTGTGCCCCGTGTATGACGAAGTAAAAAATGAAAATTCCACCGCGCGCGGAAAGCTTATGCAAATTTGGGGTCTTAAAAAAGGTGAATTAAAACTCAACAGAAAAATTCTTCAAAGTCTTGATTTATGTTTAAACTGCGAAAAATGCAGGTTAAATTGTCCCTCGGGTGTCGATACGACAGGGGTTTTTAATGCAGAAAAAAAACTCTCCTTTACAGGAAAAATACTGACATCTGATTTTGTATTTAACCTGAAGATGTCAGCACTCAGATTGTTTTCTTTTTTTAAAAAAACTCCCGTCTACAATAAATCCTCCGATATTCTTTATTTTGAGGGCTGTATTTCAAAAGAACTTAAAAATAAACTTGTAATACACGGTGTAAAACTCAAAAACGGAAATTTTAAATGCTGTGCCCTGCCGTATCTTACAAAAGGAAGAGTTGATATTTATAATGAAATTGCGGCCTTTAATGAAAGCATAATAGAAAATGCCCGTCTTGTAGTTTTTGATTGCGCAACATGTTTTAGTGCGGTTAGAAATTATCCTTTTAAGAATCCGAAAAATCGTTCCAAGCTTATTTTTTATACCGACATATATAAGAATTTCCCGCTTGAGGCAAAAAAACCGGCTGTCGTTAGCTATCATATGCCATGCCATATGAATTCGGCCGGAAAAAAACTTACCGAGGTAGAAGAGATTTTAAAAGAGATTAAAAATATTAAATACAAAAGGCTTGAAAACCCTGAATATTGCTGCGGTTTTGGCGGAGATTTCTTTATCAGGCACCCTAAAATTGCTCTGAGTCTTTCTTTTAAAAAGGCAAGGGATATAATTGAAACGAATCCGGATATTGTACTTACTTCCTGTCCGACCTGCCTGTGGAGCCTGAGATTTTCGCTTTTTGTGTACAAAATTATGCACGGGCTTGCAAAAACTCCTGCAGCCATGGATATGGCAGAATTTCTGAATAAGCACTGCATGCCGTATAAGAGTACGGACAATTCAAAAAATGACCCGCAAAACAATTGCAAGGATTGCGCACAAAAAGAACTAGTCAAGATGTAGGTATGTATGCATAATGTTGATAATTTTATCAAAGTGGTTAATAAAGCATACAACAATCATTGAAACAATAAGACCGATAAGTGCTTTTGAAAAGTCTTTAACGACGTGTTTGTAAACTTTCTTCTGGGTTTCAAATCTTAACCTGTTATACATTGCAATTTCTCTTCCTGCAAGCAGACCCAGAAACACCCAGGTTGTAGACATGGGGATGTTATTTACGTTTTGAAAGTATAAAAGTATCGAGGCATAAGTTACATCAATTATTGTTGCGGAGCGGATATCCTGGGTATTCGTTTTTAATTTCACGATATTTTGAATCTCGCCGCCTCTTTTATATACTATCCAGCCAAGGAATGTAACAAATATGCCAAGTGTTACAATCATCTGTGCAAAGTCCAGTTTTCTTGGCAGATAGACATAAAGGTTTGCGGCATCCTGCATAAGCCACATTGACCACAGATATGCAGTTGCGCTCCACTTTGTGACATACCACCACTTAGATATTTTTTTGTCTTTTGTATAAAGAAACTTTTTCTCAAGGGGTCTTGAAATTATAAAATAAAGAACAATGGATATTGTAAATGCCATAACATATCCGACAAGTGATTTTGCAAGCATAAGGCTTATGACGGTTCCCGATGAAAATATGCTTAAAATCAAAAATGCCGTTGCAACAGGAATGCCTTTTTTTGTTAAGTATATGAGTATAACGGGCGGAAGAACATGCCACCAGTAAAACTGCTGCGCAAACGGTATTCTGTCCAGCCTGCCAAATGCCATATCTCCGTCATCTATATACCAGCCCAGAGTAAAAGTTATTACAAGGACAAGGCTTGCAAAAAGCCATATAAGCCATGCCGGCTTCTCACGGGTTGTGCTTAAAAAAGTACCGAGTGTTTGAATGACGTCGTTAGAAACACACGCGTACAGAGAAAGCGAAAAGCCCAGTATCATATATATTTCATTTAATGTGATTGCATTTGTCATACTTCACCAAAATCATTTTATCAGAAAACATAAAATATCAAAGTAAAAAGTTGTTAACCTTCATATTAAATTTTTATAAAGTTTTTATAATACACTTGCATTTTAAAATATTTTGTTTTAAAATTATATTGTGAAATAAATCACGAATAAAAACGGAGAACAAAATGTTTTTCAACTTTAAAAAGAAACAATCTCAAAAAGAGCTATGTAATAAGGAGAACAACATGACACAAGAAAACATGGAAATTGAAAAGGTTCAAAACGAAGAACCCCGTCAATTGGTTACAAGCGCTGAAGATTTAGATCAGGTTATCGAAAGAGCCAAAGTTGCACAAAGAGTTTATGCAACTTATACCCAGGAACAGGTAGATAAAATCTTCAGAGCGGCAGCGCTCGCTGCAAACAAGGCCAGAATTCCTCTTGCCAAAATGGCACATGAAGAATCCGGCATGGGTATTGTAGAAGACAAAGTTATCAAAAACCACTTTGCGTCAGAATACATCTACCATAAATACAAAGACTGCAAAACTTGCGGTATTATTGAAGAAGACAAAGTTAACGGCATTAAAAAGGTTGCTGAACCCATCGGTGTTCTTGCAGGTATTGTACCTACAACAAACCCGACTTCAACGGCGATTTTTAAATCCTTAATAGCTTTAAAAACAAGAAACGCAATTGTATTCTCGCCTCACCCGAGAGCAAAAAAAGCTACAATCAAGGCTGCACAAATCGTTCTTGACGCAGCGGTTGCTGCAGGCGCCCCCAGAGATATTATCGGCTGGGTTGATGAACCTACAGTTGAACTTTCCAACCAGCTTATGCACCACCCCAAAATCGATATGATTTTAGCAACAGGCGGCCCGGGCATGGTAAAAGCTGCATATTCTTCAGGTAAACCCGCTTTGGGTGTAGGCCCCGGCAATACCCCCGCAATAATTGATGAAACAGCTAATATTAAAATGGCCGTATCTTCAATTCTTCTGTCAAAAACTTTTGACAACGGTGTTGTCTGCGCGTCAGAACAAGCGGTAATAGCCGTAGACAGCGTATATGAAGAAATTAAAAAAGAATTTATGTACAGAGGTGCATACTTCTGCAATGAAGAGCAAAAACAGGCATTGAGAAACACTATGTTCCCCGAAGGCAGATTAAATGCAGGAATTGTAGGACAGCCTGCATATAAAATAGCTCAAATGGCAGGTTTTGAAGTTCCCGAAGATGCTAAAGTTCTTATCGGCGAAGTAAGCGACTATTCAATGGATGAACCCTTTGCGCACGAAAAACTTTCTCCCGTGCTTGCAATGTATCGCGCATGCGACTTTGATGACGCGGTAAATATCGCGTTCACGCTTGTTGATGCAGGCGGCGCAGGTCACACATCCGTTCTCTATACCGATGAAAGAAAAAGAGAAAGAATTGATAAATTCGCTAAAACCCTGCACACAGGCAGAATCTTAATCAACTCGCCCGCATCTCAAGGTGCTATCGGTGATATTTATAACTTCAAATTAGACCCGACACTTACAATCGGCTGCGGCTCATGGGGCGGCAACGCAGTAAGTGAAAACGTTGGTATTAAACACTTGTTAAACTACAAAACGGTAGCCGAAAGGAGAGAAAACATGTTATGGTTCAAAGTTCCGCCGAAAGTTTACTTTAAACGCGGTGCAACCGATTTAGCGCTTCGTGAATTAAAAGGCAGACAAAGAGCATTTATCGTAACCGACAGATATTTATTTGATTCAGGTACCGTTTATAACGTAACAAAAGTACTGGAAGAAATCGGCGTTGATTTCCAAATCTTCTTTGATGTTAAACCTGACCCGACACTGTCTACAATTGCGGAAGCAATGCAGATGGTAAATGTATATAAACCTGATGTAATTATTGCTTTAGGCGGCGGTTCACCCATCGACGCGGCAAAAGTTATCTGGTTGATGTATGAACAACCTGAAACCGTATTTGATGATGTAGCTATGAGATTTATGGATATCAGAAAGAGAATCTGTGATCTTCCCGCTCTCGGCAAAAAAGCTACAATGGTTGCAATTCCGACCACATCGGGTACTGGTTCTGAAGTAACACCTTTTGCGGTTATTACCGATGATAAAACACACATCAAATACCCGCTCGCAGATTATGCACTGACACCTGAAATGGCAATCATTGACCCCAACTTTGTTGATTCTATGCCTAAAGGTCTTTGTGCGGCATCGGGTATTGACGCACTGAGCCACGCTCTTGAAGCTTATGCAAGCTCTATGGCTACAAACTTTACAAACTCTCCCGCCCTTGAAGCTGCTAAGTTAATCTTCAGATACCTGCCCCGTTCTTACAAATTCGGTAAGGATGATCCGATTGCAAGAGAAAAAATCCACTACGCGTCGGCCCTTGCAGGTATGGCATTTGCTAACGCATTTTTGGGTGTCTGCCACTCAATGGCCCACAAACTTGGTGCAGCGTTTAATATTCCCCACGGTATTGCAAACGCTATGCTTTTAAATCAGGTAATACGTTTCAACTCTAACGACTGCCCGAGAAAGCAAGCAGCATTCCCGCAATATAAATTCCCCAATGCAAAGGCAAAATATGCTCAGGTTGCAGATAATCTCGGATTGGGCGGAAACTCTGACGATGAAAAAGTTGAACTTCTCTTAAGCGCAATCACAAATCTTAAGAAAGAACTTGAAATACCACTTTCAATCAGAGATTTGGGTGTCAGCGAAGAAGAGTTCTATGCAAAATTAGATGAGCTTGTAGAACTTGCTTTTGATGACCAGTGCACAGGCGCAAACCCTGCTTATCCTCTTATGAAAGAGATAAGAGAAATGTACATCAAAGCCTACAACGGCGAAGTGTAGATGATAATTTATATCGGATAGCCTGATTTTGGCTATCCGATATTTTTAATTTAAGATGATGAAAGAAAAGATTTCAGATAAAACGATAAACAGGCTTACGCTCTACCACTGCATTTTGAGTGATTTTATAGCCTCAGGGATAGAAACAATAACCTCGCTGCAAATTGCAACCCTGCTAAAGATTGATGATTCGCAGGTAAGAAAAGATATTTCCCTCTTGCAAAACAGCGGTAAATCACGTGTCGGCTACCACGTTTCGGATTTAAAAAAATCAATTGAAAAAACTCTCGGGTTCTCGCATCCCAAAAACGCCTTTATAGTGGGCGCGGGTAATTTAGGCCTTGCGCTTGCAAAATATGATAATTTTTTAAATTACGGTTTAAATGTTCTCGCCCTTTTTGACAACGATCCGCTTAAAGTGGGTGTAAATGTAAATAAGAAGGAGGTTTATCACATTTCAAAGCTCCCGGAGCTTGCAGTACAGATGGGGGTTCAGATGGTGCTTTTGACTGTCCCGAGAAGCGCTGCGCAGTCTACGGTTGATTTTCTGGTGGATTCAAATATTAAATACATATGGAATTTCTCTCCCTCTGTTCTTGATGTTCCTTGCGATGTGGAAGTTTGGAACGAGAACCTTATGGGAAATTTTCTCCATTTTTCATATAAAATTTCTAATTAAAAATATTGTTATAATATGCGCTGTAGTCCGGTGTTGCGCTTGAGGTGCCGGTATTTTCTCTGCCGAGCTCTTTTTTGAGATTATTTATAACTGCATCATAGCTAAAGCCGTCCTGTGCAGCTTTTTCTTCGTATCTGCTATAGTCTGCGCTGTAGTATGCGTCAAGTAAAAATTTATCCGCCGAGTTATCATCGGGGTTGATATTTTCCAATTCGTTTTGAAAATCGTTTTCTACTTTGTCGTAGCTGAATCCTTCCTGTGCGGCGTTTTCTTCGTATTTCCCGTAGTCCGCATCCCAGTATGGGTCAAAGAGATATGTGTTTTGGGCTGCAGTTTGCCCTTTTAAATCATCAAGCTTTCCTTTGAAGGAGTCCATAACGTCGTCGTAGCTTTTTGCCTGATTGGCGTCATTTATGGTATAGCCGCCGTAGCTGCCGCCCCAATAACCGCTAAATGCATTGCCCTGGCTCAAAGTTATTGCCTGCTCGCTGCCCTGCCCCCAGTATTTATTTAAAAAAGCATTGCCCTGGGTAGGATTTGCATCCTCCGGCTCAACGCGCTCAGGTTCAAACCAGAAACCTTTTTCATAATACGGTGAATAAAAATTTATGCCGTTGTCCGCCATAATACTCTCTCCTTTTATGTATTAATAAAAACAACCGGAGAGTGAAAATTGCCTGCATTAAAAAAAAGACCTCTCGTTTTGAGAGGTCTTTTTTTAATTTTTCAAAACCTATATGGCTTTTTTAACCTTTCCTGCTCTTATGCAAGATGAGCAAACGCGTACTCTTTTAACAACTCCGTTGATTACGGCTTTAACCCTGTGGAGGTTGGGAAGCTGTCTGTGCACGTGTTGTTTATGAGAGAACGAAATCTTTGCCGCTTTAATGGATTTTTTTCCGCATATTTCGCATACAATTGACATTTGTACATCCTTTCAAACGATAGTGTCTTATACTAATATTAAAATAAAAATACAAGAAATCAAGTATAGAAATGTTAAAATACTTAATGCCCCAAATTAATTTATATTTCTTTATAAAAAAGTTGCACTATAAATACATATAATATAACATATATGTTTATAGGTGTATGAAAAGGTGTAAATATGGAATTTATTGAAAAAATTAATCAGTTGAAAGAACGTGCGATTACGTTAAGAGATAATCTTCAGACGGAAGAAGCCACTAAAAATGCTCTGGTTATGCCATTTTTAAATGCTCTCGGATATGATGTTTTTAATCCTCTGGAAGTTGTGCCGGAATATATAGCTGACTCAAGGCTCAAGAAAGACGAAAAAGTTGATTACGCAATAATGAAGGATGGGGCTCCGATAATACTTCTTGAATGTAAAAAAGTGGATAATGATAAATTGGATGTCAAAAAAACATGCCGGACAACTGTTTAAATATTTTACCGCAAGTAAGGCAAAATTTATTATTTTGACAAACGGAATAGTCTATAAATTTTTTTCAGACATCGAGGAGCAAAATATACTCGACAAGGAGCCTTTTTTTACTTTTAATCTAGCAGATTACAAAGAGAGTCAAATTGAAACTCTCGGTGAATTTTGTAAAGATAATTTTGATTTGGAAAAAGCGTATTTAAATGCGGGAAATTTAAAATATATTAAGCAATTTGAAAGTGTTATTGAGAGTGAGTACAGAAATCCGTCTGATGATTTTGTCAGATATCTGCTTGACAAGTCGGGTATTTATGACGGTGTAAAAACCTCGAAAGTGATTGAAAAGCATAAGAAAACAACTGTAGAAGCTTTTAATTTATTTATGTCTAAGGTTATGAAAACCTCTCTTGATTTTAGTTTGGCTTTAAAACAAGAGGAAAAAGTAAACAAAAATGAGATTGTTACTACTTCGGAAGAATTGGAAGGATATGCAATTGTTAAAAGCCTTTTAAGAGGAGTAACGGATATTACAAGAGTGACATACAGGGATAACTCAAGCTACTTTAATGTTATTTTGGATGACAATATAAGAAAAACTATATGCAGGCTTTATTTTAATCGTTCGCAAAAGTATATCGCATTTCTTGAAGAAAATAAGGAGAACAGGGTTCCAATTAATTCCGTTAACGACATATTTCAATTTGAAGACCAAATTAAAAACAAAGTGTGTGATATATTGAATATAAAAAAGTAATTTAATACCTGAAACAACCGGGCTCATGGTCGTCGACTACTCCTATAGCCTGCAGGTAAGAGTATATTATGACTGTGCCTGTGTATTTCATGCCGCGTTTTTTTAAGTCTTTTGAAATTTTATCTGAAAGAGGTGTGCTGACAGGAATTTTGCCGCTTGTATTTTTGATTATTTTGTTTTTGGTAAAGCCCCATATATAATTTGAGAAACTGCCGTACTCTTCCTGAATTTTTATAAAAATTTTTGCATTGTTAATTGCAGCTTCAATTTTGTTTCTGCTTCTTATGATTTTTTCGTTTTGAAGGAGTTTGTATATTTTTTCTTCTTTATAATCTGCAACTTTTTTTACATCAAAATTGTCAAAACTTTTTCTGAAATCCTCTCTTTTATTCAGCACGCAAAGCCAGCTTAAGCCCGCCTGAAAGCATTCAAGCACAAGAAGTTCAAATAAATCCCGATCATCATACTTTGCAATTCCCCATTCGCTGTCATGGTATTTTTTGTATATTTGCGAATTTTCCTTTACCCAGCTGCATCTTTTCATAGAAATATAATAACATAATTAAATGCTTATTCTCAGCCCGAGCTGAAATCCTATGCCGTTTCTTCCTCCGTTTCTTATCATTGCTTCAAAAAATCCCGTCAGCCTTTCTCCCCATCGTTTTTGCATTCCTGCTCCGTATCTGACATAAGGTTTTACCGAAAGTTCGGGAAGATAAACATCATTTGCCCTGAATTTTGCTTTATCTATTATATTCCAAACCATAGAAACACTTATATAGGGCTGCAGGAAATTCTTAAAATTGCCGATTAATTTTATCTGCGGCTCAATATGTATTGCATTGAGCGGGTTTGTATTTATATCGACTCCCGCGCTCCCGCTGTAGTCAAAAGTATTCACAAAAACATATGAAGTCATTATACTTGGCTGAATTATAAGCTTGTCGTTAAAGAGGGCAAGATTACAGCCTGATTTTTGTGAAATGCCGGTATTGAGCATGGTAAAATTTTCCCTGCCGAAGTATGTATTTGCAGCTGCGCTGTTGGCGCCTGCGTTTACGGTTAAAAGAGAAAAGAAGTTGTTTTTATAAAATGCACCGTAAGCTCCGAGCAGCCCGCCGTTGTTATATATACCGTTGCCGTCATATGCCTGGTGCGAACCGTTATACATACCGTATCCGCCAAAAAGTCCGTACCATCCCCGCTTTATTTTTCGAAGTTCCGTTTCTGCTCCAAAAAGACTTCCGTAGCCTACATTTGAAACCGTGGGGCCGTTTTTAAGAGGAACGTTTTCAAGGATTGAATAAGGCTTAAACCACGCACCTCCTCTTTGTTCCGGTATTAAAACGGGCGAAAAAAGTGCGCTATTGCCGGTATATGCACTTTGATTCAAAAATTGAAGCGCGGCTCTTTTATTTTTTTGCGCAATCATAACCATATCCAGGTTTGAAAAGACATTGTTAAAGGTATCAGTTTCAACAAGGTATCCGGCAAGTTGTGCCGCAATTTGTGATACCAGAATTCCGGAATTAAAACCTTGTCTTGAAAAGTCAAAATATCCGTTCAGGGAATTATAGCTTGACAGATAGTCAAAAATAGGTGTTTTGATAATTCTTTGATTATATTTTACGGAATCTTTGAGGATATTGTCGGCAAACGGTATTGAGATGAAATTTCCTGCCGGCGAGCCTGTAAGATTAAGATTCGGTACAAAAATAGTGCCGCCTCCGCTTATTGATACAGCGCTTATGGTGTCCATGGTGTTTGTTTTAAAGTTTACGTCCGGAAAAATATTTGACTGTCCGTTTAGCGTCATTGAACCGAAATTTATATTGTTAATCTGCCCGTTTTGCATGTTGAAATTTACCCCGTTTCCAAAAACGGTGCTTCCGGCGCTAAAGTAATCGGCATCCTTGAGAAGGTTTAAAGTACCGGCATTTAAGGCAAAACTGCCGGAGTATTTTTGATTGTTGCCGCCCAGATTTAATACTCCGCTGCCATTTTTTTCAATGCTGCCGCTGCCGTCTATCCCGCTTAAGATATTTGTTGTACCTTCGCCCTCAAACTTTATTATGCCGTTATCATTATATATGTCATTTTTTACGCTGTCGTTTTCGTAATTGTCTTTCATGGTTGAGTTTATTATGATAAGGGTTCCCTTGTTTCCTACTGCACCCCCGAGCCCGTTATTTGTAATAAGCTTGTTATTTTCAATCAGCGTGTTTTCAATGGTTGTCGTCCCGTCAATGTCATTATATATCGCTCCGCCTGATGCCCCTCCGGGGTCCTCGGCGTAACTGTTGTTTATAATCGAATTTTTTATATAAAGATCCGCTTCGTTGTATATAGCTCCTCCGGCCGCAGCTATGCTGTTTGCGCCGGTTACGTAGCTGCCGTTTATTTTGGTATTATTAATTTCCATATTCCCTATATTAAAAATGCTGCCGCCATATCCAAAGAGCCCGTCGGTTATATCGGTGTAGTTGTTTGTAAATATTGAATTGTTTATCTTTATGTTTTCTCTGTTGTAAATTGCGCCGCCGTAGGAAATAACTGTGCCGTAAGCGTGGTTGTTTTCAAATATTGAATTGTCTATTGTCATATTTTCGACGCCTGTATCGGCATACCCGTTTGCTATCGCGCCGCCGTAGGAACCCGCTCCGCTTGCATAGTTGTTTTCAAATACGGATGAGTTTATGGACATTGTGCCGTTGTTGAGGTTATAAACGGCGCCTCCCACACCGAAATCCAGATTATGCGAATCAACAAAGTTTCCGCTGAAGCGGGAATTGGTAATCTCGGCTGTGCCGTCTGTATTATAAATTGCACCTGCAAAAGCCGAGTTTTGATATTCTTGTCCCTTGCAGTTAATTATATTTACGCTGTTAAAAAGGCTTTCCCTGCTTACTATGAACCCTCCGAATGTATTAAGTCCATTTATATAGTAATTATTGCCTTCAAAGGTTATATTCAGATTTTCAAAATGCTCTGAAATTGAAGAATATGATGTAAGATTGTTTGTAAAAGTAATAGTGTCGCCGCTTTGCGGTGCCGAATTTATGAGTTCATTGAAATTATCCACATTTATGTTGTTTGCATATGCGCCTGAGCTGCAAAAAAACAGTACAAAAATAAAAACCGTTGTGATTGCTTTATAATAAAACATGGCTGTATTAATATTTGCAAAATGCTCTGCTGCTTTCAATTGCTCTTTATGGCTAAGGCAATGTGCGGGTATAAAAAATCTGTTATAATTTCTTTGTTAAAGGAGAGTTTATGAACGAAAAAGAAAAAATGATAAACGGCTATCTTTATTTTTCAGGAGATGAAGATTTGTATAAAGAGAGGCTCGAGGCAAAGGATTTGTGTTTTAAATATAATAATACCGCACCGTCTGATACCAAGGCGCGAATGGAGATTATTCGCAAACTTTTTTCAAAAACGGGGGAGTTTTTTAATATTGAGTCTGATTTCTGGTGTGATTACGGTTATAATATAGAGATTGGAAATCATTTTTATGTAAATCATAACTGTGTTATGCTTGACTGCGCAAAAATAAAATTTGGCGATAACGTTCTTATAGCGCCCAACTGCGGATTTTATACCGCCGGGCATCCTCTGGATGTTGAAACGAGAATAAACTGGATAGAATTTGCCTACCCTATAACAGTGGGAAATAACGTATGGATAGGTGCTAATGTCAGTGTTATGCCTAATGTCACAATCGGCGACAATACCGTTATCGGTGCGGGCAGTGTTGTTACAAAAGATATACCCTCAAATGTGCTTGCGTTCGGTAATCCTTGCCGTGTAATAAGAGAGATTAAGCCGGAGGATAAATTTAAATATATAAAATAAATCCCCTGTATTGACAAAAAAGAAAAAAGTGTTATGATAATACTATACCCCCGTGGGGTGTAGTAATTAAAAAAGGAGTATATTATGTCCGGAGCTGACGCTAAAACAAAAACACTTGCAGTTATAATACTTACTCTTGCTACCATGGCCGCAGAGATATTTTTTGGTATACTGACACACTCAATGGCTCTTACCGCTGACGGGTGGCATATGGGAACCCATGCTTTTGCGCTTTCCATAACTTTCTTTGCATATATTCTTGCCGCAAAACTGACAAATTGTGATAAATTCAGTATCTCAACAGATAAGATTGGTACTCTTGCGGGTTTTGTAAGCTCTATTTTGCTTGGTGTAACGGGTGTATGGATACTTTTTGAGTCTGTTATGCGCTTCTTTAATCCTCTTGAAATACACTTTGGCGATGCAATTGTTGTGGCAATAATCGGGCTTGCGGTAAATCTTTTGAGTATATTGATTATGGGCGTAAAATCCCACACACATTCCTGCGCAGAACATGGACACGGACATAATGAAGAGCAGCATAAAGATTATAACTTTATTGCAGCATATATGCACATTCTGGCAGACGCTCTTACTTCATTTTTTGCAATTTTTGCACTGCTTGCGGGAAAATATTTTAATCTTGTTTTTTTAGATCCCCTGGTAGGGGTTGCAGGCGGTGTGCTGATATGTATATGGGCATATAATCTTATAAAATCAACATCTCTGATTCTGCTTGATTACAGGAAAAAATAAATTACTTTAAAATCTTATCAAGCAGGTTCGTCATTTCGTCAATTTTTTCCTGTTTTACTTTATCATCACAGCTTTCAAAACTTTCTTTGATACAGTGATTGAGATGTGTTTTTAAGATTTCAACATTTACTTTTTTCAAAATTGACTGTGTTGCAAGAAGCTGGGCGCTTATTTCCGTGCATTCGCGCCCGTTTTCAATCATTTTTGAAATACCTTCCAATTGTCCCTGCGCGGTCTTTATTAGTCTGTTTATATTTTTGTTTGTATGCATATTGAAATAATAGCACAGCTTTCCTGCCGGTAAAAATTATTAATTTTTTTAACATTAAGGCAATTTTTTAACGCGTATATACTTTATATATATACGAGGTAAATATGACAGTAAATCCGCTTGAATATTCTTCAATAAGCAAAGGTACAATAAACCTTAGCGGTACAAGTTCTTCATCTTCCGATAAAAAAAGCGAAGACAAAAAGACTTCGGAAAAGAAAGCCTCCAAAGAAGAAGACTCATATGTCGATACCGATTTTTCCCAAAACATTGAAGAGTCAATAGAGTCACTGGGAGAAACACGTGATTCAATTATGTCGCTAATTTCTTCACTTATGAACTCTGCTAAAAGTTCCGTTAGTTCCGCAGGTCAAAATATTTCTTCCGCCGCGCCCTCTATTACAGGCGTTGCCGGAGATATGGCGGATAAGCTAAATCAAAAATTTAAAGGCGCGCTTGCGGGCAAGGGCGAGATAATAGTCGGCGCTGCGCAAAAATACGGACTTGACCCTGCACTTCTTGCGGCAATTATGGCTTTAGAAACAGGCTGGGGTACATCAAGCGCGGTAAATAACCAGAATAACCCAGGAGGCTTAATGGATCCTTCATCAAACTGGATGAGCCTTCAAAGTTTTTCAAGTATTGAAGCGGGTATTGACGCTATGGCTAAAAACTTAAAAACAGGCTATATAGATCAAGGTCTTACTTCAATATCGCAAATCGGAAACAAATACTGCCCCGTAGGTGCCGCAAATGACCCCAACGGTACAAACGGCGGCTGGATACCTTCTGTTACATCTATTTACAACCAGTTGAAAGCTTGAGGTTTATTTACCCAGCGACAGTCTTGCCATTTCATCCGAGGAGAAGCCGGCATGGACTTTGTTTATTTTTTGTCTGATATTTTCTATCGGGTATTCAAGCTGTTTTTTTAATGCCCAGAAAAGTGCTTTTGAAAGCCCGTGCCCCAGTGTTTGGGTTCTTGCGGCGCATACTTTTCCGTTTACGCAGTCGGCAAAAATTATATTTGCAAAGTAATTGCGGTTTATATCATCGGGATGTTTGAGCTTTGTGCTTTTCTCTATTACAAAAGGAATATCAATCCATTTAAGTCCGTCAATTTTAATAAGCAGAAAAACTATTTCCTCTCTTAAAAACAGCTGAAAAAATATTTCATTTTCCGCTATCATTTTTATGACTTCTTCATCGGGATTTTTTCTAAGCACGACAATTTCGACGTTTTCACCGTCGAAATAAAACTTCTGACCTTCTCTTTTGCTTATAAGGTCTTTATGCTTTTCGCCTTCAGCGTACTTCACAATACTATTTTACCACAAGGAGTAATCAGCCATGCATTGTTTTCATAACAATTGCCGCAGGATCTTTATGCGAAGGGGCGGTTGTATTTTTGCTGATTTTTGAAACTGCATTCTCGGGAGTTGATATTTTCTTTGCAATTGCTTTAAAGATATCAATAACCGTCCCGACTATTCCGCGCGTTGCTTTTGATTTTGGCGGCTTTTGCTCCGTTATGTAACTTGCGGCTGCGGGTATGGTCTTTGCAATTGTTGACTTTGTGCCGTTGTATGTTTGTGAAATTTTAGGTGTGATTGTTAATGCTTTTGTCATTTTCTATCCTGCTTTACACATAAGTATTAAACCACCCGCAGATATAAAATTGTTATTATA
>ERZ1090881.595-NODE-598-length-17078-cov-31.966986_pt1 | contig 17078 bp, 13 predicted proteins | sample MGYA00478470_ERZ1090881 | MGnify/ENA primary metagenome ERZ1090881 (study PRJEB33644, sample SAMEA5815736) | chicken gut metagenome | biome: Chicken; feature: Gastrointestinal Tract; material: Caecum | place: Ireland | collected 2019-01-01 | study: A study of the...
CCGAAGTAGCGCTCGGTGTGATGCTGCCCGGCGGCGGGGGGCGCGGCCGACAGCCGCTCCAGCGCCTGCTCGGGGGTCATGGGGGCGGCGCGGCCGGTGGGCAGGGGATACAGCTCGTCCATGGCCAGGGCCGCGCCCAGGGCCACGATGGTGTCGGCGTTGCCGGGGCGGATGATCTGGTCCTCCCGCAGGCCCAGCCGCTGGGCGAACACCTGGATCAGGGTGGGGTTGTAGGTCAGGGGCCCGCCCTCAAAGATCACCGGCGGGGTCATCTCCAGGCCCTGGGCCAGGCCGCCGATGGTCTGCTTGGCGATGGCGTGGAAGGCCGACAGGGCAATGTCCGCCCGGCTGGCCCCCTGATTGAGCAGGGTCTGGATGTCGGTCTTGGCAAAGACGCCGCACCGGCCCGAGATGCTGTACACCTGCTTGCCCATCCGGGCCAGGGACTCGAAGGCCTCGGCGGGCACCCGCAGCAGGGCGGCGATCTCGTCGATGAAGGCGCCGGTGCCGCCGGCGCAGCTGCCGTTCATCCGCATATCGGAGGTGGTCAGGGCGCCGTCCTTCTCCTGGCGGAAAAAGATGACCTTGGCGTCCTGGCCGCCCAGCTCCACGGCGGTGCGGGCGGCGGGGTAGAGGGCCCGGACGGCGGCGCCGTTGGCCACCACCTCCTGGACATAGCAGGCCCCCATCTGGTCGGCCAGGGGCCGCCCGCCCGACCCGCAGACCGCCACCCGCATGGGCAGGCCGGCAAACTTGTCCCGGATCTCGCCCAGCAGCTGGCAGAGGGTGCGGCGCTGCTCGGCGTGGTGGCGCTGGTAGCGCCGGAACAGGATGCGGCCGCTCTGGCGGTCGGTCAGCACGGCCTTGACGGTGGTGGAACCGATGTCGAGGCCGAGGTTTACATATTTCATGATCTCATTCATTGCTTTACCAATCTACGTGTACCGTCTATAAAAAGGAAGGCAGAAGCCTTTCGGGCCGAACAGCCGCCTTGCGGCAGGAGGGGCGGCCCCCTGGCCGCCCGGCTGTTCGATATCATACAGAATACCACGGGATTGTGAACATTTCAATCTATAATTCAATATTTTGAACTAATTTTGCGCTTTTTGTCGCTTTGCTTAGAATTTACGATGGAAAAATATATTTTTTGGGCTGGATGCAGGCGTATGGGGCGGGATTTTACAAAGAACGCGGTTTTTTTACATTGGGCGCAAAAACGGGCTGCTATTTTTTACCAAAGCTTTGCGCGGACATGGTTTCACCCCGCGGGCCGGCCGAGTACAATAAAACCGTCCCAAGCGAGCAAGAGTGAATGGCCCGCAAGGCGGGCCGCGGCGCTGCCGCAAGGCCGCGCACCATATTGGGTATAAGCTAGAAGAGAGAAAGGAATTTTGGTATGAAGAACGTGAAATTTTCCCGCCGCAGCTTCCTGAAGGCCGGCGCTGCCGCCTCGGTGGCCAGCCTGGTGGCTGCCAATGCCGCCGTCGCCTCGGCCGCCGAGCCCAAGGCTGCCGCCCAGGAGAACGGCCTGTTTGACGGTATGTTCGGCGGCAAGACCCCCAAGTACATCTTCCTGTTCATCGGCGACGGCATGGGCGTGGCCCAGATCCAGTCCGCCTCCTTCTACAAGGGCACCGTCGAGAACAACGGCGCTGTGACCCCCGCCGAGCTGAGCTTCATGAAGTTCCCCTTCGTCGGCAGCGTCACCACCTATGACTCCACCTCCTTCTGCCCCGACTCCGCTTCCACCGCCACCTCCATCGCTTCGGGCGAAAAGACCGAGTCCGGCGTCATCAACATGACCCCCTGGACCCGTGACGTCCCCTTCGAGACCATCGCCGAAAAGCTGCACAGCCAGAAGGGCTACAAGGTCGGCATCCTGAGCACCGTCAACATCGACCACGCCACCCCCGCCGCCTTCTACGCCCATCAGGCCAGCCGCAAGAACTACTACGAGATCGGCGAGGAGCTGGCCAACAGCGGCTTTGAGTACTTTGCCGGCGGCGACTTCCAGAACCCCCGCGGCGGCGCCGTCTCCAACTACGACATGGCCATCGCCAAGGGCTACAAGCTGGTCACCACCCAGGCCGGCGCCGCTGCCCTGAAGGCCGGCGACAAGGCCCTGGTCATCGCCGAGCAGCGCGCCGACGCCGCCGCCATGAACTACTCCATCGACGCCGCCGCCGGCGAGTGGCAGCTGTCCGACTACGTCCGCAAGGGCATCGAAGTGCTGGATAACCCCAACGGCTTCTTCATGATGGCCGAGTCGGGCAAGATCGACTGGGCCTGCCACGCCAACGACACCGCCGCCTCCATCCACGATGTGCTGGAGATGAGCAACGCCGTCCAGGTGGCCGTCGACTTCTACAACCAGCACCCCAACGACACCCTGATCCTGGTCACCGCCGACCACGAGACCGGCGGCATGACCATCGGCTTCACCACCACCAACTACGACACCTATCTGACCAACCTGACCAAGCAGACCATGTCCTTTGTCAAGTTCGACAGCATCATCGACACCCTGCGCGCCCAGGGCGCTTCCTTCGAGGCTGCCATGGCCGAGGCCAAGAAGGCGTTCGGCCTCATCACCGCGAATGATGCCGACGCCGCCAACCCCGAGTACGAGAACCTGATCCTCACCGACTACGAGCTCGAGGGCCTGCGCACTGCTTACGAGCGCAGCATGACCGTCGGCGCCGCCGGCCAGGGCGACATGACCCAGCGCGATTACGAGCTGTACGGCACCTATCAGCCCTTCTCGGTCGAGCTGTGCCATGTGCTGAACCACAAGTCCGGCATGGACCACACCACCTGGAGCCACACCGGCGCCCCCGTCAACCTGTACGCCATCGGCGCAGGCAGCGACAAGTTCACCGGCGCCTTCGACAACACCGAGATCTTCCACAAGCTGGCTGAGCTGACCAACGTCCAGTAAGGCCCCGGCCGCCCGGCAACACAAAACTCTTTCTTTACCTTCTTTTCGAGCTGCATTCAGGCAAGCAGAGCCCCCGCCCACCACCGCGCGACACGGTGCAGGCGGGGGCTTTCGTTTTTTCGGGCGAGGGGGCGGCAGACGCTTCCTTTTTTCACACTTCCGTGGTATGCTATAGGTATCATGTGGCATCCTACTTTCAGGATAGGAACAGGAAGGAGAATCCCCGCTATGAAGTTCAGTGAAATGCCCTACGCACGCCCCGACATCGACGCCATCCTGGCACAGTGCAGGCAGTTTGCCGCCGACGCGGCCGCCGCCCCCACCGGCGAAGCCCTGGCCAAAGTCTACTACGACCAGAGCGCCGCCATGGGCGCCTTCAGCACCGCCGCCAACCTGGCCAGCATCCACTACACCTGCGACACCCGCGACCCCTACTGGCAGGCCGAGCAGGACTTTTTCGACCAGAACAGCCCCGCCGTCTCCAACGCCCAGGTGGAGATCTACCGGGCCATTCTGGCCAACCCCCACCTGGACGCCCTGACCGAAGCCTTTGGCACCACCTGCGTGCCGGGGATGCGCAACGCCGTCCTCGCGGTGGACAGCCGGGTCACCGCCCTGCAGCAGGAGGTCAACACCATCTCCAGCCTGTACCAGCGGCTGTACGGCGGCGCGCTGGTGGAGCTGGACGGCAAACAGCTGACCATCCCACAGCTGGGCCCCTACAAGCAGAGCCTGGACCCCGCGGTCCGCCGCGCCGCCTTCGAGGCGGAAGCCGGCTACTTCGACGCCCACCGGGCCGAGTTCGACGAGCTGTACGAGCGGACCGTCCGCAACCTGAACCAGCAGGCCGCCATCCTGGGCTACCAGGACTACAGCCAGCTGTCCTACGCCCGGATGAACCGGATCGGCTACGGCCCCGAGGAGGTCCGCGCCTTCCGGGAGCAGGTGGCCCGGGACGTGGTGCCCCTGCTGGCCGAGGTGGTGGCCCGGCGCGCCCGGCGGGCCGGCATCCAGCACCCCACCTTTGCCGACCTGAACGTGGCCTTCCCGGACGGCAACCCGGTGCCGGTCAAGGGCTACCAGGTGCGGATGGACGCCGCCCGCAGGATGTACCATGAGCTGAGCAGCGAGACGGCCGAGTTCATCGACTTCATGCAGGACAACGAGCTGTTCGACGTCCTCAGCCGCCCCGGCAAGGCCAACGGCGGCTATATGACCATCCTGCCCGACTACAAGGCCCCCTTCATCTTTGCCAACTGGAACGACACCGCCGGGGATGTGGATGTGCTGACCCACGAGGCCGGCCACGCCTTTGAGGGCTATCTGGCCGCCCGGGACGACGCCATCCCCGAGGACCTGAAGTGCCCCAGCATGGAAAGCGCCGAGATCCACTCCATGGCCATGGAGTTCCTCACCGCGCCCTGGCACGGACTGCTGTTCGGGGCCGACACCCCCAAGTACGCCCTGACCCACGCCGAGGAGAGTTTGATCTTCCTGTCCTACGGCTGCGAGGTGGACGAGTTCCAGCACATCATGTACCAGCACCCCAACCTGACGGCCGACCAGCGCAACGACGTCTGGCTGCGGCTGGAACAGAAATACCGCCCCTGGATCGACTTCGACGGCCTGCCCTTCTACGGCCGGGGCGCGGGCTGGCAGCGCCAGCTGCACATCTATGAGTTCCCCTTCTATTATATCGACTACTGCCTGTCCACCATGGCGGCGCTGCAGTTCTTCCTGCTGGGCGAGGCCGACCACGCCGACGCCTGGCAGCGGTACCTGAAGCTGTGCCGCAAGGGCGGCACCGCCAGCTACACCGAGCTGTGCGCCACCGCCGGCCTGCGCACCCCCTTTGAGGAGGGCAGCGTCAAGGCCATTGCCGGGCCGGTGGCGGACTGGATCGCGGCACACCAGGTCTGAGAAGCCGGCCGGCAGCGTTTTGCACAAAAGCGGAGACGAACTTTTAGGAAAAATGTCGCCCCGGCGTCTTGCGCTGCGCCGGCAAACGGAGTATAATACGGGTGGGACGGGCCCCGGCGGGCCTGTCCCGCGTCCGCCCCGGCAGGACGGGCGGCCGGGGGGAGCGATCCCCCTTGCTTGAAAAGATCAACAGAGTAAGGCTGTGCGCGTTAAGTGCCGCATCAACGGGGAGTTGTGCTGCGGACGAAGGCGAAGTTTTCCCGCGGTGCACAGCCTGCATCCCGCTGCTGCATGGACTTGGGCGCGGGCCGTGGTGTGTCCCGCGGCCCGTGTGTGGATACTGCCGGTTTTCACGGCCCTCCTTTGTGCGGTTTGTCGCATGGGGGAGGGCCGTTTTTGTGTCCTCCCGCATCTGGATTCAGAAAAGGAGGCACTGCCATGAATCCAAATCACACCCATCGATCCCTTCGCATCCTCACCTTCTGCGCCCTGCTGGTGGCCATGAGCATCGTGTTCAGCCGGGTGCTGAGCATCTCCACCGGCTTTCTGCGCTTCAACCTGGGCAGCCTGCCGGTGGTGCTGGCGGCGGTCCTGTTCGGGCCGGGGGCCGGCTTTGTGGTGGGGGCCCTGGCCGACGCCATCGGCGGCGTGCTGGCCGGGTACGCCATCAACCCTCTCATCACCCTGGGGGCCGGGGCGGTGGGCTTTTTTGCCGGGTGGGGCTGGCGGCATCTGCCCGCCCGCACCGACGGCCTGCGGCTGGCCGGGGGCATCCTGCTGGGGCACATCGTGGGCTCGATGGTGCTCAACTCGCTGGCGCTGCACCTGTTCTACGGCTATGCCTGGGCCGTGCTGGCCGCCCGCATCCCCAACGCGCTGGTGCTGGCCGGGGCGGAGTTTGTCCTGGTGCGGGCCCTGCTGGCCAACCACGCCCTGATGGCGGCAGCCCGGGGCGGCCATACCGGGAGGCGCTCCTGATGGACTACCAAGAAGCGCTCGCCTATATCCACGCGGTCCACTGGCAGGGCCACAAGCCCGGGCTGGACCGCACCCGCGCCCTGCTGGCCGCCCTGGGGGACCCCCACAAGGGGCTGCGGTTCGTCCATGTGGCCGGCACCAACGGCAAGGGCAGCACCGCCGCCATGCTGGACAGCTGCCTGCGCTGCGCCGGGTACAGGGTGGGGCTGTTCACCTCCCCCTACATCAACCGGTTCAATGAGCGCATCCAGGTGGACGGCGTCCCCATCCCGGACGGGGACCTGGTCCGGCTGGTGGAGCAGGTCCGGCCTGCGGCCTCAGCCATGGCCGACGTGCCCACGGAGTTCGAGCTCATCACCGCCCTGGGGATGCTCTATTTTGCCCAGGAGCGGTGCGACATCGTCGTGCTGGAGGTGGGGCTGGGGGGCGCGCTGGATTCCACCAACGTCATCGACCCGCCGGCGTGCGCGGTCATCACCGCCCTGGGGATGGACCACGTCCAAGAGCTGGGCCCCACCCTGGCGGACATCGCGGCGGCCAAGGCGGGGATCATCAAGCCGGGCAGCCCGGTGGTCAGCTACGGGGGCGCCCCCGAGGCCGACCGCGTCATCGCCGATGCGGCGGCGGCCTGTGGCGCGCCCCTTACGGTGGCGGATTTTGCCCGGCTGACCCTCCGGGGCGCTGGCCTGGAGGGCCAGACCTTCGACTACGACGGCCTGACCGGCCTGACCCTGCCCCTGCTGGCCCGCTACCAGCCCCGGAACGCCGTTGTGGCCATCGAGGCCCTGCGGGCCCTGCGGGCGCGGGGCTGGCAGATCCCCGACAGCGCCATCCGGCAGGGGCTGGCCCAAGTGCGCTGGCCCGGCCGGTTCGAGCTGCTGCGCCGGGACCCGCCCTTTTTGCTGGACGGCAGCCACAACGCCCACGGGATGCGTGCCACGGCGGACAGCCTGCGGGCGCTGTTCCCGGGGGAGAAGTTCGTGTTCCTGGTCAGCATCATGGCCGACAAGGACGTGGACGAGATGCTCCGGCTGCTGCTGCCGCTGGCCAAAGGCTTTGTGACGGTGACCGCCCCCAGCCCCCGGGCCATCCCGGCGGCTGAGCTGGCCGCCCGGATCGAGGCGTTGGACGGCAGGGCGGAGCCCGCCGGCGGCATCCCGGCCGCCGTTGCCCGGGTCTGGGAGCTGGCCGCCGGCGGCCCCGCGGCCGCGCTGGGCACCCTCTACTTCTCCGGCGAAGTGCGGGAGGCCGTGGCAGACCTGGCAAAAAACTGAACCAATATCGGAACCAATAACGCATAAGACCCCGCTGCGGCTGCTGGCTGCGGCGGGGTCTTTTGGCCGGCGCCCGGAAAATAAAAAACGGCGGCCCGTGCAGGTTGGGCCGCCGCTTTTTGCCCTTGCGGGCAGGCAGGGTAAATGATAAGAAGGTAAATGAAGAAAATAGCAACACTTAGAACGGAACGTGCGGGCCGCAGCCCCGGCTGTGCAGGCAGCCTGAAAATCCTTGTATCCAAGGCGCCCCGTTGGGATACAACATACCACTTTTCACAGGGGAATGCAAGCGTTTTTTTGCTGAAAATCGGTTTCAAAGCACATAAAAACGCATTTTCGTGAAAGCGCACAAATGTGGGCGAGCTTTCCTGCCACAAATGCCGAACTTGCAGGGCAGTGGGAGCAGAGGCAGAGGCGGCCCGGCGGCTTTACAATCCGGCAGGGGTATGTTATCATAATAAGGTACGCTTATGAACTGGGAACGGCCTGCCCGGCAGGGCAGGCAGTGGGTGTGAGAAACATGGAACATACGGCGGGGGCGGGCAGCCCCACGATTTTGAAACGGCCCGGCGGGCCTCTTTTTACCACCGGGGAGCTGATGCGGCTGATCGGCCCGCTGCTGGTGGAACAGCTTTTGGCCACCACCGTGGGCATGGCCGACACCATGATGGTCTCCCGCTGCGGCGAGGCGGCCATCTCGGGGGTCAGCCTGGTGGACATGATCAACAACCTGGTCATCAACCTGCTGGCGGCCCTGGCCACCGGCGGCGCGGTGGTGGTCAGCCAGTACCTGGGCGCGCTGCGCAAAAAGGAGACCGACGACAGCGCCGGCCAGCTGATCCTGCTGAGCCTGCTGCTGGGCCTGGGCCTGGGGCTGTTCTGCTGGGTGCTGGCCAGGCCGATGCTGCGGCTGTTTTACGGCACCATCGAGGCCGACGTGCTGGACGCCGGCGTCCGCTACCTGAAGGTGACGGCGATCAGCTACCCCTTTCTGGCGCTGTACAACGCCGGGGCGGCCATCTTCCGCAGCATGGGCAACTCCAAGATCTCCATGCAGGTCAGCGTGCTGATGAACATCATCAACATCATCGGCAACGCGGTCTGCATCTTTGGGCTGGGGATGTACGTGGAAGGCGTGGCCTGGCCCACCGTCATCAGCCGCGGGGTGGCGGCGGTCCTGATCCTGGCCGCCTGCGGCTGGAAGTCGAACACCGTCCAGGCCCGGATGACCTTCCGGGTGGACGGCGCGCTGGCAAAGCGCATTTTGGGCATCGGCATCCCCTCCGCCTTTGAGAACAGCCTGTTCCAGGCGGGGCGGATCATCGTGGTCAGTATGATCTCGCTGTTCGGCACCGTCCAGATCGCGGCCAACGCCGTGGCCAACAACCTGGACGGCATGGGCTGCATCCCGGGGCAGGCCATCGGCCTGGCCATGATCACGGTGGTGGGCCGCTGCGTCGGCGCCCGGGACAACGAACAGGCGGCGGCCTACACCCGGCGGCTGGTCCGCTGGGCCTATCTCACCATGGGCCTGTTCAACGGGGCGATCCTGCTGTTTGTGGGGCCGCTGGTGGGCATCTACGCCCTCTCGGGGGAGACCATGGAGCTGGCCGTCCTGCTGGTCCGGATCCACTGCGGCTGCGGCCTGCTGCTGTGGCCGGTGGCCTTTGTCCTGCCCAACGCCCTGCGGGCCGCCAACGACGTCAAGTTCACCATGACCGTCTCGATCCTGAGCATGGCGGTCTGGCGGATCGGCTTCAGCTACCTGCTGGGGGTCCAGATGGGCTACGGCGCCGTGGGCGTCTGGATCGCCATGGTGGTGGACTGGGTCTGCCGCACCATCTGCTTTGTATGGCGCTTTCACAGCGGCGTGTGGAAAACCAAATACATCGAATGACGACAAAAGGGGAAAACTGTATGAAACTGGTCAGCTGGAATGTGAACGGCCTGCGGGCCTGCCTGACCCATGGCTTTGCCGAGAGCTTCGCCGCCCTGGATGCCGACGTGTTCTGCCTGCAGGAGACCAAGATGCAGCCGGGCCAGGCGGATTTCCATCCCGAAGGGTACGAGGAGTATTTCAACCCGGCGGAAAAAAAGGGCTACTCCGGCACCGCCTGCTACTGCCGGGCCAGGCCCCTGTCCGTGACCATGGGGGTGGGGCAGGAGGCCCACGACCACGAGGGCCGGGTGATCACCCTGGAGTACCCGGGGTTCTACCTGGTCAACTGCTACACCCCCAACAGCCAGGAGGAGCTGCGCCGCCTGGACTACCGGATGGAGTGGGAGGACATGTTCCGCGCCTACCTGCTGGAGCTGGACCGGAAAAAGCCGGTGATCCTCTGCGGGGACCTGAACGTGGCCCACCAGGAGATCGACATCAAAAACCCGGGCTCGAACCGCCGCAGCGCCGGCTTTACCGACGAGGAGCGGGCCAAGATGACCGCCCTGCTGGAGGCGGGTTTTGCGGACAGCTTCCGGCTGCTGCACCCCGAGGAGGTCAAGTACAGCTGGTGGAGCTACCGTTTCCGGGCCCGGGCGCGGAATGCCGGCTGGCGGATCGACTATTTTCTGGTCTCGAAGCGGGCCGCGGACAAGATCCGGGCCGCCGAGATCCACAACGAGGTTTTGGGCTCCGACCACTGCCCGGTGGAGCTGGACATAGATCTGGATGCCCGATGATACAATTCATAGGGAGAAAGAAGGAGTTACCGCCATGGAAGAAAACAAACGCGCCGTTGGCTCGGTGGACCAGCGGCTGGGAACGGCCCCGCTGGTGCCGCTGATCTTCAGCCTGGCTTTGCCCACAGCGCTGGCACAGCTGGTCAATATGCTGTACAACATCGTGGACCGCATCTACGTGGGGCACATCCCCGGCACCGGCAGCCTGGCGCTGGCCGGCCTGGGGGTCACCTACCCCATCATCGTGCTCATCACCGCCTTTTCCAACCTGATCGGCATGGGCGGCGCGCCCCGGGCCTCGGTGGCCATGGGCCGCGGCGATTACAAGACGGCGGAAAAGATCCTGGGCAACTGCGTCACCCTGCTGATCGTCCTGTCGGTGGCGCTGAGCGTGGTGTTCACCGTCTTTGGCGAGCCGGTGCTGCGGGCCTTCGGCGCCAGCGAAAACACCCTGCCCTACGCCATGTCCTACCTGCGCATCTACCTGCTGGGCACCATCTTTGTCCAGTTCACTTTGGGCATGACCCCCTTCATCACCAACCAGGGCTTTGCGGGCACCAGCATGGCCACCACCTGCATCGGCGCGGTCAGCAACATCATCCTGGACCCCATCTTCATCTATGGGCTGAACATGGGGGTGGAGGGCGCAGCCATCGCCACCATCCTCAGCCAGGCCATCAGCGCGGTGTGGGTGCTGGTGTTCTTCACCGGCAAGCGGAGCGTCCTGCGCATCCGCAAGGTCAACCTGATCCCCGACGGCAAGACCCTGGCCCTGATCCTGTCGCTGGGCGTGTCGCCCTTCCTGATGACCGCCACCGAGTGCGTCATCCAGCTGGCCTTCAACACTGGCGCGGCTACCTACGGCGGCGACAGCGCCGTGGCCATCATGAGCATCCTGTTCTCGGTGGCCCAGATCTCCAACCTGCCGGTGCAGGGCTTCTGCCAGGGGGCCCAGCCGGTGGTGGGCTTCAACTTCGGGGCCCGCAAGCTGGAGCGGGTCCGGCAGGCGTTTCTCATCATGCTGGCCGTCTCGGTGGGCATCACCACGGTGGTGGTGGGCGCGGTGGAGATCGCGCCCCAAATGTTCCTGGGGCTGTTCTCCAGCGACGCCGACCTGATCGCCCTGGGCACCGCCCCCCTGCGCATCTACATGATGGGTTCGTTCTTCATGGGCGCGCAGCTGGCCTGCCAGCAGACCTTCCTGGGCCTGGGCGAGGCCAAGATCAGCATGTTCGTGGCCCTGCTGCGCAAGGTGATCCTGCTGCTGCCCCTGTCCATCATCATCCCGCGGGTGTTCGGCGCCATGGGGCTCAGCCAGCTGGTGGGCCTCTATGTGGCCGAGCCGGTCAGCGACATCATCTCGGCGACCACCTGCACCATCCTGTTCTTTGTCATCGACTGGAAGAAACTGAAATCCACTACTTAAAGGAGGCCTTATGCTGGAGCAATATCTCTTTGTCTTTTTCGTCGCCATGGTCCCGGTCATCGAGCTGCGGGGGGCCATCCCCATCGGGCTGGGGCTGGGGCTGGATGTCCTGCCCACCTACATCGTGGCCGTGGTGGGCAACATGCTCCCGGTGCCCATCATCTACCTGTTTGCCCGCAAGTTCCTGATCTGGGGCTATCACAAGCCGCTGATCGGGGGCATCTGCAAGTTTTTTGTGGTCAAAGGCGAAAAGGCCGGCCGCGCCCTGGAGGCTAAGGCCGGCCGGGGGCTGGTGGCCGCCCTGCTGATCTTTGTGGGCATCCCCCTGCCCGGCACCGGCGCATGGACCGGCACCCTGGCCGGCTCCATCCTGGACATGAAGTTCAAGGATGTGCTGGTGGCCTGCATGGGCGGGGTGCTGCTGGCCGGCGTCATCATCGGCCTGGCCAGCGCGGGGCTGCTGGGCGCTTTCAGCGCGCTGTTTGCGGTGTGACGCCCGGGGCGAAAGAGACGCTCCGGCGCTTTTGCCCTGCCTTCTGGGCGGACAGAGATTTTACGATCTGATTTGCAAGATAGAAAAAATACGGAAAGGATAGGAAACCCATGGATCAGGAACTGAATCGGAAGATAGACGCCTTCATCGAGGCCAACAAGGAGCAGATGCTGCAGGATATCGCCGCGCTGGTGGCCATCAACAGCGTGGAGTCCCAGCCGGCGGAGGGCGCGCCCTTTGGGGCGGGGCCCCGGGCCGCCCTGGACAAAACGCTGGAGCTGGCGGACCGGATGGGCCTGGAGACCTGCAACTGCGAGGGCTACATCGGCTATGCAGCCCTGCCCGGCGCCGACCCCGACCAGTATCTGGCCACCATCTGCCATGTGGACGTGGTGCCCGCAGGGGAGGGCTGGTCCGCCAGCCCCTTCGAGATGCGCCGGCAGGAGGGCTGGATTCTGGGCCGGGGCGTGCTGGACGACAAGGGCCCCATGGTGGCGACGCTGTATACCCTCAAGTTCCTCAAGGAGCTGGGGCAGCCGCTGCGCTACCCCATCCGGGCGCTGGCCGGCACCAACGAGGAGACCGGCATGGGGGACGTGGAATACTACCTGGCCCACCACAAGGCCCCGGCCTTCTGCTTTACCCCCGACGCCGAGTTCCCGGTCTGCAACGGCGAGAAAGGGCATTTCCACGGCAAGCTGGTCAGCCCCGTCTGCAACGGGATGATCCTGGAGTTTGAGGGCGGCGTGGCCAACAACGCCGTCCCCGACCGGGCCAGCGCCCTGGTCAAGGCCGAAATGGCCGGCCTGAAAAACGCCCCCCACATCACCCTGGAGCCGGAGAACGGCTGCGTCCGGGTGCGGGGCTGGGGCAAATCCGGCCACGCCGCCAGCCCCGAGGGGACGGTCAATGCCATCGGCCTGGTGGTGGACTACCTGCTGGACAGCGGCCTGTGCACCGAGACCGAGCGCCGGTATCTGGAGGCGGTCCGCAAGCTGCACAGCTCCACCGCCGGCGAGGGCCTGGGCATCGCCACCTCCGACGGCCCCTTCGGCCCCCTGACCATCATCGGCGGCCGGATGTATATGCAGGAGGGCCGGATGGTCCAGACCATGGACAGCCGTTACCCCACCTCCACCAACGGGGACGTCATCGCCGCGGCCATCCGGCAGGCAGTGAGGGAGGGCGCCTCCCTGGAGGACGTGGACGCCGCCGACCCCTTCTATATCGAGGCGGATACCCCGGCCATCCGGGCCTGCATCGACACCTACAACGAGGTGACCGGCAAGCAGGAGAAGCCCTTCACCATGGGCGGCGGCACCTATGCCCGCCACTTCCCCTATGCGGTCAGCTTTGGGCCCGAGAGCCACGACATGGTGCTGCCCAGCTTTGGCGGCCCCATGCACGGCGCCAACGAGTCCGCCCCGGTGGATGCCCTGCTCCAGTCGGTCAAGATCTATATCCTGGCCCTGCTGCGGCTGGAAGAGATCGACTTCTAAAAATTTAGGGGGAACCCATTTCTGCGCGCAGTCGCGCGACAGAAATTCCTTCCCCCTAATATTCCCCTGGGGACAAAATTTGCCGCTGAACCATGCACTCGGCCTGGCGGCCTCGCACACTCTCAGCGGCAAATTTCCCTGTATGTGTCCCGTCCATCCGCACATGTCGGCTGGACGGGACTTTTTATGTTTTTCTTTATGTACAGATCAGAGAGGTTTCAACTGCTCGTTGAGGGCCACCACGGCGCAGACCTCGTCCCCGCGGACAAAGGCGGCCGTCCAGCCATCCGGCTGGGGGCAGCTCCGGAGGGTGGTCTGGTCGCCCAGACGCAGGGGGCTGCGGTACGAAAGACGGAAGGTGCGCACCCCGGCCGCCGTCACCTCGGGCGGGGCGGCGTCCAGCGCCAGGGACAGGTAGGCGGTGTTGTGCAGGTGGCCGTTGTAGTCCATATCGCTGCGGCGCAGCAGCACGGGGCTGACGGCGGTGCAGGCGGCGGGAGGGCGCAGCCGGGGCAGACGGTCGGTAAAGGCGGTGCGCTGCTCGGGCTGGTAGGCGGCCAGCCGCTCGGGGGTGGGCAGGCAGGGCTTGTTGCTGCTGCGGTCCACCAGGGCCAGCTTGGCCTGGCCCCGGGCCAGGACCTCGCCGCCGGCGCTGTGCAGCAGCATCTCACGGGTGGCCTGCCGGGGGTTGTTGCACAGCCAGGTGCTGGCGGTGAAAGGCTCGTCGTAGGCGGGGGCGCGGTCCATCTCCACCCGCCAGTTGGTGATCACCCAGGCCATGCCGTTGCGCAGGCTGTCGTTCATGGGGGAATAGCCCACGGTCTCGGCGTGGCGGACGGCGGTGTTCTCAAAAATGGACAGCAGCGCCGTGGGGGTCAGCAGGCCGCGCTGGTCGAAATCTTCGACCCGTGTGGTAACGGGGATGGTAAAGATCATACAGCTTCTCCTTCTCGTTTCAGTTCATGGGCCCGGCCCGGTCGAACATCCGCTCCACCTGGGCGGCCAGCAGGGCGTGCTCCGGCTTTTGCAGCAGGGGGTCGCCGGCCAGGATGGCGGCGGCCTCGCTCTGGGCGGCGTGGAGGGTGCGGGTGTCGGCGGCCAGGTCCGCGATCTGCAAAGCGGGCAGGCCGTGCTGGCGGCTGCCGAAAAAGTCGCCGGGGCCGCGGGTCTCCAGATCGTACTGGGCCACTGCAAAGCCGTCGGTGGTGGAGCAGAGGAACCGCAGCCGCCGGCGGACCGGCTCGGACTCGTTGTCGCTGACCAGGAAGCACCAGCTCTCCGCCCCGCCCCGGCCCACCCGGCCCCGCAGCTGGTGCAGGGCGGACAGGCCGTAGCGCTCGGCGTTCTCGATGACCATCACGGTGGCGTTGGGCACGTCCACCCCCACCTCGATGACGGTGGTGGACACCAGGGCGTCCAGCCGCCCGGCCCGGAAGTCTTCCATGACGGCGGCCTTCTCTTTGGGCTTCAGCTTGCCGTGCATCAGCCCCACCCGCCGGTCGGGCAGCAGGGCCTTGGCGGTCTCCTCGTAGTAGGTCTTGACGGGGGTCAGCCCGGCGTCGGGCCCCTCCTCGATGGCGGGGCAGACGATGTACACCTGACGCCCCTGGCCGATCTCCCGGTCCAGGAAGCCGTACAGGTCGCGCCGGCGGGCCCCGGTCATCACCCTGGTCTTGACCGGGCGGCGGCCGGGGGGCAGCTCGTCCAGGATGGAAATATCCAGGTCCCCGTAGATCAGCAGGCCCAGGGTGCGGGGGATGGGGGTAGCGCTCATGACCAGCAGGTGGGGGCTGGGCCCCTTTTCGGCGAGCGCGCCCCGCTGGCGCACCCCGAAGCGGTGCTGCTCGTCGATGACGGCCAGCCCCAGCCGGGCGAACGCCACCCCCTCGGACAGGATGGCGTGGGTGCCCACCACCAGGTCGGCCTCGCCTTCCCGGATGGCGGCCAGGGTGGTCCGCCGGGCGGCCGCCCGCAGCCCGCCGGTGAGCAGGGCCACCCGGATGCCGAAGGGGGACAGCAGGCGGTTGAGGGTCTCGGCGTGCTGTTCGGCCAGCAGCTCGGTGGGGGCCAGCAGGGCCCCCTGGTACCCCGCGCCGATGGCTGCCCAGAGGGCGGCGGCGGCCACCAGGGTTTTGCCGCTGCCCACGTCGCCCTGCAGCAGGCGGTTCATGGAGGTCTCGCCGGCCATATCGGCCAGGATCTCGTCCACCGCCCGGCGCTGGGCCCCGGTGGGGGCAAAGGGCAGGCTGGCCCAGAAGGGCCCCGGGTCGGCCCGGCGCATGGGCGCCCCGGTGGCGGCGCTGCCCCGGCTTTTCAGGCGGCCCATCCCCAGCTGCAGCACCAGCAGCTCCTCAAAGATCAGCCGCCGCCGGGCCTCCTGCACCGCCTGGGAGGAGGGGGGCATATGGATGTCCCGCACGGCCTGGGCCTTGCCGGGCAGGCGGTATTTCTGCAGCAGGGCAGGGGGCAGGGGCTCGCCCAGCAGCTCGGCGTGGGGCAGCAGCTGGGCCACGCACCGGCCGATGGCCGCGCTGGTCAGCCCCTCGGTCTGGGGGTAGACGGCGGCCAGAGGGGCGGCTTGGACCTGCCCGGCGGTGCGCACCTGGGGGTTTGTCATCTGGCGGCGGAGCAGCCCGCCGGTGACCTCCCCCTCAAAATAATATTCCTGCCCCAGCTCCAGCTTCTGGATGGTGTAGGGGTTGTTGAACCAGGTCAGCTCCAGGGTGGCGACGCCGTCCCCGGCGGTGGCTTTTTCCACCCGGCGGCCCCCGGCGACGTACCGCCCGCCCTGCTTGGACAGCAGCTCGGCCCGCACCACGCATTCCACCCCGGTGGGCGCCTCGCCCGGCGGGTAGGGGTGGGTAAAGTCCAGATACCGGCGTGGATAGTGTTCCAGCAGGTCCGCCAGGGTGCGGATGCCCAGCTTCTCAAACCGCTGGGCCAGCTTGGGGCCCACCCCCTTGAGGTACTGCACCGGAGTGTCGGGGGTCAGGGTGGTTCGGTTTTCGCTCTCCGGCAAGGGCGGGGCCTCCTTTCGCAAAGCCGGCATGGCCAGAATATCTTTATTGTAGCACTGAACACCGCGGGGCGCAACAGAAAACCCCGCCGGAGAGGCGGGGAAGGTTTCAGCGAATGAGCCAGCCGTAGTTCTGACGGCAGTCGACGACATAATCTGCATAGACGATGTCGTCCTGGATCTGGTAGATCAGCAGGTAACGCTCGGCAAACAGGCGGCAGCGGTATTTGTTTGGGGGGATATAATCCCCTCGCAGCCAGGGGCACCGCTGGGGAAACTGCTCCAGAGATTTGGCCGCAGCTTCAAACGCGGTCAGCAGCTGCTCGGCGGCGGAAGGGCTGGCGCCGGCCAGAAAGGCCGCGTGGGACGTCAGCATTTGCGCAGCCCGGCGGGACACGATGACCCGGTATTTACGTTCCTCCATGGGAGGCCTCCTGGATCGCGGCCCGCATCATGGCGGTGACTTCGTCGATGGTGCAGCCGGGGACTCCATGGAGCCGGTCCTCTTCGACGGCAAGGAGCTCTTCGCGGAGCTTCAGCATCTGCTCCCGGCGGTTGTAGGTGTCAATATCCATGACGACGAGGTCGCCCTCTCCGTTTTTGGTCAGGAAGATGGGTTCGGAGGTCTTGCGGCACAAATCGGCGATCTCGTTGTAATTCTGCCGGATCGCGGCGGACGGACGAATGTTCATCGGATCTACCTCCTCTTGTGCGATGGCGCTATTCTGCTTTTATTATACCTATAAACTGCTATCCGGTCAATACGCAAAAGAAAAACCCCCGTGCACTGCACGAGGGTCCTGGAGGTGGCGACCAGATTTGAACTGGTGAATGAAGGTTTTGCAGACCTTTGCC
>ERZ1090881.600-NODE-603-length-17031-cov-15.623468_pt1 | contig 17031 bp, 9 predicted proteins | sample MGYA00478470_ERZ1090881 | MGnify/ENA primary metagenome ERZ1090881 (study PRJEB33644, sample SAMEA5815736) | chicken gut metagenome | biome: Chicken; feature: Gastrointestinal Tract; material: Caecum | place: Ireland | collected 2019-01-01 | study: A study of the...
CTCAACCACAAGCCGGCTCCCCCATTCCGCAGCTGGCCGGCCCGGGGGCGGACCGCCCATTACTCCAGCTGTCCGCCCCGCGTCTCTGTGCCATTTGTGCAAAAAATGACCAATTACGAAAAAATTGATACCACTTACGAAAAAATGCTCCCATGAAAGAAATGATCAAATATAATACCAATGAAGTTAAAAACATACAAAACAAGAAACTTCAAAGCAAATAATGATCATGAAATGGGAGGAAGCAAAAAATAGGGGATAGGTAGAGAATTTGTAAATTGGTAGGAAAATGGCAATTGCTGCCCGCTCCCTGAGGCGGCAAAAACAAATGGCACTTTACAACAATCAGATAAGGAGAGGAAATTATTATGGGAGTGAACAAAAACAAACTGTTCAAAAAGGTGTTTGCGGTCTCCGCGGGCTTGGGCGCCTTTTTGATCGGCGCAACGATGACGCTGTATGAATACGGTCCGATCATCAATAACGCCCTGCAGATCCAGACATCGCAGATCGTTCCCGGAGACAGCACCGAGGAGGTCGATACCGCATACTATAAGAGCGATTATGCGGATGCCAATTTGCTTGCAATGAACGTCGATCAGCTGACGGAGGAACAGGCGGCTGCCGTTTCGAGCGGGCTTGCCGAGCTCAACGCGGACCAGGATGCGTTCATCGAGTATGAAATGGAAAACAGCGCGGTGCTTTTGAAGAACAACGGCGCACTGCCGCTCGGTGCGGAAGAGCGCTCGGTTAGCCTGTTCGGCTTTGCATCCAAGCAGCCCCTGTACAGCTGCGCATCGGGCGGCGGCAAGAACGACGAGGCGCGTGTAGTCGACTACATCACCGCCTTCCGTGAAAAGGGATTTACCGTCAATCAGACGCTGTATGACCGTTACCCCGAACCCGATCTTGTCCAGTCCTTCGGCGGCATGGTTGCAAAACGCTTGGACGACGAGCCCGATCCTTCGACCATCTTTACTGCCGATGTGGACGCGTCCGTCCGCTCGACGGGCGGCGTGGGGATCGTCATCCTCTCCCGCGAGGGCGGGGAAGGCGAGGATATTCCGAAATTTGTCACGGAGGGAGACGGCACTGTCCGCAGCGGGCTGGCGCTCTCCAACAACGAAAAAGATCTTCTGGCCCGGGTCAAGAATTATAGGGATACGGGCGCGATCAGCAAGATCATCGTGCTTCACAATTCTCCCTACGCCATGGAACTTGGCTGGCTGGATGAGTACGGCGTGGATGCTGCTCTGCATGTCGGAACGTTGGGTCTGAAGGGAACGCTCGGCGTCGTCGATTTGCTGACGGGCGCCGCAAATCCTTCCGGCAGGTTGGTCGATACCTTTGCGGAAAATTCTCTTTCGTCCGCTGCCGTGCAGACATGGTACGACCAGGCGTTCACCAACACGACCTATCAGGATGACGTTGCCTATGTCGCAGGACAGCCCGTGAGCAACGCGGGCGCGGAAAACTACATGATCCTCACCGAGGGCATTTACACGGGGTATAAGTACTATGAGACCCGCTACGAGGACGCCGTGCTTGATCGCTATAATGCGACGAGCACTGTCGGCTCGATGAGCGGCGCATGGAACTATGCCAATGAGATGGTCTATCCCTTCGGGTACGGGCTGAGCTATACGACCTTCTCGCAGACGCTCGATTCCGTGACGGACTTCAATTCGGATACGATTACCGTTTCCGTCACCGTCCGGAACACTGGTGCAACGCCCGGCAGAAGCGTCGTACAGGTCTATGCGCAGACGCCCTACGGCGATTATGAGATCGAGCACGGCGTGGAGAAGTCTGCCGTCCAGCTCGTCGGCTTCGGCAAGACGGGCGAACTTGCGAGCGGCGCTTCGGAGACCGTGACCATCGAGATCGATAAATATCTGCTTGCTTCCTGGGACAGCACGTCCAACGGCGGCGAGGGCGGATACATTCTTTCCGAGGGCGACTATTATATTGCGATCGGCGACAATGTGCACGATGCGCTCAACAACATTCTCGCAGCGAAGGGCGCCGAGGGCATGACGGATGAAAACGGCAACGCTGTTACGGGCGATGCCGCGAAGGCTGAGCACTTCACGGGCGCGTTTGACGACAGCACCTATCGTTACAGCGAGGCAACGGGCTATCGCGTCGAGAACCAGTTTGAGGACGTAGATATCAACTACTGGCTGGATGAAGAAGATCAGGTCACCTATATGACCCGCAGCGACTGGACGACCTATCCGACGGCAGTCCCTCAGATCGAGGCGACGGAGGAGATGGCGGCGTTGCTTGCATACACCTATGAAAAGGCTGCGGATGCCGAAGGGTATAATCCCTCCGAGTTCGGTGTGGACGCAGGGCTCACGGTCGTCAACATGCGCGACGTTCCTTGGGAGGATGAGATCACCTGGGATCAGTTCCTGCATCAGATGACGCTGGAAGAACTGGGCGTCTCCATTGCGGACAGCTTCGGCAATGCGGCGGTGGAGTCCATCGGCAAGCCCGCTTCCGTCAACGACGACGGTCCCGATGGGTGGAATCAGAAGTATCTCATCAACGGTGCGCAGGCGACCTGCTATATCGGTCAGGCGACGGCGGCATGTTCGTTCGATACCGAGCAGCTCGATCAGCGCGCCTACTACATGGCAGAGGACGGGCTCTTCTGCAGAGCGTCGCAGGGCTGGCTACCGGGCGGCAACCTGCACAGAACGCCTTTCTCGGGCAGAAACCACGAGTATTTCTCCGAGGATGCAAACGTCAACTATCTCTACCTTGACGGGATGGTCAGCACGTTTATCAACAAGGGCATCAGCGTCGGCGGCAAGCACTTCGCGGGCAACGACGTCGAACTCAACCGCAGCAATATCAGTATGTTCCAGACGGAGCAGACCTGGCGGCAGAATTCCCTGCGCGGTTTCGAGTCCTCTTTCACGAAGGGCGGCGCGACTTCGACAATGAATTGCAAGGGCGGCATCGGTCTGCGCAATATGTCCGAAGACTACGCTTCCCAGGTGGAAGTGCTTCGCAACGAGTGGGGCTTCAAGGGCGTCGTCATTGCAGACGCGGGCAGCGGCCGCGGCGTAGAAGGCATCATCAGCGGTACGGACATGTGGTGTCTGTTCGGTTCCCGCTATTCCCAGGAGATCATCGACTCCATCGAGCAGAACAACGACGGCGATCTTCTGAATGCAGTCCTCACGGCAAACAAGCGTTACTACTATGCGTTCTCGCGCTCCATCATGGTCAACGGTCTCACGTCCGACAGCAAAGTCATTCAGCTTACGCCCTGGTGGCAGCCCACAATCATCACGATCGACTGTGTGGTCGGTGCGGTCGTACTCGGCGCGGCGGTCGGCTATGTCGTTACGGCATTCAGCAAGAAGAAGGAGCAGGCGTGAGCCGGGCTCGGACCTAACAGCAGGAGGTACAATATGAACATTTTCAAAAATAAAAGCATTGTTGCCTACATTTCCCTCGTCATTCCCGTGCTTGCCGTCGTGCTTGCGATCATCGGCGGAGCAACCAAGGGACTGCTCGGCGATACGTTCTCATGGGTCATCGTTCTCTTTCTTGTCCTTGGCGCCGTTGTGAGCATTGCTGCGTTCCTGTTCCCCAAGGTGGAGATCATTCAGGCAATTGCGCCCATCTTCTACGGGCTTGCGCTCGGGCTCATTATGCTGGACGGTGTGGAAGTTATCTCGTACGGACTCATCGGCATCGATAATGATGTCGGCGGACAGATGTCGCTCACCTTCCTCTATCTCATTCTCGGCGCTGTCACATTCATTCTTTCGATCGTAAGCGCATTCTTCAGTTATACGAAAAAAGTCAAAGAATGATTTGTCCCGATCTCTGAAATTCGTTTGTGCAAACAAGCGCAGGCTTGACAGAGCCCGTCCGAACGGGCGGGCTCATGTCCATGACTGTGAAGTGAATGGGTTTTATTATGCAAAAAATAAGTTTTAACGAAAATTGGCGATATTCTCATCTTGGGGAGGGGGAGTGGCAGGCGGTGACGCTCCCGCATGACGCAATGCTCGCAGAACCGTGCAGTGCGGACAGTCCGGGCGGCAAAAACACGGGCTGGGTCGTGGGCAGGGACTATGTCTATGAAAAGCGGTTTGTCGCGGACGAGGCATGGCGGGAGAGGGACATTGTCCTCGAATTTGAAGGGGTGTACCGCAACGCCAAGGTGTACCTCAACGGGAAGTATGCGGGCGGCAGGAAATACGGCTACAGCAACTTCTATATCGAGGCAAATGACCTGCTGCGCTACGGCGGGGAGAACGTCATCCGTGTGGAGGCATACAACGCCGACCAGCCCAACAGCCGCTGGTATTCGGGCGCGGGGATCTACCGCCCCGTGTGGCTGTATGTGCTGCCCAAACAGCATATCCTGTTGAACGGCATCCGCATCCGCACGACGGACTACAAAGTCCCGCGCATCTGTGTGGGCGTGCAGACCAATGCCGCGGGCAATGTCCGCATCGAGATTCTGGACGGCGAGGACGTCGTGCTGACGACGACTGCGCCGGCAAACACGGAGACGGAGATCGTTCTGGCGGACGGAAAGCTGTGGAGCGCCTTATCCCCCAACCTCTACACCTGCCGCGTGACCTTCGGCGAGGATGTGCGCGAGGAGACCTTCGGCATCCGCGAGGTGATGTGCGACGCGACGCACGGATTCTGCATCAACGGCGAGCGCGTCATCCTGCGCGGCGCATGTATCCACCACGACAATGGCATTCTGGGCGCGGTCAACCACCCGTTCGCCGATGCGCGCAAGGTGGAGCTGTTGCAAAAGGCGGGCTACAACGCCATCCGCTCGGCACACAACCCCTGCTCCAAGGCGACGCTGGAGGCGTGCGACCGCTTCGGCATGCTCGTATTGGACGAGTTTGTCGACATGTGGTATATCCACAAGACCAAGTATGACTACGCGAGCGACTTCGAGCAGGAGTGGCAGGCCGATTTGAAGTCCATGGTGGAGAAGGATTATAACCATCCGTGCGTCGTCATGTATTCCATCGGCAACGAGGTCGCAGAGACGGGACAGAAGAAGGGCATCCGCTTCGCTGCGGAGATGACCGATTATCTTCATGCGCTGGACTCCCGTCCCGTGACCTGCGGCATCAATATCTTCTTTAACCTGCTGCATTCGCTCGGGTTCGGCGTGTACACGGATAAGAAAGCGGAGAAGGCGGCAAAACCCTCTAAGAGCAGCAAGCCGAAAAAGAAGAAGTCGGTCGGAAGCGAGTTCTTCAACGACCTTGCGGGGCTATTGGGCGCGGACACGATGAAGATCGGCGCAACCATGCCCGGCTGCAACGCAAAGAGCAAGGACGCCTTCGCGGCAATGGATGTGGCGGGGTATAACTACGGCATCCTGCGCTACAAGCGCGACCTGAAGCACCACAAAGACCGCGTGATCGTTGGCAGTGAGACGTTCTGCTCGGACGCGCGCAAATTCTGGTGCACCGCCAAAGAGCACCCCGCGCTCATCGGCGACTTCGTCTGGGCGGGCATAGACTATCTGGGTGAAGTTGGCATCGGCGCGTGGGAGTATGCGGACTATGCGCCCGACTTCACGGGCGGCGTGGGCTGGCGGGGCGCATCGTCGGGGCGACTCGATCTTGCAGGGCGCGCCTGGGCGGAGGCGGCATATACGCAGGTCGCATTCGATCTTGCGCCCGTCGCGATCGGCGTGGTGCGCCCGGACAGGGCGTTTGAAAAGCACAGTCCTTCGGCATGGCGCATGAGCAACGCGCTGGAGAGTTGGTCGTGGGACGGCTGCACGGGCAAAAAGACGTCCGTGGAGGTGTACGCGACGGGCGATGCGGTGCGCCTCGTGCTGAACGGGAAGACGGTCGGGGAGAAGAAGGTCCCCGCCAATGCGCGCGTGCGCTTCAAGGTGAAGTATGCGCCTGGTGAACTGACCGCGATCAGCCTTGCGAAAGACGGCAAGGAGTTGGGGCGCACGTCGCTTGTTTCGGCGGGCGCGGAGACCAAACTCACGCTCGTGCCGGAGAAAGCACAATACGGGCAGGGCGATCTTTGCTATATCCGCCTGCAATATACGGACGAGGCGGGGGAGATTAAGCCCCTCGTGCGCGGCATAATCGACGTGGCGGTGGAGGGCGGCGAACTTCTTGGACTGGGCAGTGCCTGCCCGTACAATGAGGTGGGCTATCTCGGCACGACGACGGACACCTACTACGGCGAAGCGCTCGCGGTCATCCGTCCGACGGCGGAGAAAGTTGTCCTGCGCGCAGAGAGTCCCTACGGGAAGGCGCAGACGGAAATTACCTTCCGTGAAGGAGGCCGCGCATGAAGCAAAGTTTTTTTGACCGCGCCCTGACGCGCACGCGCATCCGATCGGCGAACGTTAAGCCGGTGGAGTCGCTGCTGGGGTACCTGGTGGGGCCCTTCTGCGCGATGCTCGCAAACGGCATCTTCACGACCTATCTCAACCGCTACTTCCGCAACGTGCTGTTTGCGGAGGAGCTGGCATCAGGCTCTGCGCTCGCAGGGACGGTGGAGGGGTTCCTCACGATCTTTCCCATTCTCTCTGCGGTCTTAATTGTCATCGGCAACCTCGTCGCGGGCCAGCTTGTCGAGCGGACGCGGACCAAGGCGGGCAAGGCGCGGCCGTGGATTCTGCTTTCGGCAGTGCTGCTGGCAGTCTCCAGCGTGCTCATCTTCATCCAGCCGTCCAATGATCCCACCTTCAAGATGGCGTGGCTCGTCATCGCGTACAATCTTTACTACGCGGTCGCGTTTCCGCTCTATAATACGGCGAACAGTACCTTAACGCCGCTCTCGACGCGCAACTCCAAGCAGCGCAGCGTGCTGGCGTCCTTTGTCAATATGTCGCTGCTCGGTGCGGTGGGTGCGGGCTCGATGGTCTTTCCTTTCCTGCTCAGCATCCTCATCAAACCGGAGATGAGCTTTGGCACGCAGAAGACGTTCTGGATGATCCTCTTCATCATTGTCGCGGTCATCACCTTCCTCGGGACCGTCATGCAGTACTACTTCACGCGCGAGCGCGTGACGGAGGAGAGCATGGGGCAGAAGCAGACGGAGACAAAGCCGCGTATTAGCGCGGGCAAGCAGGCAAAGGCTGCCGTCGGGGACAGGTATTTCTGGATCATCATCGTCTTTTACTTTTTGTATCAGTTCAGCGGCGGCATCAAGAATACCTCCCTCAACTTCTATGCAGAGATCCTTGCGACGCCATCTTTCCCGACCGATTCGGTCACAGGCGTATTGGGGATCATCGGCGCGGTGCCCATGGCGGTCGCGGTGTTCTTTGTGGCGCCGCTGTGCAATAAGTTCGGCAAGCGCCCGGTGTGCGTCATCGGAATGATCGTCGGCGTCGCCGGCGGGGTGATCGCGGGCGTCGGCAATGACAACATGGTCGTGGCATCGCTGGGCATCGCCTTAAAGTGTCTTGGTTCCGCGCCCGCAGGGTACATGATCCTCGCAATGATCGCGGACAGCCTCGATCATATTGAGGCGAAGTGTGGCTTCCGCTGCGACGGGCTCGTCATGTCCATCTACAGTTCAATCATGATCGCTTCCACACCGGTGGCGCAGGGCATTACCTCCGCGCTGGTCGGTATGGGTACGACGGGCACGGTCATCGCCTATATCTGGATCGAGACGGTGTGCTATAGCCTTGGCGCGATCATCCTGCTCTTCTTCAACGTGGAAAAGTTTTTGAAGAAGGACAGGGAAACGGTGCTCGCGCGGCAGAGGGCGGAAGCGGAGGAGGCTGGAATCGAATGGATCCCGCCCGAAGAGCGGCTACGCCTAGAGGAAGAGGAGTCGGAGCGCCTCGCGGAGGCAGCCCGCATCGAAGAACTGAAAGCCCGTTGCGAAAAGAAGGGGCTGGACTTCGAGGCAGAGGAGGCCAAATACCAGCAAAAACTGGCGGCAAAACAGGCAAAGAAACAAAAGTAACATACTTATCGCGATCGGAAACGCGCGGGGAAAGTAACCCCCTTAACCTTGCGCAACAACCCTTCCCCCCTAATCATTGTTGCAGACATATTTCCCCGCGCGTTTTTTCGATATAGTTTCAAATGATTCCCCTCTTATTTCATAAGACAATGTCCTCCCAAATCGGGAGGACATTGTCTTATAGAGCAAAATTTTACGCGCCATCATTCTATGCTGACGATTGGCGCAAGTTTGCATGTATGCGGCTTGGTCTCCTCGCGGCGGACGGCGCACTGCAGCATTTCAACGGCGCGCTCCGCGGTCAGGCGCGGGGGAAGGGAGAGGGGCGCATCATCTGTATCCGCGATGCAGACGCTCCGCCCCGCAGGAAGGAGCGGGGCGCACAGCTCTGCAAGCGACCTGTCGCCAAAGACGAACGCGTCGTCCGGGTGCGCACTCGCAAATGCGCGGAGTGCGGCAGGATTCCCGGCAAGATAGAGCGTATCTTCCTGCAAGGCTTCTTTGAGGTCATCGAGGTAGGGCGCATTTCGGAAGGGGTGCGCGACATAAGTGATTTTTTCACTGTGCAAAAGCTGCTTTGCTGCGGCAACAACGGCGCCGTGGTCGGTATACACCTTAAAAAAGAGCGGGTCGGATACGATCATGTCCACAGCAACAATGGGAACAAACCAAGTCTCTTTGAGTGCGTAAAATTCCGCTTCGGTGAGGTCGATGCACACAATGCCCTCCAAATTTTCCTGCATATGCATCTCCTGCATCACGGGCGGAGTGAGCAGGACTGCGCCGTAATCTTTGCGCCGGAGGGCGAGCTGCAATTGCTGCAAAAGCGCGTAATAGTGCGCATTCTGCGCCGGGTATTCGCTCTGCGGCGCGCAGATGCCGATCAGATTATTCTTTTTTCCTGCCAACAGCCGCGCGATGGGGGAGGGCGTGTATTGGCGCAGGTTGCAGATCTGCAGGACTTTTTTGCGCGTTTCCTCGCTGATCTTGACGTCTTTTCTGTCGTTGACGATATAGGAGACCGTCGCCGTGGAGACGCCCGCCTCCCGTGCGATGTCGTCGATCGTGACCTGCTTTTTCGCCGCCGTCCGCTTGACGCCCTTTTGGTATCCGAGCTCACGGCACAGCGCAAGGATGCGTTCTCGCGTCTCCTCACTGATTTTGACGTCCTGTCGGTCATTCAGCACATACGAGACGGTCGCCGTGGAGACCCCCGCGCGCTTTGCGATCTCGGCTATGGTGATATTTTGTTCCCCGCTCTCCTGTTCCATGCCTCTATCTTACTTCAAACGGGCAAAAAAGTCAATCCCCTGGCACTGATTTAAGCGTTTCAATAAATTTCAAAAAATTTTTCCCAAAGGTATTGACAAAGGGAAAAACTGTGATATAATTTATTTAAGCGATTAAGTAAGTCGCAAAGCATGATAAGGATAAGGAGGAGGGTTGTATGGCAAAGTCGAAACTGAAAAAACTGGGTTTCTGTATGGCGGCGGCAATGCTGCTGACGTTGACGCTCGGCGTTGCGGCGGCATGTACGCAGGAGCCGGAACCAACGCCGCAGACGCAGACGTACACGGTCACATTCTATGACGGAAGTACGGTCATCACGACCAGGGAAGTGGAGGAAGGCGAAACTGTCGAAGCGTTCGAGCCTTCGGATGTGGACTATGAAAAAGAGGGCTATACATTCGGCGGTTGGTATGCAACGGCAGATTTCACCTTTGACTGGAGCTTTGATACCGCCATTACGCGGGACACCAATGTCTATTCCATGTGGAGCTCTGCTGCCGAGGACGCCCGCCAGTGGCTGATTGCGGGCAGTTCGTCTGCGGGCGGTCCGCTCGCCGCGATCGGCTGGAACGGCGGACCCATCGAGGGGGAGAACGGCAACATTCTCACCAAGACGGCTGGCAAGAACGAATTTACGATCACGATCAACTTGTACGTGGGCGACCAGTTCCAGTTCTGCATTCAGGACGAAGATGGCGTCTGGAATACGGACGATGCCAGCGGCGGCGGTGCGCGCGGCGGGCAGTATCTGACCGAAAACGAGTACATGAGCGCGCCCGGCACGGGCCTTGGCGACGGGCAGGTGAACATTACCGTCTCCGTGAGCGGCAATTATACGCTGACGCTCACCACGGACGCCGTGGATAAGAACGTAGGCTCAATCACCGTCGTGCGTAACGGCGACGCCCCTGCAGTCACGGTGGACCGCTCCGACTATACATGGTACATCTACGGTAATTCTGCGGCTGAAACGAGCGCCGAATCCGTACTCGCGGGCACCAATTGGGGCGCAAACGTCGAGTCGCTGCAGTATTCCGCCTATGAAATGTTCAAGATCTCCGATAACGAGGCGGACGGCACCGGCACCTGGATGCAGACGTGGACGCTCGCCGCAGGCGACGAGTTCCTGCTTGCCTACTGCACGCTCAAAGAGGAAGGCGGCATTTCGGCGCAGGACGGCACCATGTTCTACTATCCCGATATCGACGAGTTCAACGGCGAGGACGCCGCGTTCAAAAAGGCGGACGGCATGGGCAGCAACATCGTGGTCGTCGAAGGAGGAACGTACACGTTTACGCTCACCGTCACGCTCAATTCAGAGACGAACACGCTGGAAGGCTCCATCGAGGTCGATAAGACGGTGGATATTTTAACGTCCGATCAGACCTGGAAGGTGCTGGGCGGCAGACTCTCCCATGCGCAGGCGACCGATCCCGAAACAGGCAACCTTACGATCGATGAATCGGCATACAACGGAAAGACTTCCGTCTTTGCAAACAATAACTTCGGCGTCGGCTCGCAGGTACAGCAGCTCACGGCGGTCTCCTCTCCGGCAGCGGGTATGGCAAGGGAGTACGAGATCACGCTCGAACTTGTCGAGGGCGACTACTTCTACATCTGTATCCCGGTCGCGATCCATGCGCCGTACAGAGAGGATACTTATTACACGCCCGCTTTCACCTCGAAACTTGCGGTGGCGGAGAATCTGCCCGCGGGCGTCGTGTCCGACTGGGCATGGGGCAACGGCGGCAATTTCCTCTGCACGCAGGCGGGAAGCTACACCTTCCGCGTGAGTGTTGCGGCGGACGGTGCGCTTACACTGAGCCTGACGCAGGCTTCATAACCAAGGCGGTATCGGGGCGGTGCATACCGCCCCGAACTTGTAAACACGCAGGGAGGAAGGTGTCATGAATCAAACTGCAATTTTGCACATCCCCGAATCCCAGTATTCCTTTGCGTACGGCGAACACGAGCTTCGCATCCGGCTTCGCGCGGCGAGGGACGATTTGGACAGCGTGACGCTCATCTATGCGGTCAAATACGATTGGATTACGGACAGAAAGACGTGTCCGATGCAGAAATGCTATTCGGATGACCTGTACGATTATTATACGGCTGCGCTCTCCGTGCCCGATCCCCGCATCGGCTATATCTTTTATCTGACGCGCGGGAAAGAGGCGTACTACTATTCGGAGGAGGGGCTTACGCTCGATTACGACCACAAAAAGAGCTATTATAATTTCTTTCAGTACCCCTATATCAACGCAGCGGACGTACACCGCAAAGTGGACTGGTGCGATCAGGCGGTGTTCTATCAGATCTTTATCGACCGCTTCTGCTGCGGGGATCGGGAGAAAGACAGAGCGTATATCAACAGAAGTTGGGGTGAGATCCCCGACGCAAAGAGCTTTTACGGCGGCGATCTCAAAGGCGTGACGGAAAAACTCGGGTATCTGAGCGATCTGGGCATCACCGCGCTCTATCTCACACCCGTGTTCTCCTCGCCGAGCAATCATAAGTACGATACCGTCGATTATTATCGGGTAGATGAGATGTTCGGCTCCGCCGCCGATCTGAAAGAGCTTGTGCAAAGGGCGCACGAACGCGGCATGAAGGTCGTGCTGGACGCGGTGTTCAATCATTGCAGTATGCTGTGTGCGCAGTTTCAGGACGTCCTGAAAAAAGGCAGGTCGTCCCGATATCACGATTGGTTCATCATCCGCGGCGACAAGCCCGATCCGCAGAACTGCAACTACGAGTGCTTTGCCGCGTGCAGCTATATGCCCAAGTGGAACACGAGCAACGAAGAAGTGCAAAAATATTTGTTGGATATCGCGCTGTATTGGATGCGCGAATGCAGCGTCGACGGCTGGCGGCTGGATGTGGCGGACGAAGTCTCGCACGACTTCTGGCGGCGTTTCCGCAAGGCGGTCAAGCGGGAAAATCCGCAGGCGATCCTTATCGGCGAGAGCTGGCACGATGCGGGCGCGTGGCTGAGGGGAGACGAGTTCGACGGCATCATGAACTACTCCTTCACCAAGGCTTGCATCGACTATTTCGCCAGAGGGACACGCTCGGTGCAGAGCTTCTGCGATCGGCTCAATGAGATCCTGATGCGCAACACCGATCAGGTCAACGAAATGATGCTCAACCTCCTGGACAGTCACGATACGGAGCGGTTTCTGACGCTCGCGGGCGAGGACAAGGCGGCGCTGAAGTGCGCGCTTGCCGTGCTGTTCTTCTTCCCGGGCATGCCCTGCATCTGCTACGGCACGGAGATCGGCATGATCGGGGAATACGAACCCGATTCTCGCCGCACCTTTGACTGGAACGAGGCGCACTGGGACATGGACTTACAGGAGACCGTCCGCATGCTTGCAACGCTCAGACGGGAAAAGATAGACGGCAGTGTCCGCCTGTACACGCAGGGAGGACTGCTCGTCGTCGAGCGGGAAAAGCTCGTGCTTGCCGTCAATTTCAGCGGCGGGACATTGACATTTGCATGGCGGAACTGTTATCATGAGATAAGATCGCATTATTTTGCGATCTTTGAGAAGGAGGAAAGGTCATGAAGAGGACAAAATTTTTGTGCGTGGGTCTTGCTTTTGCGGTGGTGACGGTCGGTCTTTCTGCGTGCGGAGAGCGCACGGGAGGCGGAACGTTTACATACGACGAACTGATGGCGAAGTTCGAAGGCGAGATCGAGCAGAACGCCACCATCCGCGTGCTCGACAATCAGATGGCGATCGAAACGGGGCATTTGCAGGAGGTGCTCGACGCCTTCAACGAGCGGTATGCAGAGTACAACGTCAACGCGGTCGACGCAAACATGGATCAGTATGTCGATCTTGAGCAGAACGGACCGGACGGGTATGGTCCCGATGTGCTCTATCAGGCGAACGATATGCTCATGCGCTATGCCGAGGGCGGGCATGTGCTGCCGCTGCCCACGGAGGAGCTGGAGATCGCTGAGATCCCGCAGACCGTTATGGACGTATACAAATTGAAGACGTACGGGCTCGAGCTCTATTACGGCATGCCCGTCGCGCAGCAGTCCACCGTGCTCACCTACCGCAAGGACTTGCTCCCCGAGAATTGGGAGAGCGAATGGGACGACAACGAAAACGGCATCCCCGACATGGTGGAGACCATGAACGACCTGTACGCCTATAGCAGTCAGGTCAGGCAGGAATCGAACGGCGACAGATATGGGCTGTATATGTCGCTCGTCGATCAATACTTCAATACGGGGTATCTTCTGTCGTTCGGTGCCTATGTGTTCGGCGATACGCATGACGATATCGGACTCAATGCCGACGGCGCCGAGATGGGGCTCAATCTGTTCCGCGATCTTGCGGGCGTGCTCGGTTCCACCTGTATCTCGCAGAATGCGACCACGCAGGTGGCGACCTATCTCACCAATTCCGCGGGCACGGCGTTCTGCACGATCGGTACGCCCGACTGGCTGACGACCTTTCAGGAAAATCTCACCGCGACCTATGTGCGCGAAGGCATGGCACAGGAAGAGGCGGAGGCGGCGGCAAAGGAAAATCTCGTGGTCGTGGCGCCGCCGCGACTTCCCAAGGACGGGGACATCACCAAAGAACTGACCGATATCGAGGAGGAGACGTTCGCGCCGACGACGATGGGCGGCGTCAACGCCTTCGGCATCAGTTCCTATACAAAGTACCCGAAGGCGAGCCTTGCCTTTGTGAAGTTTGTCTCCGAATATGAAAATCTCAAGTGGCGCAGCGAGGCGCTGGGCGCCGTTCCCGCGCGCACCGATCTTGCCGAAGAACTCGGCGGGGTCTCCGAGATCCTGAGCGGGCGCGTTTCAGAAGGACTCATCTATATGATGCCCTCCACGCGCGATACGCAGTATATCTGGGATCCGCTCTCCTCCCTGTTCAACGACGTCGCAACGGACAACACGACGCGCGAGACGCCCGTGTATACGACGGCGGAGTCGTTGAAAGGGGCGCTCGATAAACTGGTGGAGGACATCCGCTCCGCAATGGCAGTCGGCGATATCTCGTAAGGAGGGGCACGATGGAAGCGGTAAAAAAGCCGAAAGGGGAGAGCGTATTCTCTCCCTATCAGGTGAAACTGAGTTGCGCATTCATGGGACTGGGGCAAATGTTCTGCCGTCAGTTCATCAAGGGTGCGCTGCTCATGCTCCTGGAGATCGGATTTATTCTCTTTCTTGTCTTTGCGGGCGTGGATAATATCATCGGTCTGTTTACGCTCGGTACGACGGAGGGCGTACCCATCATGGGGATCGAGGGGGATAATTCCATCTCCATGTTGGCGTGGGGGATCACGACGGTCTTTCTCGTGCTGCTGTTTGCGCTTGCGTACTATGCGAATATCAAAGACGTGATCTATACGGCGCGCGAGATGACAAAGGGCAACCGCGTCAGGAATTTTTTCGAGAGCTGTCAAACGCTGCTCAACAAAAAGTTTTACTTTCTCACGCTCACGCTGCCCCTCGTGTTTGTGTGCATCTTCAATATCATGCCCATCGTGTTTACGGCGCTCGTGGCGTTTACAAACTACGGCGGCGAGATCGTCCCGCCGCAGCTGGTCAGTTGGACGGGGTTTCAAAGCTTCCGCGTCATCTTTACGATGAGCGAATACATCGGCACGATGGGCAAGATCCTCGCCTGGAATATCCTGTGGGCGGTCGGTTCTACCTTTCTGGTGTATTTCGGCGGACTGGGGCTGGCGCTCTTGTACAATGCAAAATGTCTGAAATTCAAGCGCTTCTGGCGGGTGTTTCCCATGTTTGCCTATGCCATTCCCAGCTTTATCACGCTGACGGGGTTCTACTTCATGTTCTGTGACAGCGGACCCATCGTCGGACTGCTGAAGGACTGGGGCTGGGTCTCGGAAAATTTCACGATCATCTCCTACGACTCCAAGTGGTCGCTGCGGCTGTTGGGCTTTTTCTGCTGCGCATGGGTGGGCGTGCCCTCGGTCATGTTCCTGGCGACGGGCATCCTGTCCAATGTCAGCAAAGATACTTACGAGGCGGCGCGACTGGACGGCGCGAATGCATTTCAGCAGTTCTGGTATCTCACCCTTCCCTTTGTGCTGTTTGCCACGACGCCCGTCATCATCAGTACGTTCATCAATCAGTTCAACAACTTCAGCATCTTCTATTTCCTGCGCCCCGAAACGGTGTATGCGCCGGGATACTTCAACGCGAACAGCTCCGATCTCCTCATCAACTGGATGTACAATCTCACGGTGGAAAACAGGCTGTATTCGCTGGGGTCGGCATTAAGCCTCATCCTGTTCGCGTTCATGGCGGTCTTCTCGCTGATCGCGTATGTGACCTCGCCCGCCTATAAAAAGGAGGATACGTACCGATGACGAAGAAAATACATATCCGTCTCGAAAAGGCAGTGAAAACGGCGCTTGTCTATCTTCTCGTGCTGCTCGTCAGCTTTATCTTTGCCTTTCCGTGCGTCTGGCTCGTGTTGTCTGCATTCAATGCGGAAGGGGATCTTTTGACGCTGGACGGCTTTTTCCCGCAGGCGTACAGCTTTGATACCTTCCGCCGCCTGTTTACGGAGGTCACAAAGTACGATTATCCGCGCTGGTTCGGCAACACGCTGTTTGTTGCAGCGGTAAGCTGCGTTATCTCGACCTTTCTGGTCATTGCGGTGGCTTACACCATTTCGCGCTACCGTTTCAAGAGCCGCAAGGCAATGATGAAGGCGACGCTCATTCTTGGCATCTTCCCCAACTTCATGAACATGACGGCGCTGTTCGTCATTATGACGCAGCTGCACCTCATCAACAATCTTTGGGGACTCGTTCTTTTGTACAGCAGCGGTTCCACGATGGGATTTCTCGTGCAGAAGGGGTTTTTCGATACCATTCCGAGCACCATCTACGATGCCGCCACACTGGATGGGGCTAGCGATTTCCGCGTCTTTGTCTCCATCACGCTGCCGCTTGCCAAGCCGATGATCGTCTATACGGCGCTCACTTCCTTTGTATGGCCGTGGGCGGACTTCATGCTCCCGAGCATGCTGCTCATAGATAAGTCCTCCTGGACGGTCGCCGTCGGACTCAATTCGCTGGATGACAGTGAGTTCTCCATCTTTGCCGCCGGCTCCATGTTTGTGGCGGTTCCGATCATCGTCCTGTACGTCGCGCTCTCCAAGTATCTCATTCAGGGCGGCTCGGCGGGGGCGGTCAAAGAATAAAAAGTTTCCTCCTTGTCCGGCGGGGTAGTTTCCCCCTGACTGTCCCCGCCGGACCTCATTTTGACGCAACAGCGGGACCTTGATAGGTCCCGCTGTTGCGTATGCTGCGACAAAAAAGTCAATGCAGGCAAAAACGATGGATAGTGAGGGATTATCTTCGCCTTGCCATGCGTTCAAATGACCTGCGCTCTACAAGGCTCGGTGGCATCTAGCTTGCGCCCTCGCGCGAATCCGCGGGGGTTCTCAGCCTTACCAAACCAAATTCAAACCAAAAATAAAACAGGGCAAAGCCCTGCTTTATTTTTGGCGGAAGGTGAGGGATTCGCACCTTTGGCGGTGCGCCCCGGTGCACAGCCCACCGGGCTGGTGCAGTTTGCGCTCCAGCTTTCTGAAATTGACCTCGATGCGCAAACCGCTCGCTCGCGCTCGCGCCTCCACCCTCGAATCCCTCACCAAACCAAATTCAAACCAAAAATAAGACAGGGCAAAGCCCTGTCTTATTTTTGGCGGAGGTGAATTATACTATTAAGTGCAACAGTTGAGAGAAAAAAAAGGAGTTCATACA
>ERZ1090881.602-NODE-605-length-17014-cov-5.479745_pt1 | contig 17014 bp, 7 predicted proteins | sample MGYA00478470_ERZ1090881 | MGnify/ENA primary metagenome ERZ1090881 (study PRJEB33644, sample SAMEA5815736) | chicken gut metagenome | biome: Chicken; feature: Gastrointestinal Tract; material: Caecum | place: Ireland | collected 2019-01-01 | study: A study of the...
AAAGCAAGCGGTGTATAGCCGTCAATATCCGCGAGGCGGCCGGGTGGATCTCCGTGACGGTGGAGAATTACTTTACGGGCGAGCTGAGCTTTTCGGAGGACGGACTGCCGCTGACCCGCAAGGCGAAAAAATCCGAGCACGGTTTCGGGCTGAAAAGCGTGAGGCACGTCGCCGAAAAATACGGCGGGAATATGGTGCTCGAAGCGCGGGGCGACGTGTTCCGCACGAGCGTGCTGCTGCGCGTCCCGGGCGGCGCGGAGAGTGCGGAAAATACCGACGAAAACACGGCTTGACCCGCGTTTTTTCTTTGCCGTCCGCTTCTGCGGGCGGTCTTTTCTTTTTCCTGTTCGTGCGGTTCAACTGCCTTTTCGTGCGTTAAGTATTAACAATTATGCGGTTTGAGATTATACTTCGCTCGTAAAGCGCGGAAAGGGAGGCGCGCTTATGCGGAAAGTGTAAGATAAACGGCAGCGGGGCGTCCCCCGCGACACCGCCCGCCCGACGGCGCGGCGGCAGAAAGAAAAAAGGAGAAAGTATGACGTTTTTGAAAAAGATGCCCTGGGGAATAGTTGCGGGCGTGGCAGCCATCATCGTCGTTTTCGCGACGGTGGCGTTCATCGCGCTCGGGATTATTCTCGGCGGGGTAGCCGGGCAGACCAACGAGGTCGCCGGCATGTTCGACGAATGGTATCAGGTGCTGCTGTTTGTCGTCGACATCGTTTGCGGAGTGATAATGATCGGCTCGATCGTGCTGTTCGTTCTCAAAAAGCTCGGCAAATTCGACGGTAAGAAAGTAACGGAGGGAAAAGTCGATGGAGATATTTGAAAAGATATGCAAGCGTTCCGTCTGGGTCCTTCTGACGGTGTTTTTCACGATATGGCTGCTCGTATTCGTGATCGGTATGAGCGTAGCGATGAAGAACTCGGGCTGGATAAACGATTATCTCGACATATTCCCGTGGGAAACGGTGCGCGACGATAACGACGATCTGACGCAGGCGCGTTACTATCCGTCCGATTACGAAACGATGGACTCGGAAGGCAACGTGACGTACAACCACAAAGCGATGCGCGCCAATTCGATGGCGGTCGCGACGGAAGCGGCGACGGAAGGCTCCGTGCTGCTGTGGAACGAAGACGTGGACGGCAAATCCGCGCTTCCTCTTTCGGAAGGGGCGAGGATAAGTTTATTCGGCTTGTCATGCCTCGAATCAAGTTACATATACGGCGGGGAGGGCAGCGGACACGTCAATATCACGACGATGGATAATTTTAAAACGTCCTGCGAGGAACAGGGGCTTGTCGTCAACAACCAGCTTTGGAGCGCGTATAAGCTTGTCAAGACGTTGGGCTACGGCAGAGCTACCGGTTCATACGGCGAGAGCGATCCGAACTACACCGAGTTCCGCGTGAATGAAGCGCCGTGGGACGCGCTGCATGAAACGACGCTGGGAGATCTTGCTACCTCTTCGGTCGCAAGCTACGGCGACGCTGCGGTAATGTTTGTGTCGCGTAACGGCAGCGAGAACGGCGATACGGATTTCGACGACGACGAATGTCTCGATAATAACTATCTCGACCTCGCCAAGAACGAGCAGGATATCATCACTCACCTCGAAGAACTCAAAATCGAGGGCAAGATAAAGAGGATAGTCCTCGTCATCAACTCAGCCGTACCTATGTCGATGGAGCACATAACGGAGCACGACATAGACGCCTGTCTGTGGGTCGGAATGGGCGGAAACGCATCCTACGATCAGGTCGCAATGCTGCTTGCGGGCACCGCCAACCCTTACGGCAGAGCCAACGACGTGTGGGCTATGGACACCGAATCCGCTCCCGCAGCGGTGAATTTCGGGGATTTCACGTTTACCGAGAGCGCGGGAGTGCCTGAAACCTCGAAATACACGCATAACACCAAATACGTCGTTTACGCCGAGGGCATATACGTCGGTTACCGCTATTACGAAACGCGTTACGAAGATCTCGTTATCGGCGGACGCAATGCGGACGGTACGGCAGGCGTTACGGCGGGAGATTCTTCTTCGGGATGGTCGTACGAGAGCGAGGTGGCATTCCCGTTCGGGCACGGCGAGTCGTATACGACGTTCTCTTACAGCGGATATTCGGTGAGCGCGGACGACGAGGGCAACCGCACGGTCACGATGACGATCACGAATACCGGCGACGTCGAGGGCAAAGAGGTGATGCAGGTCTATCTGCAAAAGCCTTACACGCAGTACGACAAGGATAACCACATCGAAAAGGCGGCTGTGGAACTTGTTGGATTTGCCAAGACGGACGAACTGACGCCCGGTGAGTCTCAGACTCTGACGGTCACGGTTCCCGCATATGAATTCAAGTCATACGACGCTTACGGCGAAAAGACGTATATCGTCGAGGAAGGAACGCATTACCTCGCCGTCGGAAAGAACGCGCACGACGCGCTCAACAACATCCTCGCCGCGAAGGGCTATGACACCTCTGACGGCATGGACTATAACGGCAACGCGGATCTTGTCGAGACGATAACGGACACGGGCATAGCGCGCGACGCGTTCTCCGTCTCTCCGTTCACGGGCAACGAGATAACCAACCTCTTCGACAACGCCGACGTGAACGTCTACGAGGGAACGGAAGGGCAGGAGATCACCTATCTGTCGAGAAGCGACTGGAACGCGACGTATCCGACCCCCGTCGACCTGACCTGCACGTCCGCTAAAATGGTGGCGGATATGCAGTACGGTCCTGCTCCCGCGACGACGGGTGAGGGCGAAAAGCCGACGTACGGCACTGTCACGTCTTCTCTCGGCGAACTGACGCTGGCTATGCTGATGGATCTCGAGTACGACGATCCGATGTGGAAAGATTTGCTTAACCAGCTCACCTATGACGAATCGGTGACTCTCGTCACCGCAGGTTCGGCGAGCCTCGCCGGCGCGGTCAGCGTGGCTGCTCCCGGCGGAAAGAGCCAGGACGGTCCCTGCGGTATACGCGACGGCAATATCCTCGATTCGTGGATGGCGTTCCCGTGCAACGGACTGCTCGCCGCGAGCTGGAACGAGCCGCTCGTCGAGAAGCTCGGCAACGCGTTCGGTATGGAGATACTCCACGCCGGCTGGACGGGCATCTACGGCGTAGGCGCGAATATCCACCGCTGCGCTTACAGCGGCAGAGCGTGGGAGTATTATTCGGAGGACGGTTTCCTGTCCGGCAAGATGTTCGCGGCGGAAGTGCGCGGCTTGCAGAACAGGGGCGTCATCACGTTCACCAAGCACTACGCGCTCAACGATCAGGAGCGCAACCGCTACGGCGGCACGGTGTGGGCTAACGAGCAGTCTATCCGCGAAGTGTATCTCAAAGCGTTTGAAGCGGGCGTTACCGAAGGTCACGCCAACGGACTGATGAGCTCGTTCAACCGCATAGGCTGCACCTGGGCGGGCAGCCATAAGGGGCTTATGACGGGTGTTCTCCGCGATGAGTGGAACTTCATCGGTATCGTCGAAACGCACGCGGGCGTGGGCACGCATATGCTCACCGCCGAAGCGTACGCCGCGGGCATAGTCGCAGGTCAGGACGTATGGATGGCAGGCGCGAACGTGCACGCGTTCGATAACTACAAGGAAAATCCCGAAGTGCTCTGGGCGATAAGGGAGGCGGCACACCGCAACCTCTATACGCAGCTGCACAGCAACGCGATGAACGGACGCACCAAAGGTTCTAAAACCCTGTACGTCACCCCGTGGTGGGAAACCGCTATCCGGACGGGACAGATAGTTTCCGGCGTACTTGCCGGAGTGTGCCTTGCAATGACGGTAACTTCTTTCGTACTTCCCGTAGTGCGTAAGAAAAAGACTGCGGACAAGGCGAACCGATCTGCGGAATAATAAAGGAGGAAATATGAAAACGAACAAAAAGATAGTCGCGGCAATATTCGCCGCCGCCCTCGCTCTGGCGCTTATGCTGTCGGTAACGGCGCTGACCGCCTGCGGCGATCCGACCGTCACCGGCATAACGCTGGATACGTCGGCGGTAAAGACCACGTTCTCCGAAGGCGACGCTTTCGACTATACCGGTCTGAAAGTCATCGCTTCGATGAGCGACGAAACAACGGCGGAAGTATCGCTTGCAGACTGCGAAGTGTCTCTGCCGGATACGTTTTCCGTGGGAGAAAAATCAGTCACCGTTACATACGGAGAGTTTACCGCTACATATACGATAGAAGTCATACACAAATGCACCCAGAGTTGCCCTGTATGCGGCAAATGTATAAATATGGAATGCGAAGATCCCGTTTGTGCCGACAAATGCGGCGACGTCGAGGGGTATGATACTTATACGCTCGAAGCGGAGGATTACAACGTTAAGCTTAAAGACGGCGCCCGAGGCGTGCTTATTACTCGGCGCGTCATAGACGATTCGGGCGTGCCGCAGGAGATAAAGGACCGCAATACAGACATTGTGTATATCGGAAATTTCAATGCGAGCGCGGGAGCCACAATTGAGTATAACATATGGTCGGACAAAGCCGCCGAAGCTACGCTGTTGGTGTCCGTGTGCAAACGCCTGAGCTCCGCCATATTTACTCAGGGCGTCGCCGTCATGGTCAACAACGAGATGCTCGAACGCAGCAGTTACGTCCCGGCCACCGGTACGGGCGTGGATACATGGGCGGATTTCATCGACGTTAATCTCGGCTGCATAAATCTCGTCGAGGGCATGAACAACATCAAGCTGATGAACATATCCGCCGACTTCGGATATAATTTCGACTGCATTAAGCTTAAAACCGATGCGTCTCTCGGCTGGTCCGAGTCGCCCGACGACGCAATACTTCCCGATACGGATACGTCCGGTTATGATGCCGTGGTCAACATGGCGTACAGCAAGGACTATGTTCTTGCGGAGATTATGCCCGATGAAATGCAGGCGTACGGCAAGGATTTTGTGGCATATAAGGATCATCTCGGCGGCGCGTCCGATGTCGGCGAAACGGGCAGATGCATAGACGGAACGAAGCTGAACGGGCAGTCGATCGACTTCGATTTCTATATGACCGCAAAAGGCACTGTATATATCAACATATATATGGCTGCGCCCGCGGGATACACAAAAGACGACTTCGTTGCCAATCTTGACATCGCGCTCGACGGCAATGCGGTAAGCGATGATAACATATTCATTAACGCCAAAAAGGGCTTTGCGGGCAGAGCAGACGACGACGGTGTGAAAAATCCCTTCGTGCGCGTGCGTATAGGCGCGAACGGGACGGAATACGTCGATCTTGCGGCGGGAGCGCACACGCTGACGTTCACGGGCAAGGGCGATAACGCCCCCGACTTCGACGTGATAGCCATCCGTCCGTGGACGCTCGGACAGTATTACGTCTATACCGAATTGTCCGTTGACGCTTCCGCGGCGAAAAAGGATTATATGGAAGGCGACGAGTTTTCGAGCGAGGGCATCGTCGTGACCGCGACTAAACGCGACGGTTCGAAAGAAACGCTGGAAGCCGGAGAATATACGGTGTCCGAACCCGATATGGATACGATGGGCGAAAAGACGATAAATATCGCTTTCGGCAAACTGAGCGCGTCGTATACGATAACCGTCTCTATGAACATGGAAGGGTATGAGCAGGTAATATTCGAGGGCGAAAACTCTAATGTCGAGCTCGGTCCGGGAGATACCGGATCTATGCCGAATACCTCAGAAGTCACGCACATAGGCGGGCTTAACGGCAATGTGGGCGCGACGGTGACCTTCCGCATAGACGGTGGCGAAACGGGCGGGACTGCCGTTCTGTTCGTGTCGGTATGCAGGCGTCCTTCCGCCATCACGTTCTCCGAAAGCATGTCCGTGACGGTTAACGGCGATCCGTTTGAAACGACGGCGGTCGTTCCCGGCACCGCGACGGGGGCAGACACCTGGAATGAGTTCGAAGTCGTAAATCTGGGCAGTATAACACTGAAACCGGGCGAGAACACGATAGTGTTTACCGTGATAAGCAGTGATATTTTCAAAGGCTTCAACTTCGACAAGATCATCCTTGCCGTTGAAGAGAACGCGGGCTGGACTCCCGCATGGTACGAAGCGGCATAACGAAAAAGCCGCAGCGGCAGACAAAACGCAGACAGCCGTCCGCCTTTCGGGGCGGGCGGCTCTTTGCTTTGCTTGACAAAAGCGTCGGGATTATGTTATGCTTGACCGAGAGGTGTAGAAATGCCCGTAATAATACCGTCGGCTCTGCCGGCAAAGGAAATACTCGAAAAGGAAAACATATTCGTAATGGCGGACAGGCGGGCGCGCGCGCAGGAGATCCGCCCGCTTTCCATCGGCATACTCAACCTCATGCCGAATAAAGAGGAGACGGAACTCGAACTGCTTCGCCTCATATCCAACACGCCGCTTCAAGTGGAGATAACGCTGCTTCAAACGGCGTCCTACCGCGCGACGCACACGCCCGAAGAGCACCTCAAAGCGTTTTACATGACGTTCGACGAGGCGTATGCGGCGGGGAAGAAGTTCGACGGTATGATATTCACGGGCGCGCCCGTCGAGCAGATGAAGTTCGAGGACGTGACGTACTGGGACGAGATGGTGCGCATCATGGAATGGGCGCAACACAACGTGTTCTCCTCCATGTACATCTGCTGGGGAGCGATAGCCGCGGCGTATTACTTTTACGGCGTGGACAAAGTGCCGCTCTCAAAAAAGATAAGCGGAGTATATCTCCACCGCAGTATGAAACGCTCCAACCCGCTCGTGCGCAATTTCGACGAGTACTTTTACGCGCCGCATTCCCGCCACACCGAAGTGGATCAGGAGAAACTGCGCAAAGTGGAAGATCTGGACATACTCGCGGAGTCGGACGAAGCGGGCATATACCTTGCCGCGAGCCGCGACAGGCGGCGCGTGCTGGTGTTCGGGCACGGCGAGTACGACAAGTACACGCTGGACTCGGAGTACAAGCGGGATATGAAGCTGGGACGCAGCGACGTGGAAAGACCCGTCGGCTACTATGACGAACACGGCAAGCCGCGCCTCGTGTGGCGCGCGCATTCGTCGCTGCTCATGTCCAACTGGCTCAATTACTACGTCTATCAGGAAACGCCTTACGACATAAACGCGATAAAATAAACAGAGGAAGCGCAAATGATCCTTATAGTGGAAGACGAAGCGAAGATAGCGCGGTTCGTACAGCTCGAACTCGAACACGAGGGATACTCCGTCAAGCACATTTCAGACGGCAGGGCGGCTCTCGAAAGCGCGCTTACGCACGATTACGAACTGATAATACTCGATCTCATGCTGCCCGGAATGAGCGGCATAGAACTGCTGCGCCGTTTGCGGCAGTCCAAGGACACGCCCGTAATAATCCTTACGGCGCGCGATCAGATCATGGACAAGGTGGCGGGACTGGATATAGGCGCGAACGACTACATGACCAAGCCGTTTGCGATAGAGGAACTGCTCGCGCGGATACGCGTGCACCTCAAAAAGCGCGACGCTTTCAAAGCGGACAGGCTGACGTACGGCAAACTCGTCGTCGACCGCAACTCGCGCAGCGTCACATACGACGACGTGCCCGTCGAACTGACCAAAAAGGAATACGACCTTCTCGTGTACCTGCTCGAAAACAAGAACATAGTGGTCTCGCGGGAGCAGGCTCTGGACGCGGTGTGGGGATTCGACTTTTACGGCAATACCAACGTCGTGGACGTATACGTCCGCTATCTGCGCAGTAAGATAGACGACGTGTTCGACGTCAAACTCGTGCGCACCGTGCGCGGCGCGGGATACATAATCAAAGACTGATATCATGAAAGACAGGAGCGAAAGGAAGGGCGCGCGCCCCGTATGGATGACCGTTCTCATGTGGGTATTCTTCCCGTGGGGACTGTTCGATCTCATGCTGTCGTCCGTCGCCCGTCGCTACAAAACGGATATAACCACAAAAACGGCGATCATCGAGACCGTCGCTTTTGCGTTTCTGCTCCTCGTTTTCGCCGTTCCCGTCATACTAATTGCCGCGCTCGCACCCGGAATGCCTCACGACGCTCTCGTGCGCATGATAGTGGTGGCGGCGTTGCTGTTTCTCGGGCTTGTCGCCGCATTCGCCGCCATGTGTACGCTGACGGCGCGCCGCATGCTCGCTCCGCTCAAAAAAATGGCGGAGAGGATAGAGGAGATAACGGTGGAGGATATGTCCGCACGGCTGGACCCCGTGGACACGCAGGACGAGCTTGACGAGCTTTCGCGGCGCATAAACACCATGCTCGACGGCTTGCAGGAGGCGTTCGACAGGCAGAGCAATTTCATTTCGGACGCGAGCCACGAACTGCGCACTCCCATATCCGTCATACGCGGATATTCGGACCTTCTCTCCCGCTGGGGAAAGACGGACGAAAACGTGCTCACCGAGGCGATAGACGCGATACGCACTGAGTCCGCCAACATGAAGTCCATAGTCGAACAGTTGCTATATCTCGCCAAACTCGGATCGTTCAAACTGCGCAACGCGAAATTCGATCTTTCCGAAACGGTGCGCGACATTGCGGAGGGTTACAGACTGACGAGCACCGACAAGACGATAGCCTGCCACGCCGACAGCGGCATAGAGATATGCGCGGACAGGGGGCTGACCGTGGAGCTGATACGCGTCATAGCGGACAACGCCATAAAATACACGCCCGCGGGCGGGACGGTGGACATACGCGCCGCGGCGACCCCGACGGGCGCGGAAGTGACCGTCGCGGACAACGGCATAGGCATAAGCGAACAGGATCTGCCGCACATATTCGACAGGTTCTACCGTTGCGACAAGGCGAGAGGGCGCGCGGAAGGCTCGACGGGTCTCGGACTTGCGATAGCAAAGTCCATAGCGGAGATGATGGGTGGCAACATAACCGCAAAGAGCGTCCTGGGCTCGGGAAGCGTTTTCGTCATAAACATCCCGTCCGCCCCCGCGTCGGGCGACGAAAAGCCGCGCGGAGCAAAGGGCGGGAAGTCGGACGGTTAGTCGGATCGCTTACGACGCAAAAAGCCGCATTTGCCCGAAAAGGCGCAAAAAACCGCGCGGAGCAAAGGGCGACTGATCGGACGGCTAGTCGTGTCGCTTGCGGCGTAAATAAGCCGCACTCTGCGTATAAAACGGAGCAAAACAAAAATTTTTCTATCTTTCGCGCGAATATGCATTAAAAATGCTTGACCGCACGCCTATATTGTGGTATTATTTCCTTTACGAGAATACACTGAAAATTTGCCCTTTTCGGTTTTATGTTAGCATGAAGGGAGCAAGCTCGGACGTTTTATTATAAGGATAGGAAATTGTTCGAAAAACCGGAAAGCAAATAAAATATTTTTGTGCTTTACCCGAAGCCGTGCGAAATTTTTGCGGCTGCCGGGGAGTTTTTATTGTAAAAACAATGCGTTAAGGAGAATATATGGCTGAACGTAAGATCCGCAAGGTAAAATACGGAAACACCGAAAGGCGCAGTTTCGCGCAGGTGGACGAAGTCATCGACATGCCCAACCTCATCGAGGTACAGAAGACGTCGTACAACGACTTCCTCGAACGGGGAATAGGCGAGGTGTTCAAGGACTTCTCGCCCATAACCGACTTCTCGGGCAGGATCGAACTGCACTTTCTCTCCCATCACATCGAGGACACTCCCAAGTACACGGAAAAGGAGTGTAAGGACCGCGACGCGACGTATGCGACGCCGCTCAAAGTAAAGGTCCGCCTCGTGTACAAAGAGACGGGGCAGATGAGCGAGCAGGAAGTTTTCATGGGTGACATGCCCAAGATGACTCCCAACGGTTCGTTCATAATCAACGGTGCGGAGCGCGTCATCGTCTCCCAGCTCGTCCGCAGCCCGGGCGTGTATTTTTCGGATGAAACGAAAGATCAGAAGACGGGCAAAGTGTACTTCACCGCGCAGAGCATACCCTCCCGCGGCGCATGGCTGGAATACGAGATGGAGCCTGCCGAAACGCTTGCCGTTCACGTCGACCGTCAGCGCAAGGTGCCCATCACCACGCTCATCCGCGCGCTCAGCGCAGTCACGACCAAGAACTACGGAACGGACGAGCGCATATGCGAGATCTTCCATCACGAGCCTATAATAGTCAAGACCTGCCAGAAGGACGCCGCAAAGGACGACGAAACGGGTCTTGAAGAGCTGAACAAAAAGCTCCGTCCCGGCGAGATATTCAACCCCGACTCCGTCGCTAACTACATCCACTCGCTGTTCTTCGACCGCAGAAAGTACGATCTTTCGCGCGTCGGCCGCTACAAGCTGAACAAAAAGCTCAGTCTTGCGGCGAGGCTTGCGGGTCAGACGGCGGCAGAGGACATCGTGGACGGCGACGGCGTGGTATACGCCACCGCGGGCAGCGTCGTCGACGAAGAGACGGCGTTTAAGATCTGCAACGCAGGCATAAACGAAGTGGCGGTGCGCATAGAAGGGCTTGACCGTCCGTTCTGGATAATGGGCAACGGTCACGTCGACCTTTCCGGATACATCGACGTCGATCCCCGTTCGATAGGCATAACGGAGAACGTCTCCTATGCCGTCCTTTCCGACCTCATGGAAAAGGCGGGCGGCGACCGCGCGGTGCTTGCCGAGCTTTGCCGCGACAATGCGGACAAACTCGCCGAAAAGCACATAACGGTAGACGACATACTCTCCACCGTAAACTACATCATAGGTCTTCACTACGGCATAGGCACGACGGACAACATCGACCACCTCGGCAACCGTCGCGTGCGCAGTGTGGGCGAGCTGCTCCAGAACCAGTTCCGCATAGGTATCGCAAGGCTGGAACGCGTCGTAAGGGAGAGAATGCAGATACAGTCGGATGCGGAGCTTACGCCGCAGACGCTCATCAACATCCGTCCCGTGACCGCCGCGCTCAAAGAGTTCTTCGGATCCAGCCAGCTGTCGCAGTTCATGGACGAGACGAACCCGATAAGCGAGCTGACGCACAAGCGCAAGCTGTCCGCGCTCGGTCCCGGCGGTCTCAACCGCGACCGTGCGACGTTCGACGTCCGCGACGTACACTACTCGCATTACGGCAGAATGTGCCCGATAGAGACCCCCGAAGGTCAGAACATCGGTCTTATATCCTCTCTGTCCTCGTATGCGCGCATAAACGAATACGGATTCATCGAAGCGCCCTACCGCAGAGTGCAGAAGTTCCGCGATGAGGCGGGCAACGTAACGGGCGGAAGAGTGACGGACGAAGTGGAGTACCTGTCGGCGGACCGCGAGGACAGATACATCATAGCGCAGGCGAAAGAGCCTCTCGACGAGAGCGGCTGGTTCGCAAAGAAGCGCGTGCTCGCGCGCTACCGCGAGGACATAAAGGAATTCGACAGGGAAGAGATAGACTATGTGGACGTCTCGCCCCGTCAGCTCGTTTCCGTTGCGACCTCGCTCATACCTTTCCTCGAAAACGACGATACCAACCGCGCGCTGATGGGTTCCAACATGCAGCGTCAGGCAGTTCCTCTGCTCCGCCCCGAAGCGCCCATGATAGGCACGGGCATAGAGCACAAGATAGCGTATGACTCGGGAGTCATGGTGCTTGCGAGAAAGGACGGCGTCGTCTGCTATGTGGACGCCGAAACGGTAAAGGTGCGCGAAGAGGACGGCGTCGTGGCGACGTATCTCCTCAAAAAGTTCCAGGGCTCCAACCAGGGAACGTGCATAAATCAGAAGCCGATAGTCTCCAAGGGACAGGCGGTCAGAGCGGGCGACGTGCTCGCGGACGGCCACTCCACTGAAAACGGAGAGCTTGCCCTCGGTCGCAACATACTCGTGGGCTTCATGAGCTGGGAAGGCTATAACTACGAGGACGCGATCCTTATAAGCGAGCGCATAGTAAAGGACGACGTGTTCACCTCCATACACATTTCCGAATACGAAATGGAGGCGCGCGACACCAAGCTCGGCGAAGAGGAGATCACGCGCGACATACCCAACGTGGGTGAGGACGCGCTCAAAAACCTCGACGAGAACGGTATCGTATACATCGGAGCGGAAGTCACGAGCGGCGACATACTCGTCGGTAAAGTCACGCCCAAGGGCGAGGCGGATCTGACTCCCGAAGAGCGTCTGATGCGCGCGATATTCGGCGAGAAGTCGCACGAAGTGCGCGACACCTCCCTCAAAGTGCCTCACGGCGAGGGCGGCATAGTGGTGGACGTCAAGGTGTTCACCCGCGCCAACAAGGACGAGATGAGTCCGGGCGTGAACAAGGTAGTACGCGTATACATCGCTCAGAAGCGTAAGATAGGCGTGGGCGACAAGATGGCGGGTCGTCACGGTAACAAGGGCGTCATATCCCGCGTTCTTCCCGAAGAGGATATGCCCTTCATGGCGGACGGCACGAGATTGCAGATAGTGCTCAACCCCCTCGGCGTGCCTTCCCGAATGAACATAGGACAGGTGCTCGAAGTGCACCTCGGACTCGTCGCCAAGACTCTCGGCTGGAAAGTGGCGACTCCCGTGTTCGACTCCGCACTCGAAAGCGATATAGAGAAACTGCTCCGCGAAAACGGATTCGTAAATCCCGACGGCGAAGTGGACGGCAAGATACAGATGTACGACGGCAGAACGGGCGAGCCTTTCGAAAACCGCACGACGGTCGGATACATGTATATGCTCAAACTCATCCACCTCGTCGACGACAAGATGCACGCGCGTTCGATCGGACCGTACAGTCTGGTCACTCAGCAGCCTCTCGGCGGCAAGGCGCAGTTCGGCGGACAGCGTTTCGGCGAAATGGAGGTGTGGGCGCTCTACGCATACGGCGCGGCGAACATCCTTCAGGAGATAATGACCGTCAAGTCGGACGATATCGTGGGCCGCGTAAAGACTTACGAATCCATCGTCAAGGGCGTGAACGTCTCCGAGCCGGGCGTACCCGAATCGTTCAAGGTGCTCATAAAAGAGCTTCAATCGCTCTGCCTTGACATCAAGGTGCTCAACGACGAGAACAAAGAGATATCCATCAAGGACATCACGGAGGACGAGGCGGACGTATACGAGACGCCTACCAAGAAGACGAAGCACTTCGAGAACGGCAAGCTCGTGCTCGAAGAGGAGATAGACCTCGATGCGTTCGACGACATCAAGCTGGACGACGACGAGGAGCAGGGCGACGTCAAGGACGACAGTCTTTCCAGACTGTTCGGCGATGACGACGAGCCGGATATGGACGACTTCGGCGATTTCGGTTCGGACGAGGGCGACGACCTCGACGACCTCGACGATCTCGGAGCGGATCTGCGTTCGGACAGACTGCTCGGCGATGACGATCTCGACGACGAAGGTAAGGAGGACTGAGCGAAATGTTCGAACTCAACAGCTGCGATTCGATGGAAATAGCTATAGCGGGTCCCAATAAGATCCGCGAGTGGTCGCACGGAGAGGTGACCAAACCCGAAACCATAAACTACCGCACCCAGAAGCCCGAGCGCGACGGACTGTTCTGCGAGCGCATATTCGGACCGTACAGGGACTATGAGTGCCACTGCGGAAAGTACAAGCGCATACGCTACAAGGGCATAATCTGCGACAAGTGCGGAGTGGAAGTCACCAAGAGCAAGGTGCGCCGCGAGAGAATGGGACACATAGAGCTTGCCGCGCCCGTAACGCACATATGGTACTTCAAGGGCGTACCCGGCCGCATAGGACTCATGCTCGACATGACTCCCAAGCAGCTCGATCAGGTGGTGTATTTCGTCAATTTCGTCGTCACCGATCCGGGCAACACGCCTCTCGAATACAAACAGATACTGTCCGACGCGGAGCTTGCGGACGCACGCGCGCTTTACGGCGAGAACTCATTCAAAGTCGGCATGGGCGCGGAGGCGGTCAAGAAACTGCTCGGCGACATCAACGTCGAAGAGGAGTACAAGAACGTCAAGAAGATAGTGGAAAGCTCCACCGGTCAGAAGAAGCTCAAAGCGATAAAGCGTCTGGACATACTCGACTCGTTCCGCCGCAGCGGCAACGATCCGACGTGGATGGTGCTCGACGTGCTTCCCGTCATTCCCCCCGACCTGCGCCCCATGGTGCAGCTCGACGGCGGAAGATTCGCGGTCAGCGACCTCAACGACCTCTACCGCAGGGTAATAAACAGAAACAACAGACTTAAACGCCTTATGGAGCTCAACGCTCCCGACATCATCGTACGCAATGAAAAGCGTATGCTCCAGGAGGCAGTGGACGCGCTGATAGACAACGGCCGTCGCGGCAAGGCGGTGAGCGGCGCGGGCAACAGAGAGCTCAAAAGCCTCTCCGGACTGCTGCGCGGCAAGCAGGGACGTTTCCGTCAGAACCTGCTCGGTAAGCGCGTGGACTACTCCGGCCGTTCCGTCATAGTCGTCGGACCCGAGCTGAAAATGTACCAGTGCGGACTTCCCAAGGAAATGGCGCTCGAACTGTTCCGTCCGTTCGTCATGCAGGAGCTCGTCAAGCAGGGCAAGGCTCACAACATAAAGAGCGCGAAGCGCGTGGTGGACCGCGCGGACAAGAGCGTGTGGGGCGTACTCGAAAAGGTCATCAAGGAGCACCCCGTACTGCTCAACCGTGCGCCCACTCTTCATAGGCTGGGCATACAGGCGTTCGAACCCGTCCTCGTCGAGGGCAGAGCGATAAAGCTCCACCCGCTCGCGTGCGGCGCGTTCAACGCGGACTTCGACGGCGACCAGATGGCGGTGCACGTTCCTCTTTCGATAGAGGCGCAGGCGGAAGCGCGCTTCCTCATGCTCGCGTCCAACAACATCCTCAAACTGTCCGACGGTCGTCCCGTGTGTACGCCCTCTCAGGACATGGTCATGGGCGTGTACTATCTGACGATAGAGCGTCCGGGCGCAAAGGGCGAGGGCAAGGTGTTCTGCGACACGGACGAGGCGAAGATGGCATACCGCAACGGCGACATCGCGCTTCAATCCAAGATAAAAGTGCGCCTGTTCAGAGAGATAAACGGCGAGCTCAAACACAAGCTCGTGGATACGACGGTAGGTAAGATAATCTTCAACGAGGCTATACCTCAGGACCTCGGATTCACGCCGCGCGAGACCGAGGACGACATGTTCAAGCTCGAAATAGACAGGGTAGTGGACAAGGGCGTTCTCGGCGACATAGTGGACGTTACGTTCAAGAAGAAGGGCGCGACGGAGACCAGCCGCGTTCTCGACAACATCAAGGCGCTCGGCTACAAGTACTCCACGATAGGCGCGATAACGACCTCCGTGTTCGACATGAAGATACCGCCCAAGAAGAAGGAGCTCATCGAAGAGGGCGACAAGCGCGTCCTTGCCGTCGAAGAGCTTTACAAGGACGGCTTCCTCACCGAAGAGGAGAAGTACACCAAGGTCATCTCCGTCTGGAAAGAGATAAACGGCAAGATGAGCGACGAGCTCAAAAAGGGCTTTGAGACGTTCAACCCCATCTCCATGATGGCGACGTCGGGCGCGCGCGGATCGATAACGCAGATGATACAGCTCGCGGGCTGGCGCGGACCCATGGTCAACCCTCAGGGTAAGACGCTGGAAGTGCCCGTCAAGAGCAACTTCCGTGAGGGACTGAGCGTTCTCGAATACTTCATAGCGTCGCACGGCGGACGTAAAGGTCTTGCCGATACCGCGCTTAAAACCGCAGACTCCGGTTATCTGACCCGTCGACTCGTGGACGTCGCTCAGGACGTCATAGTCATGGAAGAGGACTGCTGCGAGGGTATGCCGCCCAAGGGCATCAGGACGTTTGCGATAGTCGAGGGCAACCCGCTCACCATAGCTACGGGCGGCGCGGTCACCGACGACGACAAGCGCGCGATAATGTCGCAGATTTACGACAAGAAAGCTCCCAAGTATACGACGGACGATATACTCGACCCTGCGACGGGTACGGTCATCGTTCAGGCGAACGGCAAGATAACCGCTCGCAAGGCGAAGGAGATAATAGACAAGAACGTACCCGAGATCAAGGTGATAGGTTCGCTCATAGAGAGCCTGGAAGACAGACTCTGCGGGCGTTACTCCGCCGAGGACGTGGTAGACCCCGAAACGGGCGAGCTCATCGTCGCGGCAAACACCATGATAAGCGAGGAGGATGCGGCGCGCATCACCGACGCGGGCATAGCTTCCGTGTCCATCCGCACCGCGCTCACCTGCCGCAGTAAGCACGGCATATGCGCCAAGTGCTACGGCAAGGACATGTCCAACGGTTCTCCCATACGCATAGGCGAGGCGGTAGGCATCATAGCCGCTCAGTCCATAGGCGAGCCCGGCACGCAGCTTACGATGCGTACCTTCCACAGCGGCGGCGTCGCGGCGGCAGACGATATAACCCAGGGTCTTCCCCGCGTCGAGGAGCTGTTCGAGGCGCGCAAGCCCAAGGGCGTTGCGACCATAACGACGGTGGACGGCACGGTCACGATAAAGGAAGAGAACGGCAGGCGCGACGTCATCGTCCGCACGGACGACGGCAAGGAGATGTCCTACTCCATTCCTTACGCGGCTAAGCTCAAACGCAATATCCGCAACGGAGCGCGCATAAGCGCGGGCGATCCGCTCACCGAAGGTCCCATCAATCCTCACGACATTCTTGCGACCAAGAACAAGAACGCCGTTCAGGAGTACCTGCTCAAAGAGGTGCAGTCCGTTTACCGCTCTCAGGGCGTTAAGATAAACGACAAGCACGTCGAGGTCATCGTGCGCCAGATGCTCAAAAAGGTGCGCGTGGAGACGAGCGGAACGACGGACTTCCTGCCGGGCAGCATGGTTGACATAAGCGACTTCATGGAAGCGAGCAACAAGGTAATCGAAGAGGGCGGCATACCCGCTCAGGCGAAACCCACTCTCCTCGGTATCACCAAAGCCGCGCTCGCGACGGATTCCTTCCTGTCCGCGGCGTCCTTCCAGGAGACGGCGAGAGTTCTCACCGAGGCGGCTATCAAGAACAAGCGCGATATGCTGCGCGGCCTTAAAGAGAACGTC
>ERZ1090881.603-NODE-606-length-17010-cov-20.417694_pt1 | contig 17010 bp, 9 predicted proteins | sample MGYA00478470_ERZ1090881 | MGnify/ENA primary metagenome ERZ1090881 (study PRJEB33644, sample SAMEA5815736) | chicken gut metagenome | biome: Chicken; feature: Gastrointestinal Tract; material: Caecum | place: Ireland | collected 2019-01-01 | study: A study of the...
GGGCAGCCAGAAAAATCCCGTACACCAAAAATGGTGCACGGGATTTTTGTGTCCCCACGGCTGAGATGAACTTTACGAGTCGACAGTGACGCGATCGGCGCCGCGATGGAGGGCGGATAGAATTTGCGGCGCAGCGATACGCTATTCCGTCGCAAGCGGAGCTTGCTCCTTACGGTCTGCCAGGGGCAGCCATGATTGCAGACGAAAAGGCTGCAAGACAAAAAACCTTGAAAACAGTACGGTTTTCAAGGCTTTTTGCTATGTATGCGCCTAAAACGAGCGCTTATGAAACGTGTGGCAAAGATAATATTTTATGACTGCTTTTTTGCGAATTGTCAAAAAAACAGGATTTGAACTGCCGGCTATGGTGATAGGCATGAAAGAGGAATAAAAAGAATTTCAAAACAAAAAGGAAGCCCTGCCGAGATACAAACTTTTGGCAGGGCTTCCTTTTGTCCTGAATTATCCGTTGGGAACAAGAGTGATAGCTTGATTTTTACGAAAAAGGTGGATTATTCGGCATAGTTTTTCAGAACCTGTTGACAACCGAAAGAGGGGGGGTAGAATATAAACAGAGAATAGATATACTGCGTTTAAGAGGATAAGTAAAATGACTTTTTCTGTGGATGAGTTCGGTGAAGAATATAAATTCAGGATCTGGAAAGTCGGCTATGAACATTGTCCGCCCTCGAAAGGTCCCGTGTCGCGGGTGCGTCCCAAAAATGCGTGGCACTTTGTGCTGTTCGGCAGGGGGACGGTCATTACCGCAGACGGCAAGATGTATAAGATCAACCGCGGAGAGTCCTTCCTTTTGTATCAGGATGAGTATTACAGTTACTATCCCGATCCGCAGGATCCGTGGACGTATATCTGGGTGGAACTGACGGGCGACAATTTAGAAGCGATGTTCCGTCAATGCGGATTTACCAAAGAGAAGTTTCATAAAACGCTGAATGAGTTTGACAGTTATGTGGAACTTGTGAAGAGCATGAAGGATTCCTTCGACGAAAGCGATGTTCAGCAGATGCGAACCTGCGCCTATCTGATCCTTATTATGAGCAGGTGCATCGAAGAAGAACGGGAAGGTTGGGTAGATCTTAAAGTTATCCGCAAAAGACGGCAAGTGCGCGATATCCTGATGTACATGAACAACAACTTTAACCTTCCATTAACGAATGAAGAGATTGCGGCGGAGAACGGGCTTGCGGTGCGCACATTGACGGCACTGTTTGCCGAGATGCTGCAAATGACGCCTGTGCAGTACTTGAACGCTTATAGGATCGCTATTGCCTGTGAACGCTTTCAGATCACGGACATGACGGTAGCGGAAGTCGCAAAGTGGTCGGGGTTTGACGACGTAAAATATTTTTCCCGCGTATTCAGGAAAGAAAAGGGCATGAGTCCGCAGGAATATAAAAAAACCAAACCGAACGAAGATGCGTTTGCGTGGGTAAAGAAAAAGGAGGCGGAAGTGATGGAAAGGAAATAGTTTGGATGAACAACAAAGTTGGTAGACTGACTGTCAAAAAGTAAAAAATTTCAAGGAGAAACATGATGAAATCAAAAAAAAATTCTTTTAGCGATATTGGGGTTATCTATGAGCCTTTCAGCCGGATTAGTCCTGGCGGCGTGCGGTGATAACTCTGCGGAAGATCACGACCTTACTTTGCATAAAGCGGTCGCGGCGACATGCACGCAGACAGGGAATGAGGAGTATTATTCTTGTTCCGATTGCGGTAAGTTGTTTGCCGATGCGGAGGCAAAACAGGAAGTGACTCTTGATGATGTTACCATTGCGGCATTGGGACATAAACCTGTAGAGGTAGCGGCGAAAGAAGCGACTTGTACGGAGGACGGCTGGAGCGCTCATTATGAGTGTGCAAACGGCTGTGGTACATATTTTTCGGATGCTTCCGGGACTGCGGTTATCGATAAAGACGACGTTGTGATCGTAAAATTAGAACATAAGGATATCGAGGAAGTACAGACAGATATTGATGCGCAGGAAGGTCGCGGCTGGATTTATCACTGGTATTGCCCCGACTGCGGCAAATATTTCGCGGACAGCTTTGGCGACGAAGAACTTTCCGAGGATGAAGTCTTTTTTGAAAAGATAGATTCCGTTACAGTCACGCTGACGGGCAAAAAAGCGGGGCAGATTTCTCCTATCACGGCGGGAACGGCAACGCTTTCCGGCGTCGATTACAGCGTGAATGTTTCTGGAACAGTGGAAACGACGCTTACGCTTGCGGATGTCTATCCCATTTCTTATGCGATCGAATGCGGAGATTATGTAGGTTCCATTACCTTTGAAGAGGGACAAACATCATATGAAGCGGAATTGCTTTACGAATCGTTTACGGCAACGGGCGATGCGGCATCGTCGGTCGATCTTTCGCACATGGCAGACGAGGACGCATACATAACGATCAGCAATTCCACGAATGCTACCGCTTTGGCCGAGTTTACGAATATAGGCACGCTTGGAACAACGTACTATTTGCAGACCAATGTACGCATCGACGGCGCATCTTTCAGCGAATGGTCGGATATCATTTACTTTGCGCTCAGCGACGGTGGCGACGGCGACATGGGCGTCGCGCTTTGGAGGTCTTTAGCAACGGATAATATTCATATCTGCCGCTATGATGAATCGCGAACAAGCGATAAAGCATACGACGGAAAGGGGAACGATGTGACGAGCGCCGCCATGTGCAGTGCAATCACTTCGGCACTCTATTCCGCAGACGGATTGAACGTGCGCGTTGTTCGCATGGATAATGTGATGACGCTGTTCTATATGGATAATTCCGGGGAATGGGTGCGTTTCTATTCCTTTGATACATGCGCAGGCGGTGCGCAGCTCATGCTCGGCGTGTCGGGTACTCCTTCCGGTGCGAGCGTCATATTCTCCGATATTGCATTTAGCGGGCTTACCTATCATGAATTGCAGGTACCTACGGACGGGCAGCCCGGGTATCTCGAACACTATACCGACGGCGAAGGCAACTGGTATGATATGAACGGATATCCCGTAGACGAATCGGAACTTCAGATCCAGTCTGTCGCTTCCGTGGAGGATTCTGTTGGTATTGACCTTACGGACGAAGATGCCGTCTATTGGATGAATCCGCTCTATTGGGAGTACTATCAGCAGAACGGAACGACGGCAACAACTTTCGGGAAGGACGATGCGGACGATTTGATCGGCTTTGATGTTTCGGGGCAACAACTTGTAAGCGATCAATACGAAAACGATAAAGGTATCAGCCTTGACGGAAAAACAAAGTCGCATTTGATCATCGACGGCAATATCGGGGTTTATAACGATATTACGATCACAGTTGGCAGCGATGCGAAGCACATTGCCGTGTGGACAGGTTCCTGGCTGACAACGGTTCGGGTTTCTTTGTACCAAGGCGACACCCTTGTCAGTGTTGCCGAGTTTATCGGCGATTGGGATACGACAAGTCCTAACAAACTGATTACCTTTGATATCGATACTTCCGACCTTGCGGATGACGCGACAAAAACATATACATTAAAGATCGAATATGTAAGTTGTGTCGCAGCGGCAAATGAAGCCCGCGTCCGCCTTGCGGGGATCGCGGTGCTGGGCGAAGAAAGAACGCTAACCTATCATGAACAGACCGTTGAAGGCGATACGGTAACGTTTGCGCACTACACCGATGCGGACGGCAATTACTATACCACCGACAAGGTGCGCACCACGCTGGAAGCTTTACGGTCGCACTACAGCGTTGAGGACGCGGCGGATACCGATCTTGCTGAGTCGGACGCGCTCTATTGGGAGTACTATCAGCAGAACGAAAACGAAACGACGGGAACGGTTACGTCCAAGCCCGATGCGGACGATCTGATCGATTTTGATTTGGCGAAGCAGACCCTGATCGCTTCGAACGGGGAAAACTATCAAGGCGTCAGCTTGAGTGGAAACGGCGTGACGCATATCCTGACGGACGGCAATCAGAATTTCAGCGATATCGACATCACCGTCGGCAAGGGGGCGACACGTATCGCCGTTTGGGTCGGTTCATGGCTCTCCACCGTCAATGTATCCCTCTATGACGGCGAAACCCTTGTCGGCACGGCGCAAATTGTGGCGTCCTGGGATCCTGCAAGCGTCAATCAGCTTGTCACATTTTATCTCGATACTTCCGACCTTGCGGATGACGCGACAAAAACATATACGTTAAAGATCGAATATGTAAGTTGCGTTGCATCGGCAAACGACGCCCGCGTCCGCCTTGCAGGCATTGCGGTGTATGGCGAACAGGTGCAGACGCCCGCAGGGGATGAGGCGCTGCTCACTGAGAAAAAATAAATATTTATCCTGCAGAACGGAAGGGGAGACGATCTCCTTCCGGCATTGCGGGAAGATCGGAAAGGAGAAAAAGATGATGAAAAAGAGCGTAAAAATTTGGGCGACGATGACGGGACTCATGATGAGCTTTACCGCACTTCTCGGGATGGCTGCATGCGGTGACAACGGTGCGCCGGCAGGAAGCGAGGAGATCACGTTCTGGTACGACTGTGGGCTGGAAACGCAGTCCGTCTATCGGGAACTTGTACAAACATACAACAAAGAACAGGGCGCAGAGGACGGCGTATATGTCGTGGGCAGCCGCAAAACGGGCATCTCCACGAGCGCTCGTACGCAGATCACGGGCGGCAATCCCCCCAATGTCATTATGATCAGCGACGAAGTGTTCCGTTCCTATGCGCTGGACGGGCTGTTCCTCGATCTGACCGACTATTACGAGACCGATGCGAGCGATTATACGGAGGATACCATTCCGGACAATATGACCGACCGTTTTCGCATGACGGTGGGCACGGACGGCAACAAGACGGTCGTCGGCGAAGGGGAAACGCTTTACGGCCTGCCGTTCGGCAGCGATCCGCTTGTGCTGTATTATAACGTCGACTATTTTGAAGGGCAGGGTATCCATATCATCTCTGTTCCCGAAGAGGAACTCGACGTCTACAATGCGGAACACGGCACCAACTTTGCGCCGCACGGCTACGCGGAGTATGCGTCCGGTTACCTTACGGGCGATGCGTCTTCTCTTTCCGCATCGGAAAATCTCGCGGGGAATCAGGTCGTAAAGGTGTTTAATAATGCGATCCCCACCAACTGGGAGGAGTTCCGTTATCTCTGCAAGTATTTTACTTCGGCATACAACGGCGATTCCTCGCCCACGGCGCGCGCTTACGGCAATGAGTGGTGGTTTGCGCACGGCTGGTCGGTCGGCAGCGACTGCATCGGCTGGGACGGGGAAAAGTACAATTTCACCATTGCGGACGATACGCCCAACTACCTCGTCACGGCAGACAGCGTTACCATCAACGGTGTGGAATATACGGCGGGACAGACGGTACGCTATGAAGATAAGATCGCACAGGCAGATATTGGGACGATGGACGGCGTATACGAACTTCTCAGTCAGAAAGACGCCCTCATGGAGTTTCTTTGCCTGACGGGAAATACGGATTTTGATATCGACGGTGGCGTTACCGGATATGCCGTTGCCTATCCCGAAGCGCGTTATCGTACCGAGGGTTTTACGGCGGGGGAAAGCGCGATCGCAGCCAACAGTTTCAGCCAGTTCATCTCTTTTGAACGTGCGCTCGGCGAGAGCGTGGACATGGCCGTGTTCTATCAATACCGCGAATACGAAGGCGGCAGCGTCTATTACGACGGCGGGGAGAGCTTTGCCAACGAATATCTTAAAGTCATCGGCGCGGTCAACCCCGGCGATACGGAGGCTTATACGGGCGAACTCGCGACGGACGGTGAAACGGAAATCAAAGGCAATCTTACGACAAGCGATGGTGTAACGGCGCTTGTCATTCCCGCCCGCTCCGATTCGGAAAAATACGACGCGGCGTGGAAGTTTATCCGTTGGGCGGCGGGTCCCGAAGGACAGGCGATCCTCGCAAAAACAGGCAATGTCGTCCCCAATCAGGATTCGATCGCTTTGAGCGATACGTTCTACTCGCTCAATGAAGCACGGAATTACTATGCTCCTGCAATGATGTCGCGTACGTCGGATGTCGGCGATTGGGGGTATTTTGAAGACGGCGAATGGGTCACCGATTGGTCGGACGATTTCAACAACAAGCTGCGCATGGGGACGCAGACGCTGAGCGCGTTTCTTTCTGCGAACGGGACGAAGGCACGGGAAGCCTGCGCCTCGACGACCATGCGCATCAAGGGGTGGCGGTAATGGAACAAGAGAGGGTAATCACGGCTCGCAGAGAAGAAGAGACCTCTCAGGAGCATCCGTCCCAAAAGAAAAAGCGCCCTTTCCGTAAGGAATGGATCTGGTGCTATGTAGCCATTGGGCTGCCCTTCTTCGGATTTATCTTTTTCAATGCGTTTCCGATCATCATTTCTTTTGCGGCGATGTTCAGTGAAGCGAATACATATGATTTCGGGTCCATGCAGTGGAATAATTTTGCAAATTTTGCCGAATTTTTACGTGATGCAAAATTTCTGAAATCGCTCGGTATTACTTTTTGGCTTGCATGTTCGCAATTCGTTTCGCTTGCGCTTGCTCTTATTGTCGCATCGTTGTTGAATGCAAGGCGCGTGCGCGGCGAAAAGGTGTTCAAGGTATTGTATTTTATACCGTATATCTGTTCGTCGGTGGCGATTGCAGTTATGTGGAGCATCATATTTGAGCAGCAGGGCGTTCTCAATCAGCTGTTGGGGACGGATTACCTGTGGCTGAACGATGCGGAAAGACCGTATCTTCTCACTTGGGCAATTTTTATTGTCATCCTTTGGCCGGCCCCGGGCTACGGCATCATCATGTACACGGCGGCGTTGAAAGGAATCGACAAGGGACTTTATGAGGCGGCGGAGCTGGACGGCGCAAATGCCTTCCATAAGTTTTGGAACATCACGTTGCCCATGATCGCGCCAATGACCTATTTCCTGATGCTCGCCGGCGTTATGGCGGGGTTAGGAACGTTCGATCAGGCGACTATTTTGGCGCCTGTCAGCTGGACGGGTACGGCAGGGCCCGATAACGCAGGTCTTACGGTACAGTACTATATTTATTATGAGATGACAGAATTCGGCAACATGGGCTATGCGTCCGTCATGCAGTGGGCGATGATGATCATCACGCTTATACCCTGCACGATCATCATGAAACTGCGCAAGCGGGCGGAGGAGAATGTAGGATGAATGCAGTCCATGAAAAGAAACAGGCATTGCGGGAAAAGGTAGGGCGCATAGCAGTCAGAACGGGCGTGTATGCGGTATTGCTCTTGTTTGCGGTCTGGATGATGGCGCCCTTTCTTATCATCATTATCGTTTCCTTTGAACCCGATCTGCAATTTGCACGCGAAGGGTTTCAATGGTGGCCCGATTGGGCTGCCGAAGGGTATACGATGCTCTTCGATCCGGAAAACGAGTTTATCAACATGCTGTTGAGCGGTTTTTTCAATTCGCTGTGGCAGACGCTGATCCCCACCGTAGGTGGGCTGTTCGTTTCGGGTATGGCGGCATATGCGTACGCAAAATGGGAATTTCCTGGCAAAAACAAATTTTTCGCTTTATGCCTGGTGTTGATGACGGTACCCGTGAATGCGGGGCTTACCTCGTATTTGTTCTATAACGCCATTGGATGGACGAGCGGCGGCGCTGAAGTGTTGCCCATTGTCATCCCCGGGATATTCGGCTCGATGGGTACGATCTTTCTCATCTATCCGTACATTAAAGCCGTGCCGGACGGCATAGTGGAAGCGGCGCGTATCGACGGTATGGGGTTTCTCGGCATCTATTGCCGGATCATTATTCCGCTTGCTTCGCCCGTATTCGTTGCGCAGTTCTTGTTTGGGTTTGTCGGCGGATATAACAATTACGCCTCGGCGCTGCTGTATTTATTCGGGAATGAAAGTCTTTGGACGATGCAACTCGCATTAAGCCAGCTTGTCGGCGGTCTTTCCGAATCGGGCGCATGGCTCAACGTTAAGTGCGCAGCCGCCATTTTTTCCATGCTGCCGCTCATCGTTCTGTTCTGTTTCTCACAGAAGTATTTTATCGAGAACGTTTCTGCCGGTGGGGTGAAAGGTTGATTTTCAAGGAGAAAACATGAATACGATAAAAAAAATTGTATCTGTCGTTGCGGCGCTTTCTTTGAGTGTGTGCCTGTTTGCGGGTTGCAGCAGCGAAACGCAGACAAAGACGGTTTATGAATTGCCCTATTACAGCGGCACGAACATCAATGAGATCACGGGAGAACCCGAATATAATCAAAATTTATGGCGCAGAAATACCGATTTAATAGGCGGCGCTGACCCGTTTGTTTTGGATAATACCGCGCAGGACGGATATTATTACCTCTATTCGACGGGCGCCACCAACGCCTTTTCCGCTTACCGCACGAAAAATTTCACTACATGGGAGAGTGTGGGGCAAGTTCTTACGGGAGAGGAAGGCTGGAGTGCTTACTGGGCGCCCGAGGTTGTCGCCGAAGAGAATGTGGACGGCGGGTTGACGTATTATCTCTTTTACAGCGCGATGCCGTCCGAGCTCGCCGCAAGCGAGGAAAAAGTGATGTTTGTGGCAACGTCATCGTCTCCTGCGGGTCCTTTTGAAATGGTGGATTTCACCGATAAAGAGAGTTCCGGCGGAAATACGCATACGAACGAAGGCGACAATTCTTACGCCCGTTATGCGCTGTTCGATTATGAGGCGCTGAACAAGGCGCTCAACGAGGCGTGCGGCACAGATTTTGCGGTGTCGGAACTTCCCTCTCTCATCGACGCCCATCCTTTCGTTACTTCCGACGGTGAGCGATACATCTACTTTTCGCTGGAGGATCCGCGCGGGATCGTCGGAATGAAAATGAATAATTGGTACAGTATCGATTATTCTACGGTCACGCTTCTTACTCGTGTCGGTTACTATTCGATTGAAGATTACGAAAAGGAACAGGCGGGTGAGTATGTGGAAAAGAACGAATACGAACTGATCGGCGCAGAGGTAAACGAGGGGCCGGAGGTTATTGAACATGACGGAAAATATTATCTCACGTTCTCTGTGAACGGATTTTATGACGCGTCTTACAGCGTCATGCAATCGGTGGGCGACAGCCCGCTCGGGCCGTTTACAAAACTTAAAGATGATCAGAACGGATTATTTTTGAGTGCAGACCTCGGCAGCAATGCCATGGCAAGCGGGACGGGGCATCATTCCTTCTTTACGGTCGGAGATAAGTTGTATATCTGTTATCACCGCCACAATATCGTCGGATCGATCGACGGCGGCAGAGGTATCTGCGTGGATGAAGTGAAATGGGTCGAAACGGAGGACGAAAACGGAGAAACGCTCGATGTCCTTTATGCCAACGGTCCGACCGTTACCGTTCAGCCGCGTTTTGATACAGAAGCGGAATATGTGAACATCGCCGAAGAAGGAACAGTCACTCTCGTTTCCGGAACGTTGGAAAACGGTTCGTCTGCAAGTTGTCTCAATGACGGGCTTCTCTCCTATAATGTGAGTGTCAGCCAGGAGTTTTTGGACGCATACGTACATGAAGCGACCTCGGCAACGGATGCCACGTACGAGATTACTTTCTCCGAAACGCGAGAAGTGCGTGGTTTTATGGTTTACGGCTCGAAGTTTATGGACAGATATTTCTCTTCTGTGCGCGACGTGGAAATCGTCGCTGTTGAAAACGGAACGGAAAGGACATATTATATTGAGGAGCTTCCTATTGACGATTCTTGTGTCGTCTATAACGAGGACGAATTGGCTTTGGGAAATTATGTAATCGAGAATGTCGTGTACGGTTCGGGAGTATATGCGGAATTCAACGCCATCAACGTCAAGAGCATTCGCTTTACGGTTACATGCCCCGAAGGGCAGGAGCGCATCGGCGTTTCTGAAATTGCCGTGCTCGGTAAACGCGCATAAGGAGGAGATACCATGAAAAAATTATTTAGGCATTTTGTCGCTTGCGCGATGGCAGCGCTCTGCGGTTTATCATGTATGTCTTTAGTTGCGTGCGATAGCGGATCGGAAACGGTTTATAACGTGATTGGAACAGATGAAACGTACACGCCCGAGGAAGTTCCCATGTCGGGAGCGGAAATTGATGCGGACATTGCCGTTGACGGAAATTTCAATGAAAGTTTTTACGACAACCTGCAATGGCTTACGCTCAATAAGGTAGACGGTACGCAGACGGCGACTGTGGTCATGACAGTACGCATTGCACAGACGGGGCTACTGATTGCCGCGGACGTGGTTGAAAATACTCTGATTACATACAATGCTACGCGCCCTACGGCATACGAGAGCGGGATTGAATTTTATCTCGCGTTTGGCGACGGAATGACTTGGCGCGACGGTCTCTATGAAATTGATATAACGGCAGGCGAACGTTTCAGTATCCGCCAATACACCGCTTCGGGGTATGTCGATTATCCCGTTGCGTACGACACGTCGCCCAGCTATGCGGTCATTCGCGACGGGTCGCTCATGGACGGCGAATGTACGGGTTACCGTTTTGAACTCTTTTTGCCTTACGCACTGTTCGATAGAGAGGGGCGTTGTAATGAAGTATATGTCAATCCGACGCATATCGCCATGCCCGATTGGGAACTTACGGAAGTGCGCAACTGGTATCAGTTCGGCGCGCGGCAGAGTTCGCTCTATGGCTGGGATAAGCTCAATCAGGGTTTCACATTTGATAGGAACGGAGCCGTCATCAATTCGCTTGCGATAGAAAGTACTGAGGGCGGCATGGTCACGGAGGAATTCGGCTATGATTACTGCATCACGGGCGATACCGTCAACCTGAACATTATGGCGGACGAGGGGTACAAACTTGTGTCCTTGATGGTCAACGACAGGGAATGCGTTTCCGACGTAGTTGCAGACACCTACTCCTTTACGGCGCAGGGCGATACGACGGTCGTACCCGTATTTACGGCTGAGGAAGTTGAAAATATTGTTGTCAGCGACGTATATGCCTGGATCGACTACCCCGCGTCGGAGTTTACGTTGGAACTTAACAACGGGGAGAACGATTATACGCTCGAATACGATACCTCCAAACTTACGATCGACAAAGAAGCGAAAACCGTAAAAGCGCTCGCCGAGGGAACGTTTGAAGTAAAGGTAACGAGCGGCATCGACACGGCAAGTTTCAATGTGATCAGTTCGAGTGTAGACAGAACCGGAACGGGCAAGTGGGATTCCACGGGCTACGCCGACAAGGCAAACAATGTCAAGTCGCGGTATGCGTCCGACGGGACTAACGGCACGACTACGGTATTCCTCGGCGATTCCTTCTTCGACAATACCGAGGGGAACTGGAGCGACTTCTACACGTCGTATGCAAACGAATATGACGCGCTTGAACTCGGTATCGGTGGTTCGACGACTTACGATTGGGAGAACTTCCTGTCGGGCGGCATTCTCGACGGTATGCAGCCGAAAAATCTTGTCGTCAACCTCGGCACAAACAACCTGGCCGCCGACGGCGATACGGTAGAGGGTCTTGCAGAGAATCTGCAACGCTTGTTTACTTTGTTGCACAACAAAATGCCGAATACAAACATTTATTATTTTTCGATTGCGCAACGTGTCGATACCACAGCGCACGCGACAAAGATTTCCGCCGTAAACGCTTTAATGGAGCAATGGTGTGAATATAAAGATTGGATCACGTTTGTGGATGTGGAAGATCAGGTCGCTTCAAGTGATTTGAAAGACGGATTACATCCGAAAGACGAAGCGTACGCAAATATTTATGTGCCTGCATTGGAAGCGGCTGGGTGTGTCGTAGAGAGAAAATAATATAAGAAAATTGAGATATATATCAAGGTTTCTGTAGACAATGGAATACGGGGACAAGGTATGTCCCCGTATTCTTCAAAATTTTGGATGGATACATATGGAAAATAAATTATATTTAGGCGCAGCATACTATCCCGAACTATGGGAAGAAGAGGAAATCGAAAAGGACATTGCCCGCATCAAGGAAGCGGGCTTAAACTGCGTGCGCGTGGCAGAATTTGCGTGGGGCAGAATGGAGCCGCAGGAGGGCGTTTTTGATTTTGAATGGCTGAAACGGGTAGTGAAAAAATTGTATGAAAACGGGATATATACCGTACTCTGCACGCCCTCGGCAACGCCGCCCAGATGGCTCCTTACAAAATATCCCGAAACGCGCATGGTGATGCACGATCTGATCCGCGCGGACGTCTCTTCCCGCTGTCACACCTGCAAGACCTCCCCCGTCATGAGGGAGAAGAACCGCATCATCGTCACCAAAATGGCGGAGGCGTTTGCCAAGAATCCCGCCGTCGTCGGCTGGCAGATCGACAATGAAATATACCCTTATAACGAGGGTTGTTTCTGTGAAAACTGCAAGGCGGCGTTCCGCGATTGGCTGAAAGGAAAATTCGGCAGCATCGAAAATCTTAACAAGGCGTGGGGCATGGCGCGCTGGTCGCTCTCTTACGATCGTTTCGAGGATATCGAGCCGCCGTATCCCAAGCAATGGCGGCATCCGTCGCTGCGTAAGGCGTGGCGGGAGTTTCAGTACGCGCAGGTAAAAAGTTACGTCGAAGAGCAGGCGGATATTCTACATAAATTCGGGTGCGGCAACATCGGCACCAACATGATGCAGCACAACAGCATGAGCTATGATAAGATCAACGAAAAGCTGGATGTCGCGCATTATAACCACTACGAGCCGGCTTCCGCGCTCGCCGATACGGCGTTCGGGTATGATTTCGTGCGCTGCGTCAAGGATAAGCCGTTCTGGGTAATGGAAACGCAGGTCGGCTGGAACGGCAGCGAGTACGCGGAAGGGGGTTACCGTCCCGCGGGCGAATGTTATGCAAATACGATGCTGCCCTTTGCGCGCGGAGCTCAGATGAATCTGTACTGGCTGCTGCGCACGCACCCGAACGGTCACGAACTGGCGCACGGAGCGCTGTATTCCCCCGCGGGCAGAGCGTATAAAGTGGCGGAGGAAGTGCAGCGCGCGGCAAAAGACATAAAAAAATGCAGTAATTTTTTGCAGAACTCTTGTATTCGCTCGGAAATTGCGTTACACTATTCAAGTACCGCGCTGAACAGCTTCGAGAGCGCGCCGCTCGTCAAGGGGTTCAATTACCGTGCGGAGCTGATCGGAAGGTATTATTCCGCTTTCCGCCACTATAATGTGGACGTCATCGACACACAGCACGGTTTGAGCGGGTATAAAGTTCTCCTTTCGCCCTTTCTTGCGGTCGCCGATGAGAACGGGCTCTATGATCGCGTCATAAAGTGGGTGGAAAAGGGCGGAACGTGGATCGTCGGCCCCATGTCCGACATCATGGACGGGAACGTGCGCCGCTATACCGACTCCGTGTTCGGCTTTTTGGAAGACCTTGCAGGCGTGTATGTAAAGTATCAGCGCCCAATCGGGAACGACGTGTTCCGCGCCGGGTGGGAAAACGACGGCGAGTGCGGTCTTTCTATGTGGTACGACGCCTTCGAATGCAGGGAAGGGACAAAGAGCCTTGCGCACTACACGGCGGGCGAGTTCGCGCCCTATTCCGTCATCACCGAGCGCAAGGTCGGCAGGGGAAAGGTCGTTCTGGTCGGCAGCGTTCTCCCGCATGGCGACATTTTGCGCCTTGTCGATCTTCCGCCGATCGCCGAGGCGAGCGAAAATATCACGCTTACGCAAAGGACGGGCGAGGAAAGCGGCATCATCGCCGCGGAGACGGCGGGAAGATGCGGCGGACTGTTTTTGGACGGCGAATATTGCGATCTGCTCACGGGCAGAATGCTTTGCGGAAATGTCGAACTTGCGCCCTACGAAGTGCTTGTATTGAGGAAATGATATGCTGAACGGAAAATTTATCGGTGTGGCGGAACAGGCGAATGTTTTTGTTCTGGAACAGAAATTCGCGGTACGTTCCGCAAAAAAAGTGACATTGCTCGCTACGGCTTTGGGTGTGTATTTTGCGGAAGTGAACGGCGTGCGGGTGGGAGACGGATATCTCGCGCCCGGCTGGACGTCGTACAACAAGACCCTGCAGGTGCAGGAGTACGACATAACGCCGCTCGTCAAAGAGGGCGAAAACATCCTCACGCTCACGGCGGGAGAGGGGTGGTATTGCGGTCCGCTTACATGGGAGAGAAAGTGCGATACATACGGAAAACAGACCGCCGTCTGCGCCGACCTCGTTGCGGACGGAAAACGTATTCTTTCCACGGACGAAAGCTGGAGCGCACGCGAGAGTTTTATCCGCGAAAGCGGCATCTATGACGGAGAAACGCAGGACTTTACGGCAGAACGAAAACCGCTCACGCCCGTCGCCGTTGCGTTCGATAAAAAGGCGCTCGTGCCGCAGATGTGCGAGCTTGTGCGTACCACCGGGCGCATACCCGTCAAAGAGGTCATCCGCACGCCGAAGGGCGAACTTGTGTACGACTTCGGGCAGAACCTTGCGGGCGTGGTGGAAGTAAAAACGCCCGTCGGTTTCGAAGGCACGCTCGTTTTGCGGCACGCCGAAATTCTTGTGAACGGCAATTTCTATACCGATAACCTGCGTTCGGCGAAGGCGACGGACACCTTTACCTGTAAGGGCGCGCATACGCTTTCCGCCGAGTTTACCTTCCACGGATTCCGCTATCTCTGTGTTGAGGGCGCGGAGCTACCGAAGGAGTGTTTTACCGCCCTCGTGCGTCATACCGATATGAAACGCACGGGTCATATTCAAACGGACAACGCGCGTTTTCAACGATTGTACGAAAACGTTGTTTGGGGGCAGCGCGGGAATTTTGTGGATATTCCCACCGATTGCCCCCAGCGGGACGAGCGCCTCGGCTGGACGGGGGACATCAACGCATTCTGCCGCACGGCGGCATACAACTACGATATCCGCGCGTTCATGAAAAAGTGGCTGAAAACGCTGCGAGACGATCAGACGGCGGATGGGCGGATCCCGCACGTCGCACCGGACTGTCTGGGCGAGGCGAACCGTGCGACGAATGCGATGTGGTGCGACGTGATCACCATGGCTCCGTGGACGCTGTACGAAATGTACGGGGATATTTCCTTTTTGGAAGAGAACTTTTCCGCCATGGAGAAGTTCATCTCTGCGCGCGAGGCGACGATGGAGAACGGGCTCATTGCGCGCGGGCACGAGTACGGCGACTGGCTCGCAATGGACGGCGAGCTGCTTTTAGGGAACGGCGTCATCGGCAGAACGGACGTCTATTTTCTCACCAATGTCCTGCACGTTCACACGCTGAAATGCACGGCGGACGCGGCGCATCTTCTCGGGAAGGAAAAGGAAGAGAAGATCTATCGCAAAAAGTACGAACAGCACATTGCGCGCGTGCGGGAAGAATATATCACCAAAGGCGGAAGGTTGGCGTTCGACACGGTGACGGCGCAGGCTATTGCCCTGCATTTTGGCATCATTCCCGAAGAACACCGCGCCAAGCTCGCTGCAATCCTCAACGAGAATGTCGTACGCCACGGCTACCGCATGGTGACGGGGTTCATCGGTTCGCCGTTTTTGCTGTTCGTGCTTGCGGACAACGGGTATTTTGAAACGGCGCGGAAAGTGCTTTTGAACAACGGCTTCCCCGGCTGGCTGTACGAGGTGGACATGGGCGCGACGACCATCTGGGAGCGGTGGAACAGCCTGATGCCGGACGGCACGCCCAACCCCGACGGCATGAACAGCTACAACCACTATGCCTACGGAAGTGTGATGGAGTTCGTCTACCGCCGTATCGCGGGCATCGAGGCAAAGGAGGCGGGCTTTGCAAAGATAAAAGTTGCGCCGCATCCCGTTAAAGGGCTTCCGAAACTGTATGCCGAATACGACAGCGTGCGCGGCAAAATTGTTTCGGGGTACAGCCAAAAGGACGGAAAAATAGAATACGTTATCGAAATTCCCGACCAAACCCAAGCAGAGATCGTCTTACCCGATGAATCGCCCGTTCTTGTTGCCGGCGGAAAATATACCTTTGAGCGTGATTCGGAGGAACTCTATACAGAGCCTTTCACGCCCGAAAGCACGGTTTTGGAGGTGTTTGAGAACCCGAAGGCGGTGCAGGCGTTCAACGAAGTTTTCGGCGGCATCTTCACGGGCAGTGAAATTGCGTGGATGAAGGGCGAGCCGAAAACGCTGCAATTCATGGCGGAATTCCGCGACATGGAAGGCAAGATGAAACTTTCCGACTTCCCCGCCATGCTCGCGCGGGCGAATCGGTTATTTTTAGAGCAATCAGAAAAATGAGGAGAACGACTATGGAAAACATTATTTTCGGCAATATTCGTGTACAATTTCTGAGTGAGGATATCGTGCGTATCGAGCGCGCGGAGAAGGGCGGCTTTTGCGATGAAAATACCTTTTTCATCCCTGACCGCGCGCAATACGCAGATACGCATATCGGCTATTCGCAGGAGGAGAACGTCGTTTGCTTCGGGGAATATGAACTGTATCTTCCCGAAAACGGCAGGAGCCTTTCGGGCGTAAAGCTCGAAAAAAACGGCAGGCGGGTCTATACCTATCGCAGGCAGAAGAACAGCGGCGAACTTCCGCCGCTCGATAAAACGCCCGAAGTGTTCGCGGTCGTCGACTGCCCGCGCATTTTCATCCCCGAGGGCGGGTATTCCGCTGAGCGGAAAGGGGAGTACGCAGTCGAGGAAAATGTGCAGGATATCTATCTTCTCCTCTGCGCGAAAGACTGTAAAAAACTGCGCCGCCTGTATGTGGAGCTGACGGGCAGGAGCGAACTCGTGCGTCTTTCCACGCTGGGCGGCTGGAATTCCAAGTATTACGCCTATACCGAGGAGGAAGCGAAACAGCTTATTTTGGATTACGAGGCGCATGACGTTCCGCTCGACGTCATGGTCATCGATACCGACTGGCGGGACTGCGCGGACGGTTGGGGATACGATATCAACACGAAACTCTTTCCCGACATGAAGCGCTTTTTGGATT